>Ga0182213_1000191_pt1 | contig 11023 bp, 12 predicted proteins | sample G5R1MG_22_FD_128399 | JGI IMG/M metagenome (GOLD analysis project Ga0182213, IMG submission 128399) | Switchgrass phyllosphere microbial communities from Michigan, USA - G5R4_MAIN_03OCT2016_LD1 MG | ecosystem: Host-associated > Plants > Phyllosphere > Phylloplane/Leaf | place: USA: Michigan... | reverse complement strand
GGGAGGTCAAGGTCAGGATCAGGGTCAGCAGTGCCAGAGTCAAAGTCAAGGCCAACGACAACAACGTGGACGCGGTCGTGGACGTTTCAACCGCCCTAGGTTTGCCGCTCGCGATCTTATTGCTTAGAGCCAGTACGCTATCAGTTTGGTGCGATAGTAGCACGCCTATGATACTACGGGGGCTGGAACAAATACATTTTGTAAGGAGAACTCTTTCTTTCTAATCGCAGTACTTGGTATAGCCAATATATATCATGCCTTTGCGGTCAACACAAAGCGTGCATGACTCCAATTTCAGCGATGTATCCAAGCACTTGAGCCTTGATTGACTATTCATATGCCAAAAGTAGAAAAGTGCGTGTTTGAGGATACTTCCGCTGGATGGAACTTGTTCGTTAAGGCCTCGGTATTTTCCAGCACCATCAGGGAATGAATATCCTTTTTCCCATCAGTCGGTTACATGCATATCATGCAGCAGATAAAAGAGTATCCACACTCATAAGAGGAGCGAAAGGATAGCATTTACCATGTCGTGGCTGTTATCGCTGTCCCGTCCGGCTCCCTGGCTAACAGGATCCTATAGTTTGAGCGGAGGCCATGCGTTGAGCCACTAAGCTGAAGACCGCAATGGACGACATGAAAATAGCAAGATTGTAGAACTGGAGTTGTCAACGTGTGTTAGCATATCCAAAGTACGGGCTGATCAGCATACAGCATTTCTTGAGTAAGCACTTTCTTCCGCATCGGAGCGCGCTTCTACGAAGAGACGTCGCAAGTTTGGCAGATTGGAAGGCTGATAATGCCCAGTTAGGGTTGCTCCGAAAATAACACTGTATGCTTTACTTACCATTACTGTGAGTCTTGGGATCTCGCGCGGCAGATTGGTTGATGCATTGGAGATACGGGGTGGTGTTGGCGTCGACGTGCATATCTGTATGCAGCGGAGCACAGACCACACCCAGGGTTCAAGGTGGCAGTCGGCAGTCGGCTTTCATTGAGGCTCCGCGAATATCAACCTCGCTATCTCAGACCATCCACGACCCCCTCGCTCCGGTCTCTTTCAGCCTCGGACGTCTCTGTGATAATTTCACAACATACAAGGAGCTCTGCACCCACGAAGTACAAGCCGCGGGGCGCTCTACGACGCTCAACAACACCACTGGTCTACGGAGGGGTGTCGTTAGGGTAGTGGCATTAGCCTTCACAACGTAACAATGGCAGTCAATAGAATACGGGGCGCCTTTGCGCCGCCGAGGAAAGGCGAGACGTTCGAATTGCGGGCAGGTCTGGTGTATGAGCCGCCCCAGGAATTGGCATAGCGGTTCATGGCTGACGAATACTGTAGCTCTCAATATGCCTACGAACGGTGAGCGCAAGCAACGACCAATTTATGAAAAAGATATACTAACACCATGGTAGCAAGGAAGCAATCCAGAAGACCATCATGTCCATGACCCTCGGCAAGGATGTGTCTGCACTATTTCCAGACGTCTTGAAGAACATCGCAACCGCCGACTTGGACCAGAAGAAGCTGGTGTACTTGTATCTAATGTATGTCCTCTCGTTGGATACCGGTGCAGTGCGGCTGACTGGATTCAGGAACTACGCCAAGTCACACCCTGACCTCTGTATTCTTGCCGTAAACACATTCGTACAAGACTCCGAAGACCCCAACCCTCTCGTCAGAGCATTGGCAATACGAACGATGGGCTGCATTCGGGTAGACAAAATGGTAGATTACATGGAAGAACCATTGCGAAAGACCCTACGAGACGAATCACCTTACGTTCGGAAAACAGCAGCCCTGTGCGTAGCTAAACTCTTCGATCTGGCACCTACGATGGCCATGGAGAATGGCTTCCTCGAACAACTCCAAGAGCTCGTTGGTGATCCAAATCCAATGGTAGTAGCGAACTCGGTCACTGCATTGGTGGAGATTCAGGAAGTGGCGCCCGAGACGAAGGCTCTTGTAATCACCTCAACACAACTCAAGAAAATGTTGTTAGCGCTCAACGAGTGTACCGAGTGGGGCCGAGTGACTCTCCTCACTACGCTGGCAGAATACAAGGCCGCAGATGTCAAAGAAGCCGAGCACATCTGTGAACGCGTCGTTCCACAGTTCCAACACGTCAACCCAAGTGTAGTACTGGCAGCGGTGAAAGTGGTCTTCTTGCATATGAAGCACATTTCGCCAGAGATGAACAAGTCATATGCCAAGAAGATGGCACCTCCCTTAGGTACGTCCTCTTGTGTACAGGTGCTGTCTCTTACTAACTTCCTGCAGTGACACTTGTATCGTCGGCGCCAGAAGTACAGTACGTTGCGCTTCGAAACATCGACCTCCTGTTGCAAAAGCAGTCCGATATCTTAAGCAAAGAAATGCGCGTCTTCTTTTGCAAATACAACGACCCCCCGTATCTGAAGATGCAGAAGCTTGAAATTATGGTCCGGATAGCAACTGACAAAAATGTGGACCAGCTACTCGCTGAGCTGAAGGAGTACGCTATGGAAGTGGACATGGATTTTGTGAGAAGAGCTGTGAAGGCCATCGGTCAGGTAGCCATCAAGATCGAGAGCGCGAGTGAGAAGTGCGTGAATACACTACTCGACCTAATCAACACCAAGGTGAACTACGTTGTCCAAGAGGCGATTGTAGTCATCAAAGACATATTCCGAAAATACCCCGGTTACGAAGGCATAATACCAACTCTCTGCCAGTGTATTGACGAACTGGACGAGCCAAATGCCAGAGCATCGTTGATTTGGATTGTGGGAGAATACGCAGAAAAGATCAATAATGCTGGAGAGATTCTATCAAACTTCGTTGACACATTCTCTGAGGAATTCACACAGGTATGATAACAATTTGTTGCTTTCGAATAAAAAAATGCTAACATATATCAGACACAACTACAAATTCTTACAGCAGTTGTCAAGCTGTTCCTCAAGAAACCTGATCAAGCCCAGGGCTTGGTAACAAAAGTCTTGCAGGCTGCGACTGCTGATAACGATAACCCCGATATCCGAGACCGAGCCTACGTCTACTGGCGTTTGCTCTCTAGCGATCCCCAAATAGCGAAGGCGAGTATGCCCGTAATTCTGATAACTTCTTAATTAACCCTGAACTAGGACATTGTGCTCTCGGACAAGCCTCCAATTACATCAACGATTCGGTCATTACCGCCCCAACTCCTTGAAACGCTCCTCACAGAGCTATCGACCCTCGCCTCTGTATACCATAAACCCCCGGAGGCCTTCCTCGGACAGGGTCGCTTCGGCGCTGAGGCGATGCAACGAGCTGCAATTGAGGAGCAACAAGAAGAGGCAAGGGAGAATCCCATCGCCGCAGCGGCAGCAGCAGCAGCCGCCAGCGGTCAAGCACCGTCCAACATGGAGAACCTACTGGACATTGATTTCGACGGCTCAGCACCAGCCTCATTGCAAAAGCAACCGCAGTCAGGAAACACTGGTCTTGAGGGACTTGCAGGCACACCGCAGCGCGTTGCATCCCCTATTACATCCGCCCCGGCACAAACCAACATGGACGATCTGCTAGGCCTGTTCGGAGACGGCGGTGGCGTTGGAGGAGCCCCATCTGCAGGTGCAGGTATGAGTAGCGATGACATAATGAACGGATTTGCAGATATGAGCATACAGAGCAATCAACCACCGCCGGCGACCCAGCAAGTAGACAGCGAGCCTAGCAAGAAGAGTAATCAAGACCTACTTGACTTGTTCTAAGCGCAGCAGCTTCTTTTGGGTGTGCGGACCCAAAAAGGTAGTAGCGCTTCTATACACCAGGACTTCATCTGTCTACGGTAGCGTGACAAACCAGCAACAGACGGTAATGGCAAATGAATAGCCCATTCATAGTACATGATGTTGGTCTAAATTACAATCAAATTTCATGTCCACGTCTATCTATCTTCCTGCCGTCAGCGTACGTATCCCACGAAAGATGCCTCCTTAGCCTGGCTAGCTGCCTGATCTGGCCGATACTCCAGCTGAACGCCATACAGAGTGATGTACTAAACTCGCTCGCGCCGTAACTCAGATATATACTTGATAATGTATACATGCGCGTGCCTTGGGGAACATGGGAGAGGGGATCAGATTATGTGAAGGAGACGGTTGTTATGCGCCTGGCAGCTAATTTCTGACGGTCATGGCGCTGCAGTTGTCCATTGGCGAAGACTGAACCCATTCTCGTGAAGTATCAACAAAGGCTTTACTTGGCCTTGGGGGGGCTTACAGTACGGATCTGCACACGGGACAGGTCTCGGTTCGACGCCGTACATGCTAATCTCAAACTCCTATGTCAAGGATACTATGAATTCCCAGTCTCCTAACCGCGGGTTAGCATAGATCAGAGAAGACTGTAAATCGTGTGTATAGGTAAAGAACGGAGACAGCTAGTTACTGGGGCCTAGGTGGTATATAAGATTCTGGGCAGTAGTACATACCCGACTTCAAGTTCTCCGCCGTATCATTCAGTAGTATGATTCGACGTTTAGTACAATATGACGTTTTATCGAGCATATCGACTTTGAGCTCCTTCAGTTGGTCGATAGGCTTCTCGAATAGCTCACTGAGGTTCTCGACCGCCATCTCTAGATCTTTTTGATTGTCTTCGAATATTTCAGTGAGATTGTTGCGTGCAAGATAGTAAGCAAAGGCGTAAGTCCACTTGAGGACTTGCCGACATTGCTGTAGCGCCTGCGAAGCCTGGTCCAAGAATTGGACTTCAATCCAAGACATGCCTGTACATCTATTAGTAAAGTGCCAATTTGAACTTATCCCAAGTGATATCTATCGAGGTATTGAAGAGGAAACCGCTCAGATTCCATCGACTCACCGCTAGAATTCTGCAATTGCTGCATCTTCTTCTCTGTCTTAAGATAAATATCCTTATCCAGTTTCGCCGAATGTTCATGGTTCGCATAGCGATTGTAGTAGTGAAGGTAACGTTCCAAGGACTGTCGAGACTTGGCCTGGGCATCTCTGGCATCCAACCCGCTCTTCTCCTCGAACCGGTTGCAGTTGTACCAGCTTGTTCCATGTTCTGACCATACACCCATGCACATCCAGCAAAACTCGTTGCGGCATTTGCGGCATGTCATGTGGTTACAGCCTCCATTCTTTTCAATTGTTGAATTACATTTGGGGCATTCTTTCGTGTTCGCTGAGATCCAGTTTGCCGTTTCTGAGTCATCCGCACATTTCTTCAACCACCGACGTACAAGTGAACATGGCGCGGGCTGGTGGTTCTTCAATGTGCATCCGAAACAGAAATCATGTCCACAATCGCAGCGTACTGTAGGGACAATCTTGGGCAGATCCTTGCTCTTTATCGGACACTCTACGGCGTATTCGCAATCGGGTGCCGGGCACCACTTGAGGTTTTCTTTGTCGTCGACGTACGTTCGCGTGAGGAGGATATGATATCTGCAACCTTTAGCAAAATAGACGTGCGTATAATACAACGCAATAAATACCTGTCCTGGAGGTCGGCTGTGACGAGTAAATCCAGCGACTTGGAATCCACGATGCGCGTGCAGCCCTCACCAGGACATCGTATCCTAGCTGCCTCTCCTTCATCTTGGATCTTCGTACTAAGATAATGTCTGTAGCAGTCGACGCAGAAGCGATGCTCACACTTCATAGCGAATGTGTCCATGTTGGGGGTATCGTCGCAACATATGTCGCATACGAAGCCAGGGATGCACTGCAGCTTTGGAGGGTTGGTTGTCGAATCTTGGCCGAGGCCAGCATTTTCAAGAACTTCCTCTGTATTCTCCATGTATTGGTTGATCAAGCGCTCCTTGTTCCATCGTAAATGACGGAGGAGTATAGCGGCAGCTTCGGGTGGTTGACTAAGGATGCTCGACACCTCGCCGATTTGTCTGTCTTGTTGGGCTTGTATTTGGATTGGATCAAAGACTTTGAATTCAACCTCGTGCGCTTGTCTTGTAGGTTTGATGTCCTTATCTTGTGATTCGAATCCAACATCGTCTTGATCCATGTCGAAGTCGGAGTCTGCGAGGCAATTAGTACACAAAGCGGCGGTAGCCATAGAGGAGCCTAGCATACCTCCTTCAAACTCCATGCCACTGTCCTGATCTTCGAACTCATCGCCGCTCATGGAGCTGTTGAAATCATCGTCCGAGTCCATCTTTCCCACGTCCGTATCCGGTGTCGCAGGCAGATGGATGGTTTTCGTCGACTGGAGCAGCTTCTTCTTGGGTGGTTCTTCCACAGTATTCAAGCGGTGTGCTGCCTCGGAAGCCGTCCGCTTAAGCGTCATCCAGCATTCGGGCGTGGGGGCAACCAACAGCTGATGACGCAGTAAGGCCCAGGTTGCGGAAAACGAGCGGTTGGAAGGTGGTGGGCGGTCGCTGAGGCACGCAGATCAGGAGTGATCCAGGCAGGCAAGCAACAGACTAGGGAGGGCAAAGAAGTAAAGGACGGTCAGCAAGTGCACAGTTACCAGGGCCGCGTTCAACGGTCTAGGCGACTGCGGAGGGGTGTTGGCATGTGAGTCGCTACCGCTAGTCCCAGCCCGGACTAGATCAAATGTCGGCGCCGGCGAGGGCGAGGCGCAAGTGAAGGGAACCGTTAAGCGTACTGCTCATCAAGTGAAATACTGTCACAATCACAATCATGGGTCGTCCTGTTGTATTCTCTCTAGACTGAGTGAAAAAAAGAACTTGGCTAATCAGAATCCTCATCCTCATCCTCATCCTCGCTCTCGTCATCACTCTCTTGCTGCAAAAATTCAATAAGTGACTTGGTCTTCAACCTTACCCTCTCCATTTCTTCACTCTCCCGGCTCCTCTCGTCCTCCCACCACTGAATCATACCTTCCTCCTCTATCGAATCCAACTCAACCAGCTTAGTTGCCGCGCTGAGTAGGATCACATCACCGTTCTCTCTGTGGCCCAGATCCGCCTGTAGTAGAAGCATGAAGTCGACTTGATCTGCCTTATCTGACGCGTTCTTGTCGAATATTGAACGGTCAATGAGCTCCTTATGCTGCCCAAAAATTTGTGTGACTGCTTGTTTCACTGATGGTCCCGAGTGAATGAGCTGCATAACGCGCTTGACAAAGGACGAGACAACGGCGCGGCGAACTTGATGGTCCGATGCGTTGGTGCTCATGCGTAGTGCCGTGAGCTCGAGCTGGATGTTTGCTGATTCATGGCCTTCCACAAGTGAGTCGTAGATACTCGCCGAGGCATCGTGATCGAAGTTGGCTGCGTGCTGGCTGTCTGCGGATCCAACGGACAAGAAACTGCTGGCAGCTGATCGGTCGTGCCGTATCTCGAATTCATCCACGTCTGACTCTGAGTTCAATGTAGAAATGGAGTTGTTGGAGAGGTTGTATACTGTTTATGGTCAGTGGCTGGAAACCCACACTGTAGGGTAATGACTTACTCTGTCCACGAGGAATGAGACCATCGACCAGCTCATCTCTTTCTTCTTCGTCCGAATCTTGAAATTCAAATCCGTCACCCCTTGGCCCTACTATCGCAGGATCTGCGTCTCCTCTAACAATGTGTCCATCGCGATCCTGCCTCCGTTTTGATCTTGTGATTCTATGCTCCCCGTGGATGGTAATACCCTCACCGATGCTAACTCCGTACGAGATCAAGGCGCCAGCCTCGACGGTACATTTCCGTCCAATTGTAGCTTCATTTGCAATGATTGATTTGGACACAATACAGCCGTCTCCTATACAAGCGTAGTCCCATAGGTAAGCACCGTCAATTTTGACGTTCCGTCCAATTTGGCAATGACGCCCGATGATACTGTTGGTGATTGTGGTCTGGGCGCCGACGCTGGTTCCTCTTCCAATGACGGTCTTCGAGCCAATGATGCAGTCCCGTGCAAGTACGACGCAGTCTTCCTTGTAAGTGGTGCCCTTCTGTAATCGGTACGACTGACCCTGAACGAGATTGCTGTCGGGACATAGGGGATACGCCCATCGGGATACGATGTCTTTGCTTATCGAGTCGTAGGCGTGAAGATTACGAACGCGCGCCGCGTAGTGGTCAGCGACAATATGTGTGTGAAAGGTCTTGCCGTTGAGTTCATAATCCTTTAACACGCTGTGTAGAAACCCTTTTCGTGGAGCCTGAAAGTCGAAGTTGTCACTCCACAGTGCCAGTACGTCTGGTGTACAAATGTCGATGCCACAGTCAATCAAGTCCTGTCGAACCTCGAGCTCCTGGTGCGAAGAGAGCAAGTCGGGGTCGATAGAGAGGTATCGTGTCTGGTCGCGATTCGGCATCTGCTCGAAGTGTAGGCACCGGTCTTTGGTCGGGTCAATCACAAAGACTGGCGAGGATCCTTTGGCTTTGGTCCTGTGTGTGTTTCCAGCCTCCCGCAGCACCATTGTCATGATTGCGTTTTTGTCCTTTGCTCTCCGCGCCCTATGCGCAGCAAGCGCAGATTCCAACGGTAGATTGCTTACCACATCCCCGTATACTAAGAGAAAGTCACCGACTAGTAGACTTCTGCTGTCCAGATCGCGCATTGCATCGCCAATGGTGTGTGACGTCGACTGGATGAGCTCCAGTTTGGAGAAGGGCGACGACTGGGCGGACCATTTTGAACGTATGATGTACTCCTCAACTTGCTCGCGATGTGCGCCGCAGTACACAAACACTTCCTCCACGCCAGCGTTGGCAAGGAACTCAAACGTGTATTCGATGAGCGGGGTATTCGCGAGAGGCAGCAGGCACTACGAAGCAGTCAGCATGCAGCGGTCGCCTGGCCGGACGGTACCGACTCTCGGGCGCTCCAGTGTGAAGGGGTTAAAACGCGTCTCGAACGGGTCTGCAAGTATCTGAACAGTCAGCCAAAGCTAGGTTCCAAGCTCACATCGAGACTTACTACAGCCTGCAGTGGCTCATCGCGCTCCTCCTCGCTTGGCTTGCCCTTCTCCTGGCCCTTCCTTCCTTTGGGAGGCATGGCGTGCACGTCGTGGCAGTGGCGGAAAAAAGGTACAGGGCGGTGGCTTGACTCCAGATGCGTGCACGTGGTGGGGGTGGAACTTGACCGTGCGAACCATCGTTTTGCATGGGCGACGCTGACTCACGATTCACAATGACCGCAGAATTCCCAGACCCAAGCAACCGGGACGCATTCGCGGTAATTGCCTCTAGTGGGATGACCCTGCGGATAGGCCGCATAATTCTCCTTGTTTGGATGCTCACGGCTTGTCTGGCCCGCCTGTGACGGCCTGGGCAACCCCGTGGAAATGCTTATTGTAACTACATGCTACAAGTCAGAGGGCACGCCAGAGGGTTCCCGAGGGGCTGCCTAGCAGAGGCACATTTCAACTGTGTGGTTTCGCATGGCACACTTCACTCGGGGCGGAACAGACTTTGAATTTGCAGAACTGCGTGCGTACTTTGCGCACTCCCCCCCCCCAAAGGTTTGTCTAATTCCCGTATCATCCGCTCCCCAAGCTCTACACTGCCCAAGGAAAGTGCGGAATAAAAATAGCCTGATTTCCAGCTGTAAAGCAGGGCAAGGTAATCAATACCCATCCCCAGTCCTGTGCTGATCACATGAACAGAACAGGTAATGAGCCAATCTCTTTGTCGCCCGTTTACTACCGTGTCTGTACCCAAATTGCTCAGGCCCTCTGCGACCTACTATCTTCAGCGTTGCTACTGCGGGCACAAACTACAGCGAGCCCCCCGCGGTGGCCGAGTCGCTCGGCTCAGGCTCTGGAATTGCTTCTTCGTACCGCTCCCGGACAGTGACGTCCTGGAATGGCGAATCGACTTTGAATGGCTTGAATATACAGCTGCCAGCGTCGCATTTGCGACAAGAAGTTTGGTGGAGGTAATGATTTGCACTAACGAGGGCGTGACTGCATCGGATGCATCTGCGGTGGCATTGGAGGTGCATACATCTGCTGTCTCTTAGAAGGGTTGGTCATATCGTCTCCTCCTGAGATATCAGATATCTGCCTTCTGTGGCCAGGAGGCAATTGATGTTGTTGCTGTTGCTGTTGCTGTTGTTGTTGCTGCTGCTGCTGTTGCTGCGCTTGTAATTGCATCTGCGGCGCATTATTATATCCTACCGTCCCCTGCAATGCATTTACACCATAAGCGCTAGGATGCGGTACAGGCTGCCCTTGCATAGTCTGTGTAAACTCTTCTGTAACATTACTGCCAACAGAAGAAACGCCTGGGAGCTGATTAGGCGAGTTCCAGTTGGTGACAGTCGCCGGGGACTTAGTGGGCGAATCTTCTTCCTTCAAAGCCAACTGACGAGCAATCTGGACAGGCTGGGGTGCAGCCATTCCCTCGGCCTGCGCCATTGGCTTCTTCAAATGAACTAGATGCTTCTCGAGCATGTGCAAAAGACCTTCTTTAGTGAACGGTTTCGGAAGTACATCATTCATGCCTAGTTCTGTAAGTAGATGATCAACCAGTCCTGAATTTTATACATACCATGCTGAAAGTACATGGATATATCATCACTCCGAATGTTGGAAGTCATGGCGACAATCGGAGTCGTGTCAAATTGACGAATGAGGTGGCATGCTGAGACGCCGTCGAGGTTTGGCATAATGATGTCCATCAATACCAGATCATACTTGTGTCCAGTGTTCATTTTATTTACAGCCTCTAAGCCATCGAGCTAGTTACTGGTCAGTTCAAATTTTCCACATAGCCACAATATACTTACGGCACAGTCAATGGTGCAATGGAAAGCATAGAGGAACTTGCTTCCGATACGTCGGCAAGTTGGGTCATCCTCAACGAGCAATATTTGTGGAGGTCGGATCCATCCCGGATCGGGGATTGTGCTTCTCTTTCTTCCTTCCTGAAACTTTGGCTCAGCCGCATCTACAGCCTTGGGTGGTGCAGCGTATGGAATATTGTTGATGTGTTCACTGTACATAGGATCGATGCCATTTGACGAGCCAACAGGATACACCAGATTCTCAAGGTTCTCTAGACGCATGGAACCAGCAGAGCTTGCGGATGGTGGCCCACGACTC
>Ga0182213_1000190_pt1 | contig 11042 bp, 9 predicted proteins | sample G5R1MG_22_FD_128399 | JGI IMG/M metagenome (GOLD analysis project Ga0182213, IMG submission 128399) | Switchgrass phyllosphere microbial communities from Michigan, USA - G5R4_MAIN_03OCT2016_LD1 MG | ecosystem: Host-associated > Plants > Phyllosphere > Phylloplane/Leaf | place: USA: Michigan... | reverse complement strand
GCCGCTGCAGATCTCTTTGCTTTCCTGCTACATAGCATCAAGGTAGCCGGTATCATCTTTCGCCTCGTTTCCAGCGGTGGCACTCGTCGCTTATTCACTGTGATGGTAAATATGTAGTTTGACCTTCTCGTACGTTGGAGCGACAACCGCTGTGGTACAGCTATATAAAAGGCCATGGATGGCGCCGGATTCAAGAATTGGGTCGTGAAGAGCCACGAAAAGCGGCGCAGCATAAGAAAATCGACCTGGGACGAAGGAAATTCGGATATTTCAAGATGTCGGGCACCGGGCCAGATCAGTGGGCTACATCCGGCATATATGGTTCGAAGATATACATAGCGAAGAACGTGAAGCGAATCTCACGGGGTTTCGATGCATTGGATTTGACGCGCATGGTGCTGCACTGTGTTCAGAGACTAGAGGAGTCCTGGATGGATCAGGATAACTACGATGCGCTCCTTACGATTCTTTGTGGCCGCAACATCTTGATCGCGAAGTCTTCAATCGTCGGTCCAGAGTCAACATGCCGCCTGCAAATCCAATCTTTGCATCACATGAGAAGGACTTAGGAGTGGAACGAAAACATATATCGTAGTCAGCATATAAGATTGTGATACGAAAGAGAGTGTGATACTTCGCGCAGTCTGCGTTGTGATGCGGTTCAATCAACCTTTAGCACGGGCGCCAATGAATCACACTCGGTAAAGACGCGTTCCGTTCCCCGCAGTTTAAGGGAAGCGTTAAACGGCGTGTAAAGCACAAGCGAGATTACGCGAGTAACACGAGACTTAGTACGTGCGCTAATATTCTTCTACCCCCGCTTGGCGTATACCTACATAGTAGATGGAGTGCGATAGATATACGTGAAAACCTCTGGACGACCCTGCAGAGTTTGGAAATAGCCCCACAGGTGCTATGGCTAATCTTCCCAAAGACGCAGAAAAACAGTGCTACGCACAAAACGAGTGTATTGAAGGATTGACGATCAAAGGGACTCCATCGGTGGACTATATACAGTGAGTGAGCCAAGGCACTAGACCCAATTCAGCAGGCTCCATCAGTGAGCAATGCAGGAGCGATACAGCAGCAGGAACGTGGAGGACGACTGTAGAGATCTAGTGTTAGGTTAAGGCACCTACTTGAACCTACGCTTGGCGACATGTTGTTTAATATATGCCGATACGCCATTCAGCGCTTCCCGCAGCTTGAGCCGCAATTAATTAATTCCGTTGGTCTGGCTACCTGCCTGGCAAATGGCTCCCACAAGAATCTCCCAATGAGATCAAGTCACGAGAATCTACACGCTAGGATTTCTACCTTCTGGACTCACGGCACCTGGAGACATCAGGATGAATCGCCAATACACTTGAAGCTTTCAAGGATAGTTTCGAGACGTAGGAGAACCACATGCGATCATGATATTATCAATTTCTCAGTATCCAGGATTCATATGCTGTGCAAAACAAGGACTTTACAGGAGAGGATAATCCCTATGACACCCGGAAATCCAGCGCACGCTGCTCAAAAATGGACGTCAGCGCCTCATTGGTCCTCGGCATCGGCATCAAAAACTCCTCATCATAATCCCAAGCATTAGGAGAAGGAGGAGGGGAAAGAGGAAGGGGAAGGTAGCTGCTGCGGTGTAGCGCTATCTGCTCATCGTCACTGAGCAGCGAGTTCGATCGAATGGCCACGGTGAGGCCAACTTCGCCATACGGCAAAATGTCCTTAATTTGCTCGGAGCTCAGATACTTGGGGGCTTTTCCATTCCCATGAGCGACCTGGTGGGAACATTCAAGATAATTTTCCCGGGTGAAGATTGAGGACGAATACACCTCTGGAGAGAGAATACGTTCAGCATAGTTATCCTGCTCGGTACTGACGAAGGGATCAACCTCCAGGAAGAGAAAAGGTTCGGGAGCTTCGTCCTTCCCGGTGATAGCGGAGGGCGTTGCCTCCGGAGGCGCAATGGGGGCAGACGGGGATGCCGCTTCAGGATTTTTCCGTGGACGACCCCGTCTGTTCTTGGGTCCAAAGACCGGATGCTTTCTCCTTGGTGCCTTCGGAACTGGCAGACCATCGGGCCCGTACTTTGGCTTGTTGAGACTGCCTTTTGGTCGGCCGCGGCCTCTCTTCTGTGGTGGGGGATCAACGGGCCCGGCTGAGCTGGCACCGTTTTTTGAAAGTTGTGCGGTTTCCCCTCGAGGTAGAGCACAAAGTTCTGCCCAGTTCATTTTGAGCTTTCGTGGTGTTGAAGATGTTTCAATGATGAGCGATTGTGAATATACCCGAGGTTTTATGGTCGTAAATGTAAAAGTGAAGTGGATGGATGATGAGAAATGAGCGAGTCGACAAGCGCTCTTATACAACTCCTGATGCTGCGAATCCACGGTACAGGTGTGTTTCCAATGGAAACCACTAAAACATATTGATACTCATGAGCCAGGACCACAAAGAGAATGGATGTCGAATACCCTACCGACTAGTTCACATTTACATTTCCGAATTTCACGTTAGGGCCAACTGACTGGGCTGATCTCGCACACTCAGTCGATGAACAGATAGTTCGCCGATTCGCAACCATACTGGTGGAGATTGTTCTCGATTGCTGTGTATATTACCAGACCTCTCGCCTCAAACTCTTGATCAATTGTATAGATAAATCCATTCAAAAGCAGAACTCAGTGCATGGCTTCATATTATAATCTGGCCAGTCTAGGCGCAGTAAATGGTGCAGGCCATTATTCTACATCGATCTTTTAGAAAAATAAGCATGACGAGTGACCTCTCTGACTTTGATTTCCCACAACTTAACTCCCCAGCATCGTGTCCCTCTTGAGAAACGCGTGAAAGCCTGAGTATCGGCAAGCGCTTATTGAACTAGCGCGCTTCTCACTATGTTAGTAGTAGCACACGCGCGGAAAGTTGGACCCGTATCATTCCCACATTGGAAATTAGTTCCTTTGTTCAAGACCTATTGCCATGGTACTAGCTAGTGCCTTCCTCTTTCATCGCACGATTCAGTATCCGCAGTCTCCATCCTTCCATACTACGTATGGTACGGGGGAAAACATATGTTCTATAAATAGCTCGTGACTCAACCTTGGACTAGACTATCGTGGACCGATCAGTGTGATCATTGGAGGCCCAATTGTGTAGTAATATCGGTCGCCACGGTTCTCTGTGTCGCTAATAGGAATATGAACTAGGTCCATATCGGACCTGATCCAATTCTTGAATGCAGCTACTTAGATTGGGGATGTTGTTACAGGGTTCTCGCTGGCCTCCGAGTACAACCTCTGTGGGATAGTCATCAGTTAGATGGACCAGATCAACGAGAAACTGATGAAACCGGCGGTACATAGGGACTCAAATATACGTTTTCTAGCACGTGCAATTTTGCGATTCTACGTGCGATTCGAAGGTCGCAAGTATCGGCAGTATCTCCAGTAACTATGATGGCAGAGATATGCTGCCCATACATCACGAAGCCAAAAGACTCATAAAGAATTATGGGTTTACCATACAAATTGAAAGCTTAGGTCGCCCTGTATGACTTCATGAGCTATTTAGAATAAGAAAAGCCCTGCCAAACGATAATTCGTGAAGTGAATCTGTCGCGAAGCATGGATACCAACTTCGCTGATGCATGATGCCTCATAGGCAACGGTCAGTAGAACTCCGGAAAAAATAACCCCAAAATTAATATTCATGAAGGTAGAAGCCCCCCAAAGGGAGCCACTATACCAATGAAGTTGTGAGGCCGTGGGGTCTATGATGCGACGGGATTTACTGTACGTCGCCATCAAGGTGCAGACTGCAGAACTCCACTAGCCGCGTTATAACCTCCTCGCGTACATCACCTTTCAATGAAATACTAGGATTCAGATATCTTTGCAGTATTCCCTGTCATCAATTTTTCTCCTTCTCCTTCTTCTTCTCCTCAGCCGCCTTTGCATCCTGGACAGAACACTCAAGATCCCGGGGGTATTGCCTGTAGTAGTACCAGTGCTCCTTTGCGTACTTGATAGCAATCGCAAGGTCGCTATCGAGCGACGACGGCATGCGTTGATTAGCCAACAAACCCCGCATGTATTGATTTTGGCGCTCCCCTTTGGGGAGAGGCCAGTACTTGATTGTTTCAAGGTAAGAGTGGAAGTTGCGGTTGGAATCCTGTTGAAGCTCTGCTTTGCGCTTATCGTTGTGCTCGTTCTCAGCGCGGTAGCGACGAACGGCTTCCTGATGCTCTCTTTCCTCTTCCTGAGCAACAAGAAGACCTTGGCGACGTTTCTTCTCAGCAATGGCGGCGATACGAGCTGCTTTGCGTTGCTCTACCTCTTGATTAGATTTCTCTTGAGCTTTCATAATGCGTAGCTTGTCCAGGCGGTCCTTCTCTTGGACTGCAGCGATGCGTTGCTGTTCAGTAGCCTCCATTTCTCGCTGATCATTTTCGTCCTTCTGGCGTTTGCTCTCAATCTGAGCGAGACTGAACATCTCCTGGCGCTTTTTCTCCATGTTGGCTTTGTATCGGGTCTCGAGGAAGCGGTAGATTGCTTCAACACGCTCTCGGCGCTTCTGCGAGGACAGCGCTGCACCCTTGGAAGCTGCCAACCGATTCTCTTTGCCTTCAGCTTCCACTGCCAATTTCAGAAGATCATTCTGCGCCCGAGGCTCGGATTGTGTAGGTAGTTGCGTCATAAGTTGTGGTGAGATTTGGGTCCGCACTCCAGTATTGATGGCTGCTGACGCAACTGCCTGGCGCTTTGCGCTGGGCACCTCGCCGTCTACCATTTCAGCTGCCGAGCGCTTTCTCTGATCACTCTGCTGAGTTAAACCCATGTTCGTAGAATGTTCTTGCGAGATGTTGTAGATACGAGTCGGCGCAGCAGAAGGCAGTGTACTCAAGGGCCCATCGGGAATCGCTGGCGCTGACTTAGAGAGCTGAGTGTTCTGCTGATTGAGTCTCATGGCAGCGGGAATTGGCAGGATTCGTGGGATCTGAGACAATGTTGGAGGCGGTTGATGAGCAGGTGCAGGGCCCAGTGACTGCATAGGCGATTGACAAGATGGGTTAGGCTGTAGCTGTTGCCAAGTAGTCATCTGTTGCTGCTGAAGCGACGAGTCTAAGGTATTTCTTGTTGTTTTGTGTTCCTAATGTGTGTTGTCTGAATATTGAAAATGATTGAAATGAAGGGATATGGTGGTGGTGGTGAGGTGTAGGTGTTGAAGTCGGGGTGAGAGGAAGGCTGTTGTCTTATTTTAACAATAGTGTGGATCCGGTGGAACGATTTCACCCACACACCACTCAACTATTGTTAGCGAGCCGGGAGACTAACCCTCTATTGTACTTCAGGTACTCCTATTGTCTCATTTACTATCTGAGACATTGCACTCGGTACCATCGTCTCGCATCCAGTGCTACGGCTCCATGCAGCTACAACGACTATCCGTCACTCACTTTCGCCTTCATTTCTGGAAATTTTGAAGCTACAAGATTACGTCAAGTCACTATCCCAGTTTCCTGGTGCTATTATGCTCACCAACGTGTTCCATTCACACATTTGGTCTTCTTAAAGACGTTTGTTTCCTAATTTCGACTTAGAATACAGCAATATAGAGGGCCAATCCAATGTGCCTCAGGATAGAAAAATTATCAAAAGGTCCGGTCGGGCGGAAATCAAGGCCTCTATCCAACAAATTAAGCAAAATGACAGCTAATCACAAGAAACGTCGTAGCCGCCACGGACACAGATTCACTGTGCGAAATGTCCAACTGTGATATTTGACATGGCACAGAAGGACTAAGTAGTATCTTCAGTGTCGGTATTCTCTTCGCTGAAAACTGATTCTGGAGTAGATGAGCGTGTGATGGTGCGATCTGAGTTGTCGATAAGGCTGCGCTGTGCAATCGGCACCTCACCCTGAGATGGTGCGGCAGAGTCCTCTGACATTTTATCGCTCTCATCTTCCTCGTCTTGGTTCTTGATAAAGAGTGGGAATCCTCCATGCGTCCCAACGGCAACATGTTTTGAAGGTTCTGGGTGCTTCGGAGTACGTCCTGACTCCAGGTCGTCGGCTAACTGCCAGATGTCGTGGATTGTGTAAGGAACGTCGTTCTCTTCACAGTACTTTACACAACGTGTGAAGATACCCCCATCATTACCTACTTCAGGATGTTTGATAAGACCAACACACAGAGATCGGACGTCGTAATCATATATCTTGTTCCACTCATCGTCTTCGAGGCGCATAATATCAGTGGCATATTCGTCGCTCGCTTCCTTGATGCTGAGCTTGAACATGTCCTCCCAATCATCGCCGTATCTCTTCCTGCCCATTTTGATAGCAGTTGTGCACTTGACTGAGCAGGTGTTGCGCAGGTAAGGCGGCTCAACCAAGCGATGAGAATGAAGAGTATCGACTATATTGCGAGGGCCCCATTCGCGAGCGTAAAGACGGAGCGCCACGTTAGGCCGTGAGAGCGACTGGAAGAAATAGACAATAACCTCGGTATCGGTCAAGGGCACATGGGGAATCCGGACGTATGCAGGAGGCAACATCTTGTCAAGACTGTGGTTCTTGCGTTTGTTGATCGACGTCGAAGACCTTTTGCTCATGTTGCCAGGGCCAATACGACCGGGTGTGATGGGTGTCTTGGGCATGCTCAATTTTAAGCCAGCAGATAGCGCAGTCTTCAAGAAACGTCAGCAGGATGGTATGAACGGATGTTTCCCATACGCACACTAGTCCTAGACAAAGGTGTGGGCAACCCTGCCAGAGAATGAACAGTCGCCCCAGGAATTTTGATTTTCAGCTGTTTGCGACATTTTGTGCGTCTGTTGTCTCCTGGAACAGATATCTGTTCAGCCTCACCAGAATCGTAGTTTCTGCGATCTCGATAGCTGCTGTCTAGCCGTGCTGGAGATGAGCCACGCGAGCGCGTGTCGCTGGCTTCCAACCGCAAGCCTTGGCTTTGTACGGCTGGCTCAGACCGCAGAACATTGTATTCTTGGGCGTAGCGACCGCTAAACATAGATTCGAGACGGTCATTGTTGGACTCTAGCGCTTCCATGCGATTTCTCAGAGTTTGTACCGCTTCATAGATGCCTTTATTGGCATGAATCATCTCAGAGAGAACCCCACCATGGTGAACGACTATTTCCATCAGTATGTGTCTCTGGCGATGCTCAAACTGTGGCTGACCTTTATTGCTGTTGGAATCGGTGACCCAGCGCAGGTCCTCGACCTGGTTGACGATCTGATCATGGCCGACTTGTCGTAGTGCTAGATCATCGTCAATCCCATCTGTAATTGTGTCAGCGTATGCAATTCATCAGCCGTTCCTTCAAGAGGGCTCCCAGTAAGACTGTGAACTGTCCTCTAGCGACGCATTTCGTACCTCGCATGCTCATAACTTGCGGTAACATGGAAAAGCACAATCCATCTGCATTTTCCTCGCAGTGGCCGTAACTTTGCATACTTGGCAGTGGTTGTTGTGTAATCCGGGGGCCGTTTTGGTAGACGCAATCCAAGATCTCGACGGCAGGAATGTTGGGTGTTTTGTTGCCTGCGGATGCCGTCATTTTGTTGACATTGACCGTTGCCATGGCGGGCAACGGTCGGGGTGAGAAATGCAATAATGGTGGGGCTGCAAACGCACGAAACCCACTGAGACTGAGACCTCCGCCTTTGTGCTTCCAAGGGGAACTGCCGAAGTATTCGCTTGCCGTCAAGGGTGCTTCTGCTGTGCTGCCTTTTCTTTGTGCTGTGGGCGGCTTCGTATCGTCATCGTTCCCGCCGAAGTAGTCAGGCCTAAAATCTGTAGGGATTGTGGTCCCAGGAATTGTCTCTAATGACACATGCAGGTCAGTGGGACTCTCTCGTGAGATAACTGGCTGCGGCATGTTGGCGGTGGATGAGGGTCAGTGGTAGTCCTGAAGTAACAGTGGAGGGCGCAGTAACGACGTGAGCAGTTGTACGTTGCTGCCTTTCGTCCATCTCTGGCGCAGCACCGGTCAATTTTGGATAGTGAATGTGAATAAGTACACTGATCCCTACCGCCCAAACGAATTAGCTCAATGAATAACGTCATAGCAACCATCACGCTCCTCGTGAGATTTGCAAGTAGTACGAATGTGGTACCCACCAAGGCGCCTCGCCAGAAGCCAGAATCCTGTGAGGAAGCAATGATGCAGTAGTTGAACATGAAACAAAAAGCTTAGATAGTTGCGGTCAAGATTTTGATGAAACGGAACGCTGTTGGAAGACTTTGAGGAGAAAGAGCAAAATTCCTCATATTCCGAGAAAAATGGAGGTTCGTTGAGGCGGCAAAGAACAACGGGTATATAGGATAATTGTTCTAGTTTTCGGTTATCACTCAGAATAAGTTTATATACCAAGACCCAATAGGACAAGCTTCCAAGAGAAGGTCTACAGATGGATCATTTGCTTAAGAATAAGCTATCTTAATCGAGCGTCCCGGTGTTATCGCTTCAGGACACATCTGTCCAAGGCCAGGTGGGCGTCAGATCGGGGGGCAATGCCGTCGCAGCCTCTTGGAGATCCCCCTTACCATAACTACTGCACAGATCTATGTCTTCCATAATCCCGTGGAGCCAGAGACCGCCGGATGTGTGAAGTCTCCCGGCGCGTTGACGTTGACGTCAAACTAGCGAGGATGGCGCTAGTCCCACATCGGTACTGTGCATTTCGCCCCCAGACAAGCCATGTTCCCATGTACACAGGTATTACAGTCTCGACCTCAAGCTGACATAATTCCGTATGTAGCCTCCTTACCATCCATGTTTCGACAGAACACATTTGCCTATCGAAAAACCGGGTGCCTAAAACACCCACTCAGGGCACAATAGAGCCCTTTCAGCTATACCAGTCAACCTAAAACACCAGTCAGCCTAGAACGGTGCTCCACCATGACCACAAACATCCTCATCCTCGGTGCCGGCGCAATCGGCGCCTTCTATGCCTCACGTCTCGCCCAGCTCCCCTCCGTCGCCGTCTCGGTCATCTGCCGCTCAAACTACACGGCCGTCTCCACCCATGGCTTCCAAATCTCCTCTCCACAATACGGGTCCTACACTTTCACGCCCGCGCATACGTTTCGAAATCCTGAAGAAGCACGCACAAGCGGATTGGTCTGGGACTATATTGTTGTCAGCACAAAAGCCCTGCCCGACATTAGCGACGACTCGGCGATCCTCGAGGGTCTCGTGAGCCAAAGCACCGCCATTGTGTTGATCCAGAACGGCCTGGGCGTCGAAGCACCTTACAAAGCGCGCTTCCCACACGCCGTCGTATGCTCCGCCGTGACAGTCGCATCATGCGCGCAGCCCTCACACGGTGTAATCCAACACAACCGCTGGACACGGATTAACAGCGGCCCTTACCTTCCACACCAGGACACCAACCGTAGCGACGGCGACGGCGCGGCCACGTCCGACAGCGACGCACAAGCAACCACCCTCAACGATACATTCATCTCCCTGCTCAAAGACGGCGGCATCAAAGACGCAGAAGCCTACACACATACTAAACTCCAACTCGTCCGCTGGCACAAAATCGCCATCAATGCGTCCATGAACCCGTCGTCCGTGCTAACCCTGGGCTCCCCCAACAGCGCAATGGCATTCGATCCAGAAGTGCAGCGCCATCTACTCGGCGTCATGCACGAGATCTTAGCCACGGCGCCCAAGATCCTCGGCCAGCCCATGCCCCGCGAGTTCGCCACACCAGAAGCCATCATCCGCAGCACGCAGCGCAATACCAGCGGCAGCAAGCCGAGCATGGCCATGGACTGGGAGGCTGGCAAGAAATTGGAAATTGAAGTCATTTTGGGAAATCCTATTCGCATTGCCCGGGAGAGGGGACTGGAGATGCCTCGCCTGCAGACACTGTATGCGCTGCTGCGCATGGCACAGGAGGTGCGCGAGCAGAAGAGTAGACCCAGTAGGATCTGATCATGTTGAAGACAATTGTTGAAAACTCCGTCATGCTCTTCTTGATCCAAGGGGTATAATGCAGCTAAACTACGCGTCCTTCCCAATCATTCCCCAGTCCTACGTCCCCAGTCCTACGTAAACTGGTCACCTTGCTCACAGGCGCCCACGCGCCGCCCAGCCGTCCTCCCCTGCCTAAGTCTCCACCGCCACCGCCGCTCTTTCTCCTCCTTCTCATTCCGTTCGCGCTGCGCCTTCTTGCGCTCATACACAGCGCGCACTGTACGCTTTGTGCGATCAGCGCCTTCTTCGTAGTTTGTTCGTGCCAGATGAACCACCGAGTCGATCTGCTCGGGCGTGTACACGAAATTCCACGTCGACATGAAATCCGACGACTTGGGGTCGACGCCAGGGACCTTGGGGTTGGCCATAAAGGGGAAGTAGATGACGGTAATCCCGGATTCGGGACGCATGAGCTCCCAATCTTCCTCGACAAGCTTGGATGTTGGTTCCTGATCGTCGGTATCAGGAGAGGTGCGTTCTTCGGTTGTGCCTACCCAGATGTTACAGTAGCTAAGATCTTGTTTCTTGCCACGACGAGAATCATCGGCATCTTTGGCTTGGGCTGCAGCAACTTTTTCTTGTGCATCTTCTTCGTTCTTGGCAGCAGCGGCTTGGAGGTCTTCTTGGAGCTCGTGCGGCGTCTCATCTTCTGGAGGCCAACCCGCACCCACGGGCCATCCCTTGATGCCGCGTTGGCGTGCATAGCCATCGGCGACTCTGAGCCAGTTGTCGGTCCGCACGTCGGCAGAGGCATCAAAGGCCACGAGGATGTCGACATCACGGCCGGGGCGGAGCAGTGGATAGATGGGGAGGTTGTTGCTCATGCCTGCGTCCATGAATTGGAAGTTCTTCTGCGAGAAGATACTTTCTGGGCACGAAGCGGGCAGCAATTCGCGCATGCCGAGGGCGAAGTTGGGTATGCAGGCGGGGTCAATCGGGTGAACCTTGACAAGGTCTTCGTCGCGCTCCGAAATCATGGCGTCAATGCTTGCAAGGCCTAAAAAACTTCGCATCAATGGTCGAATC
>Ga0182213_1000189_pt1 | contig 11063 bp, 9 predicted proteins | sample G5R1MG_22_FD_128399 | JGI IMG/M metagenome (GOLD analysis project Ga0182213, IMG submission 128399) | Switchgrass phyllosphere microbial communities from Michigan, USA - G5R4_MAIN_03OCT2016_LD1 MG | ecosystem: Host-associated > Plants > Phyllosphere > Phylloplane/Leaf | place: USA: Michigan... | reverse complement strand
TGCTGCCTGTACGACATGGGATATACGTCTCTAGGCGGAACAAACGACACCAAGCCCAACCCTGTACTTGCGCGTCAGCCGTCCACGCAGCAAGTACCGACGCTTAGTAGCGTAAATGGAAACACAAATGGCCAGCCCAAGCCCAGATTCAGACCTGCGTATGAGCTGGTGGATGATTACGAGGAGCGGCTGGGAAGGGATAGATATTAGTACCGGGACAGCAATTGCCTTAGGAGAATATTTAGATGGGCTATGTATCCAATTCGAACTTGCAGAGTATTAGAAAAAACCTGCCCTCCAAGATGCTACTAAACAAAGCAATTTGTAGGTTATAATTGTTCACAGGGAGTGAATCAGCCTCACGAATGTACCTAGCACATAACACAATACAATGGTTGCACATAGGGACTGAACACATATCTTGATTGGCCATCTAAACACAAGGAAGTGGTACGCTGGTCTGGCTTAAGACAACTCAAGGGTGATTTCTCCTGGCCCTCAAGAATGTGCTTAAGCAGCTAGATGTACTTCTTTGCATCGGATTCCAACTCAGTAAGCGCTCGATCTGTTTCAGCTTCAGGATCCTCAGCTAGAGTGTCGAATCGAGTGGAGGCGAGGTTGGCATGAGTGCCATGCTTTCTGACCCATTCCCTTAGCTTGGTGCTTTTGGCTTGGCTGTTGACTTGAAGATAGAGCATGCGGTATCGATTCTCCAGCAACTCTCCGGCATCGATTCTCAGTTGAAATTCTGAGTCGTTTTTCGAATTCTTGGATGGGACGATGCGACTGCCTGCATTCCACACGGCCCTCAGTTTTGTAGTCATACTAAATCGACTCCGGATTTTGGTAAAGAAGCTTCGAATATCCTTCGACATTATGCTGAACTTCTAGAAGGGTTGCTGAGTCAGTCTTGGTTCAAAAAATTCTGACTGAAGAATCCTACTGGGGTGTGTTATTCAAAGGGCGTGTAGCCAAGAATTCGAGCAGGCAGATAAAATCTTGTTGACGGAAGGCGCTGAGAAGAGAATGTCGCACTTCATTTTTTTCTCGACGCGCACTTTATACCTTAGGTCCATCCTCAGGAGGGATGTCAGAGCAATCACCAACGCTGTGCTCAAATTTCAGCAATGAGCTGATATCCAACGAAAAGCTTCGATCTCATCAATGGACGAAGAATGGTGCCAGAAGATACATTAGCCGCCGTTATCAACATGCAGCAATAACACGATATCCAATGAAAGGCTTCTAACCAATCAGCCATTTTCCAGTCTAAAGTTTCTCCTACACTAACGGCTAGGCAAGCAATAGCCCGCGCTTAGAGAATCCCTGGCCAGGTAGATGAAGGATGCCCGAGGATGGATTGCCACGGCACATGACCGCATGAGCTCCAGTCCCAGAGCGCATATTACCGCCGAGCAGATAGACAGTGGAGTCTTTGAGCTCCTGAAGTTTCAAACAATGAAAACTTCAACCAATGCACTGTAGGTGTTCTTCGATTCGTTAAACAGAGTGAGCGCTTGAGACAGCGGTCTTGGCAGTCCGTGCGCCTATCGTTGAACTGAGGCTGGTCGGCTGGTCCTTAGATTCGCTGCTCAGCCTCCGTCTACATAGTGTATGTGTCACGCAAAATCTCACCCACACCTGTTCTTGTCTCTTTTGCTCTTCGCGTCTTACTTCAGTTCCTCCGCATTGTTGTCATGTTTACGCGGCTGCGACGGCTGTTGGGTCCTGCGCGTATAAGCAGGTTTGCAGGGCCTGAGCGTGGAGCTGCCGCCAGCAGAGCTCTTCAAACAAGTGCCTCGTCAGGAGCGATTGAACAAACTCGAAACTGTACAGTTGTCCTTTTCTCGTCGCAATACCAAGCTAACTAACGTGTCCATAGCGACAGACCCTTATCATTACACTACTGGGCGCTGGCTAAATCGTGACAAGCTATATCGCGAAGCACGTCACGTGAAATTCGACTTTGCCGCACTCTGCGCCAAGGCTGTGAATGTGAGCGCTGGTGCAACAGAAGTGGTTCGGTATGAAAAGAAAGAGGGGGGGTTCAACAGAGTCTTTCTCTTCTATTTGGACAATGGAGCTCGCGTGGTTGCGAGAGTGCCTTACCGTATTGCTGGCCCACAAAGATTGACCACAAATTCTGAAGTAGCGACGATGGCTTACGGTAAAGGTTGAAAGTGCACGCGAATGAAATTGATTGACTAACACTTTCTAGTCCGCTCATTCACAAAAATACCCGTCCCCGAAGTGCTTGACTGGAGCGATGATGCGTCCCACATCGGCACTGAATACATACTCATGGAACATGCTCTCGGGGCTCAGCTACACGACAAGTGGGCCTCAATGTCACCTCATCAACACATGCTATGCGTCAAGAAAGTAACCTTCATGATGACTGAGATGGCGAAGCTCCCGTTCCCGGCGTACGGAAGTTTGTACTTTGCCGACGCGCCAATCGATCCCAACTTGAAGTCCAGCTTTGTTGAAGGTTTCTGTATTGGACCCCATTGCGGGACGCAGTACTGGGACTGTAATCCCGGCGAGGCTAGATTCTATGACGAAAGACCTTCGGATAGAGGGCCGTGTAAGTTGCTATTCCTCTATCCACCCGATAATAATGCTCGAAAGATGTACTAAGTGTTTACCAATAGGGAACGACCTCCCATCTTATTTGTCTGGCCTCATCAACACTGGATTTTCACATATTCCAAAATCTGATCTACCACAGAAAGAGCTCTCATATCGTGGCTCTGTACAGGAGCATATTCACCTGTTGGAAAGCAGCAATGCCGTCATTCAGGAATTAGCCCAGAGCACAATCATCAAAAGCGTGGCCGATCCAATCTTTCTTCACCCCGACCTACACAAACGCAACATTTTCGTCTCAGAAGAGGATCCAACCTGCGTTACCGCAATTATTGACTGGCAATCTACTAGTATCGAGCCAGCATTCGTCCATGCAAATTACACACCTGACTTCATCGAAGATTCCTCCGCAGAAATTCAAGTTCTGGAGAAACTCATGTCGCCAGAGGCGGGAACATCAGATGCTGAGTCTTCTTGGAGTCCAGAGGAACAAGCTGCAAAACAAAAGCATGAGCATGACATATTGATATGCCAGCGAACTTTCGAAGTTATTCTACTGGGCCATTTGCGCAAACTACAGAACGCAAGGACAATGGACCAGACACTGCTCAGACCTATCCGATATTGCGACGCGTCTTGGAGACACAGCGCCCCAGCTTTGCGACAGGACCTCATTGAGCTCTCACAGCGCTGGACGGAACTTGGCCTTCCTGGTCGTTGTCCGTATCAACCTACGGCAGAAGAACTTGCCGACCACGCCAAGCAGTATGAAGATTTTGAGACTGTCCAGCAGCTGAAGTTGTTTCTTAAGCGCTCGCTAGGTGCGGAGTCGGATGGGTGGGTCCCTGCGGATAGGTGGGTGGCAGCGCAGGCGGAGAACACAAAGCTGTATGACGCGTGGATGGAAAGCGTGATAGAGTCTGGAGGCAGTGAGGAGCGTGCTAAGGCTCTGTGGCCATTCGGTGAGACAGGATCTTTAGAAGAGGAAGACTTAGCTGCTATGGAAAGTGTATAATTAGTTTGTTGGCGAGAAGGGCATCCGTCGGAGAACGCTGTCCTCTTCAACAAGTGTAAAAGTCTCCCTCTCAAATCCTTTCAACATCAGACCCTCCCCCAAGTACGATAATACCTGTTACCTCGCGATGTTGCATACATCAGTCGCCCCCTTCCCGACTTGCGTGCTTAGGATTCTGGGTTCTCAAGCCATCAGTAACTCGTTTGCCAACCAAGCATCTGTCAAATCTTGAAAGTTCATAGAAGAATAGACATAGGAGAGGACGTGAGAGCATACGCAAAGAACGAGATAGGCGACAATTGGGTAGTTGGCCTGGAGTAGGGCGCTGGGTGACGCATTCACAACTTGCAAAGGAGTGATGAAGATGAGAACGTTTTCGCCTGGAAGAAAGGATGTAAAAGCGCTGGATTCATAGAAACAGGGTAACGTTGTCAAGGGCTTGGAGAAAATGGCTTCCTATCGCTATGATTGGAAATACGACCTGCATCGTCTGCCAAAGCTTGGTAAATTGTGCCTTCTTTCCGTGACGAAACACGTCCTAGTAATCCGATAGTTTACAATATTTGCAACCCCCGACTAGGTTGTCGTAGAGGCTGAGTTCCCAGTAGAAGATAGCGCGTACAATCGTGATGTACCAATATCGACGATCGGTGCCGTGCCGTACTATCATCATGTACAAAGTCGTCAACGTGAACGATCCTATCTTTTAACCCAGATTACACGTCGACATGACGTACGCCTGCTGTACTTGAAGTAGCCATCTAGGTACATAGTAATACAGACGGGTCGTTTGGCATACCTGGTCTCCACCCTCCTCCCGTCCCCGCCACAATTGTTTGCATCAGTTCGTAACGGGGCCCACACATCATCTCTGAAGCTGACGACTACCTACCTAGCCACTTACCGTCTGTGGGTAGCTAGCTGTACCTGTCTAGGTGGTAGATACCAATATATGCAACTGTTCCAAAGAGCTGGTAGTAGCCCAGGTAGCATGCGCGGAGGGAACTTCAAACCCGTAAGCAATTTCCGAGTACCTAGGGAGTATGTAAAAGTGACTGCCTACTAACTGCGTGTGCTTTTCGTGTAGACACCGCTGTATCTACCCACCTACTATGTACATACTTGGCTGTTAATAGCAGGTAAAAGCAACATTCGTACCGTGTAGGTACCTAACCCCCTAGTCGACCCGAAATTATCACGCGGAGGGATTTCGGACGCATGCTAGGTACTACCTACCCCTATCAGTAGCTAGGTATCCATGCAGGGCACCTAGGTGGGTACCCAGGTGAGTAGGTAGCACAGTGCCTGCATTGTGCCATCTGGCTTGGGTGCAGCCCCGGGGTTAGGTAGGTAGACAGGTAGACAGCGAACACATTTCGTTCATCTGCCTACTGCATCTTGGCAGGTACAGGTGCGGCAGATCCCGAAGGAGGCTGTACTTACGATTTCGGATAAGCTATGCACTTCTCTGAGCAATCTCCGGCCTTCACGGCAATCTCGTTTTGAAAAGACAAGGTGTGCAATCTGCATATGTTGGCTGATTGGAAGTTGACACTCCTCAGGCCAGTGTCATGTGAGGATGCAGATTGCCGGGATTGCAGGGAGGAAACGGACTATCAATTAATCTATCGGCGCATTGTCAAAGTTCCCCACATCAGACGATAGGCCTCCATCTACGCAAGCCTGATCGCCGCTCAAGTTATGGTGATGAAGATGGAATTACAGATCTATGCTTGCTGGTAACAATATGTACAAGGAGCGCTTTGCAATACTCATTTGCCTTTTAAATGTCCATGGGCAAGGTCGAGACGGCGAAACAGAAAAAAAAATACGCTCCGAGACTCATAATTTACCAACGCCAGCCTTCTCCTCAATTTTGTCCGCATTAGCAGGGCCAACGCCAGGAATAGGGTGGTCCTTGATGGCGTCAAGAGCGGATATATCGTTACCGGTGATCTTGGGGCTGTTGATGTAGTAGTTGGCCTGGCAAGCGCGCTTGAGGACTGGCGTGCATGAAGCATCGTCCTTGTCGGTAGAAGCAAAGATTGCTCCCCCATTGTTGATCAAGGTGTTCTTGACATTCTTGAAAACGTTGCCTTCAAGGAGGACCTTAGTGTTGGTGTTGGTGTCGAACGCGTTACCGTTGTTGGAGGCGAAGAGGTTGTTAACAGCGTGCAAGAAGGTGTTTCCACCGAGCTTGGGGCTACGGCCGGAAGTGTGATGAATGTTGTTGCCCTTCAATGTAATCATGTCGTTCTATGGGTTAAAATTAGAAGTTGAACAATAAGGCGACTCAGGTAGTGAAAATTCATGGGACTTACAGAGCCGATAGCCAAGAAAGTCCAGTAATGTGTGCCATCGCAGGATTCAGACCAGTTTGTGTGGCCGTTGAACTCCGTGTTGGAGACAGTAACACGGTTGGCGGCCGCAGAGCTGGAAACAAACATCTGGTTACCGATCAGAGTAAATCTGCAATGGTCGATCCAGATCTTCTCAGCGCCGTCCAGTGAAATGGCATCGCCACCCCAGATGTACTGAGGGTTAAGCTCAGTGATGATCACGTTCTGGACGATGACGTTCGATACGCCGTTGGCGAAATGAAGGCCCTTGCCGCGGATGACACCGTTCTTCCCGATTCCAATCAAGGACTTGTTGCTCCCGACGTTGATAGGGTTCATTGCAGCATTGTCGTAGGTAACATTGACGGGCTTCGAGCCTTGTCCAGTGGCTGGGTCGTCGCACCAGCCGTTCTTGTTGATGGCATCTTGTCCGCCCTTGTCAGGGCAGGTGTTGGTCGTGGGTCTGCAGCCCAGCTCGGTGGTGAAGCCCTCCTTGAACTTGAAGTCGAATTCTTTCCGGAGAACGATGCAACGAGGAATATCGTCTTCAAGCCATTCCTGCAATTGCTGGGGGGTATCCGCAGTGAAACAGGTTGCATTGCCCCCTCCAGTAGCACCACTGGCAAAGCCCTCTGGTTTGCCGATAACCTGAGGAGCTGCTCGCTCCGCCTCTCGCGCTACCCTGACAGACCGCTCACCAAGAACAGCGGCATTAGCAGACAGTACGCTGCTCAGTGCGAGCAGGGTCAGCTTCATGTTGAAAAAAATGAGTGGATGGTGGGGGGCTGAAGTCTGGAGTATGGTCTGCGGGCGAAAAAAAGCAGACTGGGCGTGATTAGGTACTTCGTCCTAGGGCTTGACCCTCTTTTTATTCGTAAGAGTGCGTGGTCTATTTCGATGTTTAGCTAGGATCAGTCTCTTGCTGGAGCAAATAAGAGCTGGTCAACCGTCCAGCATATGAAACGGCCGCTGGTCCAATGACCCCGGGAGCTGACCCACAGATAACCGTGCGCTACATACACACGGTATGTACACAGTGTACTACCTAGGTAGGTAGACAGCAGGGACGCTTAGTACAAAGAACCAGAATGATGAGATCGAGGCAACCTGCGTTACTCGGTTCCAGCGGTTGCCTTAAGAGACCTTCGATAATCAATCCCCTACCGCACAGGAATTCCTGTTGTATGTATGATATTCGGGGAGTCTCAATTAACCCAGCACGCCAAAGCTGTAGTCTTTGTTACAACATGGACAAGCTGTAGACAGCCTGTTGTCAGCTGAATCAGACAAAGCTGTAGATAAGAAATTGGTGCCCGCTGGTATGGCAGTATACCAATTACAAAATAGTACTAGGTACTAGGTAGGCAGCTCAACAGTCTGGTGTACCATGTACGTATTCGGGCCTTTGCGGTTATTTCAGGGTTGCCCGAGAAAAATTCAGAGGCCCGAGTACATACATAGGCTTCCATGTTTCATGCATGTTTTCAAACAACAGGGTCGGCCGTGCACGATCCAGACGACAAGATTATTTCGCTTAGTAGACAGCCTAATCCTCTTGCTGCTACTGACAGACGGGACGGGTACCGGGATTGTAGTTTGCGGAGCCTCATCGGTAATATGCTAGCCTCAGGAATACGGATGTTGTCTGAGATGCCAGGATGTGGGTTTGCATTCGTGTTGGTCAATATCTTTCCAATCCAACGCGCTCAAAGTCTCATAGAGACGATGGAAGCGCTATGGGTATCTGGAAATCGCAACAGTGCGTAGTTTCAGAATCACATCCTCCGTGAAATCCAAGGCAGTGGGTACGTTAAACAACCAGGATTATACCTGTCACAGCAGTGGCACCGAGAGACCCGAGTCCAGGAGGAGTTGCAACCTCCAACAGCACAATCAACTGCTGTCATTTCAGATGCCTATTGAACGAGCTCTCGTACATCGTACATAGGTAGGCACATCGTACTACGGCCGGGGTATGTTTGGTGTACTATGTAGTTTCCCAGGGATTAGCCCAGGTGGCGTCCCAGGAGAATCCGCACACGCTAGCGCCCAGTCCGGCCTAGTGAATGCGGCGTATGTTCTGGAAAATCCGTCATGCACGCCATGTGAATCGGGCTATGCAGCATATACCTATGTACTTACTAGGTACATGTGGTAGGTATTGTTAATTAACATGCTGCAGCAATTGAAAGTGATGAAGGGTTGGGTGGGGCTGATGAGTAGTACGAGCCGCGATATGTCTTCAGTTTGTTTTGCAGCCCTACGATTGCCTAATCAGGATGCGCAGATAATACTGTCTCTTCGCTCCGTATTGGAAAGAGTAACGCTAGGTTTTGTCACTTCTTATGGCTTTGAAATTGGACATCGTATTCGCATGTACTATATTATGTATTCGCTGCCGTCTAGAACACTCGTTGCCAACTGCACGATGCACCCTTCGGATCAGGGTTGAGGCGCACCGATCACATTGGGAATAGGAGTCCATAGTACGGTGCAGAGTTCATTGGCACGAGGTTCGAATAAGCACTACCGGTCATGCTGCTTTACTCAATCCGCTCACTTCTCCCAATCCTGTTTCCCTTCCTCCCAACAAAAGTTGCCGACAATGCTGCCGTCGGCCCACACATGCATGCAAGCAAAGCGTTCATGTCGCCATAGCCGATGCTCTCCCTCAGCGCGCCTGCGCTCAAGGGTCCCACAGTCAGGCCCCCACTGAACAACATGCTGTTGATCCCATAGAGCTGGGCCCAAGGCGTCTGCTTTCTCAATCATCGAAAGACGTAAGATAAGGTCCACGGCAACCAATCCAAGACCAAGACCGAAGACTCCGCTGTATCCAGATTTCGCATAGAGTAAGCCACCCATAATTGGGAAAAAGAGCCCGGCTACGGATGTGAAGCTGAACATGGTCCCCATGGGTTTCCCGAAGTCCTCCTGACCTACTGTTTCTAAGACTGAGGGCACAGAGTTAGTACACGAGTTAGCACACGAGTTAGCACACGTGCCGTCGGTGACCGCGGGACACGTACTAATAGCCATGCCAATCGTCCATACTACGCCTCCCGAAGCACCCTGTAGGAGCCCGGCAATGGCAAGCACTGCAACATTCTGACCAAATGCAAGTAGTATTGTCGCCAGCAACAGAAGACCTAGGCCACATACGAATGATAGTTGTCGTCGGGAAGCAAATTTGTCGGCAACAATTCCCGCTATGGGTGATACAATGCCAGATACTGCAGCGTATATAGCTAGGAGGTCGGATACGGTCCTCTGGATCTGGTGGTCTGATAGGCCGATTCGGTCTCTGAGCATGAATGGAAGTACAGGTACAAGGAGAGCATAGAGGAAAATATCAACAAATGCTCTCATACCGACCACCAATACTATGAAAAGGGTATGCGAGCGCCATCGCAGACCCCATGGTGATGACGAGTGATCGGAGCCATGTCCTCTGGCCATGATCAAAGTGATGTTCGTCTCGTACTACCCTTTACTTACATCGCCCCAAGTGCATGTACTCTGCTTAGTAATGCGTCACGTGCACTCGCCACACTAGCGCGAGCCTCGGAATCCCCAGATCTCACCAGCATTCGACAACCTTTCGCAGCGCGCAACTACACTAGACACACGAAAAAGCACACCCAACCCGCATTACCCGCCCATTCTCCCGCGAAAAAAAAAGAATATCAGAAGAAAATGGCAGAGAAAATGGACGGCGTCGTCATGGGCGGCATCAACATCATCGACCCGAGCAAATACCCCGTTCCCATCGAGACGTAAGTTTGAGAAATCACACAAACAAAACGCCCGCCTGCAAGAGAATAAGTCAAAGTAAAAAACGAGGCAACAAGGTGCCCATGATAGCTAATTCGCTTTGGGTGTAGAATATACGTAAGTTTTGCCTCACCCAATCCACCCTTCCATATAAACTTGCCAAGGGAAAATCCACGTACACACGAACGGCCCAGCTGATGGCCCGTCGCACGACCTCACCTTAGGTCAATAATCTCGAAGAGCGCATCAAGATTGAGACGCTGAAGCAAGCCCTCACGCGGGTATTCCAGTACTACGGGCCGATTCTCGACATCATTGCCAAGAGTAGCCTGAAGCGCAAGGGCCAGGCGTTTATTGTGTTTGACAGCGAAAAGGCGGCGCTCGAGGCGGTGGAGGAAATGAACGGGTTCGAAATGTACGGCAAGGCGATGCGGGTGCGGCGTGCGATGATGCATAGTGATGAGACGGTGAAGCGCAAGGCGGGGGATTTGTTCGAGGAGCATAAGCGGAAGAGGCTTATGTTGAAGGGTAAGTATTTTTCTTTGTCCTCATCCTCGTCCTCTTCCTCTCCTCAAACTAATCTCACGCACCAACCCCTAGACTTTAAGCGAGCAGAAGAAGACGCAAAAGCACTCGCCAACCCCACCGCCGCTGCCGGCGTTGGAGCAGCCGCCGGGTCCGCATTAGACAAGCAGCACGGGCGAGCAGCCAAAACAGGGGCCGCTGTCGTCCCCGACGAATACGTGCGGCCGAACAAGACTCTCTTTTGTCAGAACATTCCGCGCGACGTGGACGAAGAGACTCTTACGAATGTGTTTGAGCGGTTTGAAGGATTCAAGGAAGTGCGGCTCGTGTCGGTGCGGTCTGTGGCGTTTGCCGAGTTTGAGAATGAACAGTTTGCCATTACGGCCAAGGAGGCAACGGCGAATACGCCAATTGGGGCCGAGGGCAAACCCATGAAGGTTACATACCAACGCCAGCAGTAGGGCAAGGGTGCAAAGGGATTTTCACGAGCTTTATGATACCTTTGTTTTACTTGAGAAGTTTTGCTTGTGTCTTGTATTAAAAAGTTAAGGCCTATATAAGTATAGTAACCAGATTCAAAAGGCTTCTGATCGTATTCGACATGATCAGAATATGACATCTTGGTTGTCCTCGTCCCCTAACATGTCCTTGCTTTCGGCCATGTCTTGGGGTGCTGCTTCGGCCCCCTTCTCGAGTTCCTTTTTGGCTTGTCGGGCTGCCTCTTCCTCAGCCGCGTCCTTTTGCTTCTTGTTGGAGACCTTTTTCAGGCGGTAGAATTCTTCTCGGTCCAGCTCGTCGAGCTCGGAATTGATGTACTTGAT
>Ga0182213_1000187_pt1 | contig 11101 bp, 9 predicted proteins | sample G5R1MG_22_FD_128399 | JGI IMG/M metagenome (GOLD analysis project Ga0182213, IMG submission 128399) | Switchgrass phyllosphere microbial communities from Michigan, USA - G5R4_MAIN_03OCT2016_LD1 MG | ecosystem: Host-associated > Plants > Phyllosphere > Phylloplane/Leaf | place: USA: Michigan... | reverse complement strand
ATTACCAGAGACACATGCCCCTGTGAAATACCGACTATTGATCTTGTCCATGGACTCGAAGAGGATCGCAGAGGTCTTCATACCTGGCACCACTTGGTGCAACCGTGCCCCATTTCTCCATGAGTACTGAATCGATCAGACACCTCCGTAAAGAGACTCGTGACAGTCTTGAGAGTTGGACTGAGAAAAAGAAGATGCGTGACCGACAGATGAGTGGTAACAATCTTTCACTCGATTGATCGATCGGAATGCAGTACACCGGAGAACGTGGCATCCATGTATGTCTGTAGTGTTCGTGCTGATTGTGGTATGGGTTGGTGGTATACGGACGGCGCCGATGTGAATGAGGTGGAAGCTGGCGAAACAGGTTCATGATTATAGCACTGCCTGCTTCCAGTAGGTAGTAGATTAGGAAGTATCGTACCACTTCCAGTGTAGATCTAATCAATATTTACGCAAGTGGTGCATCATGGATCGCGACCAAAATGTACCTAGGATCTATTCATTCATCAGCGAATGGAAACATAATGACATTCTGTCTAACACACCCGGTACTATGACGATCTCGCTCTTCTTCGTGCGGAGTCTCAGCAGCTTGACTTCGTCTTCCTTATCGAGTTCGTCTACAAGAGTCCCGGCTGCAGTCAGGAATGACCACACCATGCTGGCTACGTCTTCCGCACTATGTATACCGCTTTCTTTCCTTCCGTTGGTGTAAGTGTCGTTTGTAGAGTCGCTCGAAGCTGGCAGTGTGCTATTGGGATTTGCAGAAGAGCTATGCGATATCAGGCCAGAAGTCCGAATAATAGTGCCGTTCTCGCGCGATAAAATAAGAGTGCTCTGTACTCCTGGCTTCTGGCTCAGCCGGGTGAGGAGCGAAAGGGTCTCGTCAGACTGTACTGAATTTAGTGGGAGGGTGGGATACAGTAAAACTATGACGGATATCTACCGTATGTTGCGCCATTACTGCGTATTATTTCCGAGGGCCACAGAGAGACAACTTTGAAATATGTATTTGCTTCAAGTAGGTAGTGCAGATGACATCGGCGGGCCTGACCGTGATGGGCCATGCCAAGAAACCCACCGAGTCTAGCTTTTTTGTTCTTAGCGTTTAAGCTGAATGATTTTCCTGTTCCGCATGACATAACGATGCCCGGTACAATCTCCTGCTGTTTGCTCACGACGACGTCTCCCTCAAATTTCACATAGGAACCAGACGATTAACTAAAGAAAACATGACTACAAGCTCCAAGAAAAAAAAGGAAAGCAAGAAGAAAGATTTCCAGGTGCGAAGGCTGTCCTGACGTTGAAGCTACTCTAAATAACGACCAGTAGAAACCGAAGCTGAAAGTTGGCAAAGCGCGACCGAAAGCAGTCAATAGCACTGACACCAGCTTCAGAGCTAAGTGTATGTCACACGAATTGTAATTTCCGGTTCATGCGTCTGATATGGTGCAGCAATTGCTTTGAAGCAACAAGCTTTATCAACCAAAGCTCCGACATTAGAAGCACAATGTTCGCATCATCTTGGCCTGCTGAACCACAAGTCTGATGCACAACGAAAGGAGTCTCTAGCATTTTTGACTTCGGCAATCATTAGCAATCCGCATACTGTGCAACTACCCCAACCATCCTCTGTGATCATCCCCGCGGTGCAACGACTCATCCTTGACGGTTCAAATAGCGTCCGTCAACAGCTAATGAAACTTCTGCAGTCTCTCCCGGTCGTAGACGTTGCAAGCCATGTGGATCAACTACTACTTCACACAAGAGCAGCCATGACACATCTCGCAGTCGAGATCCGCATGTTTGGTCTTGAGCTGCTGGATTGGCTGCTGGCTATTGCCGGCGACGAGGTTGTTAGTTGCGCTGGGGGTTGGATGAAAATGCTGAAGTGTTTCCTGAGCTTACTCGGCTGGCAGAATGAAGCCCACAGCAAATGGTCTACTACAAAGTCCTACGGAAAAGCCGATTCAAAAATACAAATCAAGCAAATGAACGTACTGGCTGCTTTTCTTCGGATGGGTCTGGACCGTGCACAAAATTCTGCTTCGGTTGCTTCCAGCAGCAGCCATTTCCCTCTTTGGCAAATAGAGCATCACATATTGTCGGAGCGATCAAATGCATATGCGCATCTAAATCTTTTTGGAGAAACGAGAGATGAAGACGCGCAAATGTACGAAGACCGCGAAGATCGACAAAGAGTTTTCCATGACCGGGCAGAAATATCCATCAATACTGGAGTAGAGCAAGCAACAAAGGGCGGCGGAGAGCTGGGCCGTGCAGCTGCACAGGTGCGCAAAGTCGTCAAAGAAGGCATGGCCGACTTTTACAGGGAGGATGTAGTGCGCTGAACACTCGTCTCATGGGATACTGACAAGATGGATACGGACGTCATACAACCCAAATGCACGATCGTGGTGGGGACATCGGTCCACGTCCAGTATGCCTACATCTGACCTGCATGGAAAGCAACCGATTTGCCTTACTTCGGTCGAGGTCGATGAAAGAAGTCAGGTTTGGTCGCAATCTGAAGCAGCTTGATGTCCCTAACACCTATCACCGAGGTTCCTGGAAGGATACCAGCTTCTCTGACATTGACGTTGAAACACTCTCGCGTTCACTGCGGTAACATAGCGGGTCTTATCACGTGATACAGCACCACGCCTCATGGACCTATCTAGGTATGTAGTATCAATCAATCCCTGACAAGATTCAGTTATCCCGGTATCTTATGAGCCAGTATCGAGTACTACTATGTGCGTATGTACTTAGTGAAAGGCTGCAATTCCACTTGATTTACTCAGCAAGGTAAAATAACTTGTGAGTCTGAGGGTCTGAGGTGATTGGCTGCTAGGTAGCTTACGTAAAACCTGGGCCACGCGATCCTGATACTTTGGTCTGCTTCCTTTGTCCAGACATTACACGAACGTATCTAAATCCAACGTCGATATGAGCACTTTACATAGCTCCCTCAAATACGAATCTGCCAGTGACACAAATGGCGACGACGAAGGCGACGGCAGTGTCTACAGACCGCGACCGCAGCTCCCAATACCACAGGTGAATCTGCGAAGTCTCGCGGATCTTATGAGTGGGCGCCCCGGGAAAGGCATTTGTGCAATACACTGATAGTTTGTAGCAGGCTTAGAGGACGGTAGTATTGATGTTAACCCCGAGTACCAACGAGAGGTCGTTTGGACAGGTAAGGAAATCTTACATGCAATAGGTCACAGTAGCGTTAACAGTACAACAAATAGCTGGCCGCATGACGGGCCTCATTGACTCCTTGATGGGTATGCTTCATTGGTCATAGGCTGTTCTCAAAACCTGACAGATCTAGAAAATTTCTATATTCCGCCCATAATTCTGAACGGCAAGCAAGCACATGTGATAGAGAGTGGACGGCGAAACGCAGGCGTGACAACGTACATTTGTGTTGATGGAAAGCAGCGTTTGTCATCAGTTCGAGCTTTCATTAAGGGAATGATACCCTGTCATGATCATCGCGGTGAGATGTGGTATGCTTAGTGTATCTTTACACGCAAACAAAACTAACAATCGCGACAGGTGGTTCAGCGACGAAGGCGGTCGACGACGTAAAGTCCTCCCAGAGGCCACAAAGAAGGAATTCTTAAAAAAAGACTTTGTCGCTTACCAGTTCAAGGACCTGTCCCAAGAGCAGGAGGAAGATCTGTTTGCGAGAGTGCAAATGGGTATGCAGCTTAGCACAGCTGAGAGGATGCGTGCATCAAGCGGCCCGTGGCAAGAGCTTGCCAGGCTCTTTGTTGACGACTTCCCTTCTATCTATAATTTGATGAAGGACAGAGCACGAGCAAAGGACTTTCAGCTTACGCTGTCCTGCTTTAGTCAGATTCTTGAGGCCACGCAGCCTAGTAATGGAATCCCTTCATTAAGGACGAACTTCACGGCCTTGCCAAAATTTCTCGCTAATAAGATCCTGGTTAACGACGGAACTAAGACACATCTTGCAGGCGTCTGGACCACAATGAAGGAACTGATTGAGCTGGATCCAGATACTTTCACTAACGGCAATAAATACCTCAGAGGTGTACAGACCTTCGCGCCCGTTGAGATGGTAGGCGTTACGGTTCTGTTGTCTATGTACTCGGAATCAAGGAAAAAAGCTCTGCTATTAGGCGACATTCAAGCTCTACGAATAGAGCTTCGGAACCACTTTGTTGACCTCCGCTTGAATAGTCCAACTTGGAAATTCATCTGGGAATTCTGCCATGGACTGAAATCAATGCGAGAAGGGTTACAGAAATCTCTTTGTCCTACACCTTCGCAGGGACAAACTAGGGATTCACAGTCAATAATAAGAACCGGTGCCTATTCACCGAGCAATAATGAGCAGCAGTGGGCAGGAATAGTAAGATCGATATCTCCCCAGGTTTCACCTCAGACTATCCTGTCGACACCTCCTCGGCCACATACTAGTAAAGAGAAGCGTAAGATCATCACACACATATCGCCTGCACAATCTCAGGAAGTCATCGATTTATCTGGTGAGAACGAGATAGATATTACGTGGAACGACCAAAAGCGAATCAAAATAGAGTATCACGAACTGGAGCGCATCGAGCTGGAGCGTCGAGCCCTCCTCTCGCCATTTAGAGGCAAGTCTGCTGCAGGCAAGTAATCTTAGGATATAACTATGTTCAACAAATTTCCTCCAATAACTACGCGCTGGTTGGCCAAAGGGATATTGGTAGTGGGAACCACCTCTGCAAGGTACACACCAGAATCAGGGCACTGTGCGAGCCTAGTCACTATAATCTATACATACGAGGCTATTGACTACATTCTATATTATGGTTGCCGCGCACTTACGATCCCAGTGAAGCAAAATGAGGGATGAAATGGTAAAATTCGTGGCAATGTAGATTCACCGGGCTAGACGAAATATTGCACCAGGCCCATATAACTCACCACGTATCGAGATAAACACCATGCATAGGGTGATCATACTTCAGTTCCTTTGCGAAGAGCATACAGGTTAGCGAAGTTCTGTCCACCAACGACGACATAATTAGTGAGCTTTGATTGGTCCGTTACCTAGTTACCAAGCTAGGCGCCAACCTAACTACCTACCTACTCCACCTCAGTGCTACCTGCTCTAGATCCGCCCTGGTTTGCCGTGGCGCGAGTCAGATTACAACTGCGTAACAGACAGTTGTTACGATGGGGAAGAGATTCGATCCAGAGAGCGATATTGAGGATCAGGTGGATAAGATAATCCTCGTTACGGGTGGTGAGTAGTTCCGATGCGCTCGGGACACGAAACAGCTTCTGTCTATTAGTTATCTGATCCGATAGCACAGGCAACGCAGGTCTCGGCAAGCAAACAGCAGCCTACCTCTCGGCGCATAATCCCGTACGCATCTACCTTGCTGCGCGCACAGAATCCAAAGCTCGCGACGCCATCGCAGACATCCGATCGTCTGTTCCGAGTGCCTGCGAAATCATCCACTTGCCTTTAGACCTGACCTGCTTCTCATCGATCGCCGAAGCAGCAGCCACCTTCAAAGCGCGGGAGTCGCGATTGGATACTTTGGTCAACAATGCGGGCATCATGGCGTGCCCCTATAGTACGACCAAAGAAGGGTACGAGATACAGTTTGGAACCAACCACGTTGGCCACGCCCTACTCACGAAGCTGCTGCTACCGACCATGCTAGAGACGGCGAAGCAGCCGGGTGCCGATGTCCGCATCATCAACGTGAGCAGCATGGGCCACAGGCTCGCCATCTCCAAAGGCATAGAGTTTGATCAAGCCGCCCTGGAGCAGCAACCCACATGGCGACGTTATGGGAACTCGAAGCTCGCCAACATCCTTTTCGCTCGCGAACTGGCCGCACAGTACCCACAGATCATGTCTGTCTCGCTCCACCCCGGTGTCATTTTGACCGATCTCTATGCATCGCTACGTGCCAACCTGTTCTTGGCATTCTGCTTGTGGATTTATGGCATCGTGAGCCTCATATTGCCGGGGCATTACCGAGACCCAAGGGGCGGCGCGCTCAACACAGCTTGGTGTGCTACGACGAAAAGGGAGAATCTAGAAAATGGTGCGTTCTACAACCCAGTGGGCGTGAAGAGCGGAGGCAGCAAGCGGGCGCGGGACAACGGCCTACAGAAGAAGCTTTGGGAGTGGACTGAGGGGGAGTTAGCAAAGCATGGCTACTGAGGCGAGAGTTATCTTTCACTGTACCTTTTGCACGGCAATGACATACACTATAGCTTTGATACTTGTTGCAACACCCTCACATCATGCCGACCGATGTCTGCCGTACTCCTTTTGCCAAGATTCGCGAGCGAGTTGTCGGTATCCGCGAGCATACAGTTTAGTACATGCTTGACGCCCTCTTCGCCTCCCATGGCGAGCCCGTAGATGTATGGCCTCCCAACCAGAACTGCCTTGGCTCCGAGCGCCAGCGCCTTTAGCACGTCAGACCCGGTACGTATACCACTGTCGAATAAGACGGTCAAACCAGAAGTCTTGACTCTGTCATCTGCGCCAATTTCAGCGAGAGCATCCAGCGACGCGACAGCGCCATCCAGTTGCCTCCCTCCATGATTGGAGACAACAATGCCATCTATGCCGTGCTCAATGGCACGGTGCGCGTCTTCGACTGTCTGGATACCCTTGAGGACGATGGGGCCGTCCCAGTACTTTCGAAGAGTGTACAGGTCGTTCCAGTCACGGTAGTTGCCCGATGCCACCAAGCTGGTGAAGAACAGGGACTTTTGTATGACTGCCGCGTGGGTTAAGACTTTGGCTGCGCCACCCAGTGTTCCCGGGCGCTTGAGGAGCTGCCAGAGGTCGGCCAGCTTCTCCGCGACGGTCCGCGTATCTTTGGCCTGCTCTGCAGCATACATACGCTGGAAAACAGGGTCCGAGAAGCCGACTTGACAGCCCTGACCATAAAGGAAGGGCAGGTAGCTCTCGTCCAGATCGCTCGGCCGCCAGCCAATCAAGAACGTGTCCAGCGTCACGACTAAGACATCGAAGCCGGCGGTCTTGGCGCGGCGCAGCAAGCTGACAGTGAGGTCTTCAGCTTGGGGTTTGGGCCAGTAGAGCTGGAACCAGCGAGGACCGACGCCACTAGCCGCGGCCACCTGCTCGATGCTTCGCGTAGCGGCTGTGGACAGGATCATGGGTACACCGACGGCACAACAGGCGCGAGCCGTGGCTTCCTCAGCGTCGGCATGCATTGTCTCCTGAACGCCGATGGGGGCAGCGATCAGTGGGCTCGCATAGCGGCGGCCAAATAAGACGACAGACAGGTCGCGGCGGGTGGCCTGGACGAGCATTGACGGGCGCAGGCGGAAGCGCGCAAAGGCAGCGCGGTTGGCAGCATGCGTCTCCCCGCTGCCGGCGGCCCCATGCGTGTAGAGAAAGTTGGGCAGCGGCACGGCAGCGCGTGCGGCGGCTTCCCATTGCGTGGGCTGGGTCGAGTACGTGGGCGGGCGCAGCGCTGCGTAGAGTTGGCGCTGGTAGGCGACAGGGGCGGCGGGGTCGGGCTCGTGGGCGGTAGCGGTCGCGGTGCCAGTGTAATTGGCACTGGCCTTGGATACTGGGGAGGCCATGGTGGCTTCACGCTCACGATAGCTGTGCTGCTGGCGGGGCCCCGGCATGGAATGTCGAAGGTCGAGTGCGGAGCTGTCGCGGGGCGGCGGGACTCCGGGAGTGGAGCCGAGCCGAGGCCCATATGTATGTACGTAAGTAGTTAGGTCATTAGGATCCCTGTCGTCAGTAATGGCAGGCAGACGACAGAGCACTTGACGTGTACAGCACGGTACCTTCACCAACGCGCACGTCGCCGGGAAACGACCATCCATGGCCACATGGCCGGCACCAGCGGCTGCTGGCCCCACGGCTGCTACACATGCTACCGCCCAGCCCCTCCACCAAGGCCACCATGTTCACCATGTCCAGGCAATCCGGCTGCATCGCCCTGGCTACCGCTGTCATGGCTGCCGTCATAGCTGTTGTAGCCATGCCATACACCTGGAATCCTCTCGCCACTCATACTGCGCAGCAAGGGCTCGGTGCTGGCACGCTGACCAGCGACTGGGACATTCTCCAACACCTTGGTGGCAATGGGCCCTGGATCCAAAAGACTAGCAACGTAGTACCAGGCGGTATTGCTGTGCCTGAAGGCTGCATTGTCGAGCAAGTGCACATGGTATGCTAATCGCTATCTTGTGTAAATACGGCTGCTGGTCCGTATGCTGACGCGATACGTTGTCAAGATGTCTAGACATGCCGAGCGCTATCCCACCAAAAGGGTTGCTAAAGGTGACTTGAGACTCTCCTTCCAATCCTTATTCCTAGCGCTAAGCGGGTGATCAGCCCAGAAATCCGTCGTAAACCGCATGAAGCAGAGTGGCAAGACATTCACTGGCAACCTTTCCTTTTTCAACGACTGGAATCTATTTTGGACAAGTAAGTTGCCTAAGCTTCCTTCTCAACCTCGATTAGCCTGATCTCCTCATTCTTCTTCCACGCATGCGCCGATCGAAAGTACTAAGTCCAGCATGGCAGAGGACACCGATCTCGAGGAATTGACCGAAAGCGGAATCATCACAGCGTTTACCATGGGTGTCCGCCTTCGAACACGATACAAGCATCTGATCTCGAGAGCCTCTGTTCTTCGCCCAAATATTCGTACTACCGTTTGGGCTACGGACTGTCCTCGCGTCAAGGACACGGCTTCAAACTTCATTCTCGGTTTCTGGGGTGCCGACCATGTCAAAAATCCAAGACCTTACCTAGAGATAGTTTCCGAAGATCCCAGAGCCGGCGCAGATACGTTAACGCCGGGCCGGACATGCTTGGCTAATGGTCTAGATGAAAATAATGGCAAGGCCAATGGATACCGCTTCATGAGTCAATATCGGGCTACATACCTTCCACCGGTACGAAAACGCTTGTATGGCCAAACGGGTATTGACTTCAGTGACGCTGAGATCTATGCTATGCAAGAGATGTGTGGTTTTGAAATACTCGTGCGTGGAAATAGCTCCTGGTGTGATGTCTTCACTCGGGATGAATTTTTAGCTTTTGAGTATGCCCGCGATGTACTCCATTACTATCGTGCCGGGCCAGGTAACAAGTATGCTGCAAGCATGGGGTGGCTATGGCTCAATGCGACGAAAAGTTTGCTCCTAGAGGGCGAAGAGGGAGGAACCTTATTTTTCAGCTTGTTTGTTATTCTCTTCCATGTGATCAAATATATCTGCTAACTCATACCAGTGTTCACGATGGTGACATCACGCCAATGGTGACCGCGCTTGATATCATGAATGAAGATGAAGATGGCCATCTCCCTATCACGAAAATTCGACACAATCGTAAGTGGCGCAAGTCTCAAGTGTGTCCCATGGGTGGCCGTATCATCTTCGAACTTCTGTCGTGCCGCACCAAGAATCGCGTTGAGCCTGAGAAATTTGTCAGGGTTAACATCAACGACGGCATCACCGCCATACCAGACTGCAAGAGTGGGCCCGGGTTGAGCTGCCCCCTTGAGCACTTTGCAGCTAGGACAGAGAAAAAAGGTCTCGAAGCTGGAGACTTCAACCAATTGTGTCAGCTGGGTGCAAAGGATAACGAGAAGATAACGTTCCTACGTCATAGGTATGGATTTTAGTGCCTGTATTGTGGCAAGATAGATAACAGACTTTGTTTCGATTGAGACTCAATGGTAGCTCTTATAGAATTCAACATTACTCAAATAGTATCTAGGTGTACTTGACCAGTCATCAACAACCTATTAATCTAACAGTAGCAATCAAAATGTGGAACGAGCTAAGGGCACGTACTCCCGAGAAATATAGAATTATGAATAAACACTGTGTATCAGCACCATGCCATTGATAACATCTTGCCGAAAAATGAGGATCACCACGATCAAGCTTTTCTGGCAAATTCTTGCTGTGTACATACTCAGCACTGCGCTTTATAGTCTACTGTAAATACCCCCCATATCAACGATGCAAGTCATCCTACAGTATCTACCCGGTAAACTTACTTCGCTTGGCTCGTTGTCCCACTAGGCTGTGCCTGTAGCCTTAACCACTTAACATCCTCGGCTATATTAGGAGCAGAGACATTTTCAACCTCTTTATCTACGTATTCCGTATTGCAGTAAAACCCGCATCCAAGATCTCGGGAACCTTGATATTCGCAGCGACGCATGGCCGGCAAGACGTTATGCTACGGCTGTTGGAGCGGGCTCGGATGTGGACTCCGAAATCCCATTTAACCCCGTTGCGGTGATAGGTTTACCTATGCCGACTTCCCGTCTTGTAAGTATAAAAAAAACACATGCATACTTGAATATGCGCGTAAACTGGAAAGAAACGTCGCACCGTGACATCCTGCGTCGAGAGCAAAGAAGCGTAAGAAGTCGAGAAGTCTATCACCGCCGCAGCTCAACAGTACTGCCAGGTTGCCGAGAAGCAGAAGCACACATTTTCCACTGGAAGTAAAGCGTATAAAGTATTCCGAAAGATTCAGATGACCCGATTAGATCTTGGAGGAAATAGCGTGATGCAGCAAGCAAACAACAAGCCGCAGAGGAACGAAGAATAGGAGCCGCGATAGTTGCGAAAGCAAAGTTGATAGAGCAATTTGGAGGTGAGCTAAAATACAGAGCGGGGGTGAAGGGGTTGATTAAAATCCTAAAGGCGATTTGTGCTCTGGGCTCACAATGGTGACTGACCCACTGCCGCAGATGCCTGGTCTGATTACAATAGAAGCAAGCGTGAACCAGTACACTGCAGGAAGGAATTGTCCCACGTGAACGATAATCTCATGTGAACACATGTAAACAGGTTTTGACCAATATCGATCGCATAATATAAGCGCTGCCGTAAGTGAAAATGGCAGTCTAGGAATTGGAATAATATCTACCGATATTAGCAGGCGGCATGGAACAAGATGATGATGATGATCAAGACTCAAAACGGATGCTAGGGGGTATACGCGGAAGACCAAAGAGCAAAACACGACTATACAGCTATGCCAGTCGGCCATCACGACCTTGAATAGAGAACACAAAAAGTAAGACAT
>Ga0182213_1000186_pt1 | contig 11117 bp, 7 predicted proteins | sample G5R1MG_22_FD_128399 | JGI IMG/M metagenome (GOLD analysis project Ga0182213, IMG submission 128399) | Switchgrass phyllosphere microbial communities from Michigan, USA - G5R4_MAIN_03OCT2016_LD1 MG | ecosystem: Host-associated > Plants > Phyllosphere > Phylloplane/Leaf | place: USA: Michigan... | reverse complement strand
GACACCCGTTGATCACCGAAGCTAGCTTTTACACAATCATACTATTTTACATTGGGTGCGACAACTATACCGTGCCATCAGCGTCCCCAGCCCCATGGCGCAGAGATATTCCTCTCATTTGTGAAAATCTTCACAGGCATCTTTCACGGAAATTATAAGCCTACTTCCCTGCTGCGCAACTCATACTCTGGACTCTCCTGCTTCTCGGGAATCAATCCATGGCTCTTTGCTAGTGCCATGAAATCCCTATATTCCCGCATACCCCCCATCAAATTGCCCTGCGCCTCCAAAACGTCCTTCACCACCTGGCTCGCGCGCTCATAATCTTCATCTTCGACTAGCGCCTTCACAACAGCACTCAATACCTGAAAGCCTGGCCGATACCCATGTGTAGACATGCGCGTTAGCACGCTCATCATTTTGCCAACCTCACCATGGTTCGCGTAGCCTTCCAGAATTCGATCAAAGAGGAAGCGATCGTTGGGGACGCGGGGTGAGCCTAGAATTTGATTAACAAGGCTGTCTACGGCAGCGATGTTTGGGGGAGTGCTTTGGAAGTAGTGAGTTATGACGGTGGTGTAGATGGCAGCGCCTATAACCATATTACGAGACAACATGTGTTCGGTAATGGCGCGCACAGCATCGATATTCGAGTACTGCTTAAGTAGGCGATCGATGGCCATAGTGTAGATATAGTCGTTGAGTTTGATACCGCTAGCCTCGATGGAGTCAAGCAATGAGATCATGCGAGTAATTTGTTCGGCGTGGGACAGGGCGTCAAATTGTTGGTTATCGAAAGTGAAGCGGATGAGCATGGTATAGGTGGCGATATCGCCGGATAGACCACTGGCTTCCATCCTGCGAAGGAGACTGAAGGCTGTAGTATAATCACCTGTGCGCAGGTGGAGCTGCATGAGGCTATTATAAGTGCGGACGTTGGGCGCGATGTTAAAGCTTTTGGCCCAACCGAGTACTTTTTGTACAAGCTGGGTGCGCCGCTTGTCCAAGTAATGGAAATCCGTCTGGACAAGAGCTGCGATAGCTGCGTTGACCACATCAATTGTAGGTTTGGTGAACTTATTGACGTTGACTTGTTTCTTGATTCTGTTAATTCCCTTTCTCTTCTCCTGTGACTCAGAAGTTTGCTCTGCCGACAACCACTTCTTGCCCATCTCATCCAAAGCTGCAATGCCGAGGTCGAGCTCACGCATCGAGATCAACCCATGAACCCGCGCTGTCCAAGCAGACTCGTTTGGTTCGATACCTGTACTGAGCATGCGCTGCCACATGGCATTCATACCTTTGAGGTCTCTCGCCTTTGCACAACCGTTCAGTAGCGCTGTCCATGTCTTCGATCCTGGCTGTATCCCATGTGCAATCATATGGTTCCAAATCTCGACTGATTTTGGAGCATCGTAAAGCACCAAAAACCCCGAGAGAAACGCATCATAAATAGAGGGCGGTATATTTACACTTGAGCCCTGTGTCGTATATTCACGGACGACTTCATTCCAAAGAGTTTCGAGCTTAGCCGATGATGGTTTTGACAGCACCACGCGTGCAATACGTTTGAGGAAAAACTCCTCCAAGTTCATGGAATCGGCGCCTTCGCTCTCGTTCTTTACGACTTGTTGGCTCATTTCAGCCACTTCATCTACTCCGATCTTTGGGGTGACTTTCCTGATGGTATTTGATAGGTTGTTGACATCTCCGGGTTGTGAGGTAGCTTCCCTTGTAGTTTTTAGGATGAATCCCGACGACGCAAGTTTGGCTAGAGCTCGAGTTGGCACCCTGCCGAGCTCTTCCACGATGCGGTCCTGGATGTCTGGTGGTAATGCTTGAAAGGGGGCCAATAATCGCCTAAAGACGGAGTTGACGTGGGACCCAGCGAGTAATCGCTCAAGAAATTGGAGAAACGGTGCAGCTTCTTGATGCAAACCATCGATGGCCTTTAAAGCATCAGATATGCTGTATAGGTAAACTGCACAAAACCCCAGCTCCGGATATGCGCGTATCTTGGGATGGAAGATTTGCATACGCAAAAGGAAGTTTGAGGACCCGAATAGGTCAGGTAGCGATTCAAGGGCGGGAATTTGCCACTCCATGCTGATGGACTCAAGCGGATCATTAGTAGAACCTTTGCATTGGTAAAACAGACGCCAGACTGAAACCAGTTCGCGGAGCAAAGAAGGCAGATCTCGACGCTCCTGGTTGACTGTGATATTTGCCGATTCAATGGCCTTGGACGTCAGGTACCCCAGCGTAAGCCGGGACCAGTAATCGGGACGAGCTATGCCCAGTTGCTCGTACCGCAACAGCAACTCAGTCGGCGTCACTGGCAGACCTTTCGTGCCGAAGCAGAAGGCACTGTTGATTCGAGTCAGGAGCGATATAAACAGCCTACCCTCGCCCATGAGCGCGACATCGTGCGGTGAGGGGTCAGTCAAGGCTTTACAGTCCCGTGATGTATAAATCTCGTTGAACACTTTCCAGGCTCCCGCGGCCGTCCCTTTGGCCAGGGCTTGCTCAAGCGACGCAGCGTAGCTGGGTTCCGTCTCGGGTTCATCTTCTGGGGCGACCTCTAGGGCGGCTTCCGGTGGATGGCCGTATTCAACGGCACGCTCGCGCACGAGTGCCGCATATCGACTTGTCTTAGATATCGTGGACGATTCGGCGTAATGGCTCTGCGGCCCCTGGTGTGCTGCGTTGTGTGCCTCGTCCTGCAGCCCGTGGACCTGGCCGCCTCGCAGTGACAGGTACGTGGCTCGTGGCTGCCACTGCGGAGTTGGTGGAGGCGCAGCGCGCCGCGTGAGGCGGACTCTGCATTGGCGGCACACATATGCGCTCAGCATGGTGGCTGGGCGGTGATGATGGGCGGTGGTGGTGGCCTCCGCGTCGTCGGGAGCGTCTTCGTCGTTGGGACTTGGTCGCGAAATTTACCCTAGAGCATTGACCAATAAGCCCTGGCGTGGACCACCGCCCCGCTTGCAACACGTGACGCAGCGCTTCCCCATAGTCGGAGCTTGACAAGCAGACCTTGTCCCAACAGTGCCCTCTGTACCCAATACTTCGTGTCCTCCAGCCAATTGCCTGCCCTACCAGCCAGCTTAGTATGACCACCCTCGTACCTCGCCAACCCTACACGCCGGAGGAGCTCGCCACGCTGTATCCGAGAGAGCTTGAGCTGCAACTTGTGCAAGTCGTACGACTTAGGACCCCTGCCCCTCTGATCGTTGGGTCAAGTCACTGATGCTCTATTCAGCTTCTCCGCCATGGTCAGCCGAGGCGTCTTTACATCGCTAGCATGTACACGGCTAACCATCCCCATAGGCGAAAGAAGTCCAATATCTCCTCGATTCCAAACCGTAATGTGACCCCTACTATAGGCCTAAAAAGCTGTTTTTGATTAGAATCAGACCGGCCTGAGTCCACGTACGCAAAGGGCTTTCCACCTCAAGGATGAGAAGCTCACACGATAAGACTGGCCATACTGTAACGCGGCCCGGCAACTCGCAAGCGTCATCCATACCAAGTCCTCGCAATGGGACCAGCTTCAATGGAGGCGCCGTCTCGAGAACTTCGGCGCGGATGACGGACCAGGTATATCTACCAATTCACCACGCTGAAAGATCGCCGTCTCCATCCTGACCCATTCACAGTGATCGCCTCAGGTCCCAATGGCGAACTCGACGGCATCTGCCAGCCTGGCGAACTCACCGATAAAGGTCGATCCACCACCCTTGCTCTTGGCCAACGACTTCGCCACCTTTACATCGAACAACTCCACTTCATGCCTCCCCTCATATCAGCCAGTGACATAATCTACCTTCGCGCGACCCCCGTCCCACGCGCCATAGAGTCGCTTCAACAAGCGTTCACAGGCCTCTATCCACCAGACACTCGTGCCGCAGGATTCCCTCCACCCACAATCATAGTCCGCGCGCCTGCTGACGAAACTCTCTTTCCCAACGACGCCAGCTGCCGACGCTTTGCGCAACTCGCACGAGCCTTTGCCGCCCGCTCTGCTCAAACGTGGAACGCAACAGATGACATGAAGTATCTCTCCAGCATGTTATCAAGTTACATGCCCAATGGCGCTGACGTAGCCGTCGACTCACGGCCCCGTCTTAGCGGCATCATGGACACGCTCAACGCCACCGATGCCCACGGCCCCGCCACGAAACTACCGAATGCTTTCTACGACCCAAAAGCTCGAGCTATCATCGACAAGATTGCTGTTGAAGAATGGTTCAAGGGGTACACTGAGAGCACCGAGTACCGCATGCTGGGCATCGGTGGGCTCATGGGCGATATAACAGGGCGCATGACTGCGTCTGCGCGCCAATCTGTAGACAGCCAGGGTGGCGCAACGGCCATAAAATTTGCAATGAGCGGGTGCCACGATACTACGCTTGCGGGCATCTTGTCATCGCTCGGTGCATTCGAGGGCGAGAACTGGCCCCCATTCACCAGCCACATTGCATTTGAACTATTCAAAAATAAACCGGGGAACCCTTCAACTACTCCGCTTCCCCAAGCATCGCCGTTACAAGCACAGCCATCGTCATTCGCCCCGACAGCACGTCAGAGCTGGTGGTCCGGTTTCTTCGGCACATCACCTGTAGTATCCCCACCGTCGGTGAGCCTCGCGCGCAAACCTATCAAAGAGCTCACGCCCGCTCAGCGCGATGAGCTGAGTGGATACTATGTGCGGATACGCTACAACGACAAGATTATGCAGGTGCCGGGTTGCAAAGCAGCCGGCAGCCATCTAGACGGCGACACGACGTTTTGCACCTTAGTACGTCTTCTTCTTCCTCTCCCTTCACATACTCTGGGATGAATCTTTCAAGGGCAGCGAGATGATGCATGTGTGCTAACGACTTCGTCTTACCACCAGGAAGCGTTCAAGACTATCGTCGACAAGTACACACCAAAAGATTGGAAATTGGCGTGTATGTCGCGCTTGGATGAGCCCGTGTTTTCGCAGAAGGCGGAGCCGGCGGGATTTTGACGAGACAGTCGTTTTGGCTCCCCGTCTACATAGTGGTACGATAGAAGACTGGCATCATTTCATAGATGGAACATTTGCGATTGAAATATCCGCTAGAAACCAGACGGGTAGTTCATGTCAAAGCCTTCGTAAGCATGCACGATCTTTATCCGAGCAACAGAGGTGCGTGTGCTCGAAGCTACTCATCCTCACGATATCATGGTTTGAGCATTACGGAACAGGAAGTACGAAATTCATTCCGAACATTGAACAGCCTACAAATTCGTCAACAAAAGCCATCTTTTCTTGATGGACCTCAGAACCATCCATTCTGTATTCACGAATGAATGCTTCAGAGTGACAACAGATGGATGTAGCAGGAACCATATAAGGATGCAAGGTATCGCAAAAATCCTGCCTAGGGCTTCAAGTGCTATAGGGCAAGTGTCAGAAGCACTGCAAGAAGACCATCGTGGTCAATTTCGAGGCTAGTATGCACGAAGTTACAGCGGGCACGAAGGTACTCTATTGGGTCGGAGAAGTGGCTTTGGACATCTTGTCTGAGTGACGAATGATGCCGGTAAAGCGCCCAGTTCCACCATGCAACAGGCTGTCAAATTCTGGTGTTGAGGCAAGTGAAGCATGAAGAATTGTCGCTGGATCACGTTGCTTAGGGTCACGTTCCCAAAGGTCATGTGACTGAAAGTATATACCTATGCAGCTCGCTGAAGCTCTATCGGCAGGCACGGATACAGGACATCAATACATAGACAAGCAATCTATTCATCTCAACTCACTCGAATCCAACAATAAATAGTCGAGCCGAAGCACCGTCGAGCAGCTGCTGAAGATTTTATGATAAATACTCCTCTACACTACATAGTAGGTTCTGTTGGAAGGAAGACTCACTGAGCTGAGTCGGTTACGACTCTAGCGTTTATTCCCGCTTTGAGATTAGCTCCAAGATCTAGGTGTTTATATAGTCAGCCATCCCCTGGGTGAGAATCGGACAACAGTTTTTCGAACCTTTAGTTAATATGTTCAGCACCCCTCGTTCCTCCCACCTCGCCGCTTAGGTACGCAACCCTTTCTCGTTCATCATCATCGATGTTTCAAGCATGAGGAAGAAGTCGGACACTAAAATGTTATACTAGTAGATAACTACAGCGGCGCTCCGGAGCTCGCACCCTCGCTTCTCCCGTCCACCAGTGCAGCACTCAGAATGAACTCGTCACGTTTTTTAGCTATGCCACGTGAGCTGAGGGACGAGGTCTATAAGTACCTGGTCTTGCCCATGTATGTGTATACCAGCGCACACATGCATGGCTGCCGCAAGTCGATGAGAAATCCTATAACTTACGTCGACACCCGCATCTACCTCCCCTCCCGGATGCCTACAAATATATTGGCAACTTGCAGGCAGCTCCGGCAAGAAGGTCTGGAATATCATGCACATCAGCTGAGTTTAGCAGCACTTCCTATGCCCGTCGAAGCAAAGCAGACACCTATGAGCAGCGTCCTGGCCGAAACCCTGGGAACCGAGTTCTTGGAAGAAGCTGAGCGGGCCTGCGACGATGGGACCTTGCGAATTACACTCGAGGTGCAGCGAAACCTACGCGGGCCAATGGGCTATGCAGTGCCCGTACGCGACACCTTATCTCCACGATTGCTTAATTTGCTACCGTTGATGCAAAAAACACGCAAACTGAAGTTAGCAATTTGGCCGGGCTACGAGTGGTGGAACGGCGGCCCGCAACCGTTGACTGACAAGTATGGGAATCTTCGTGTCAATGTCGCACAGGTACCAAAGCCAAATCCTGTCACTGTTGCCGTTGGCAAGCTGTTAGAACTACTGCCCGAAGTGGAGGAGCTGATTATTGATGTGCTTATGCAAGCATCAGAGGGCAGCAATTGGGACTTACCGGATCGAAAGTGGGAAAATGTCCAGGAATGGCTGAATGCCCCAATCGTCATGCACAGTCAAACACTGCAGAAGGTCACCAGAAGACTCATAGCGTTCTGGAAGGCGTCGGAGCCAGAACCATTTTACACCCAGCTCGAGACACGCCAGGCTTCGGGGTCGGTTTGGAAAGTTGAGAGAAAAGGTAACATGGGTACAGTAGGTCTAGATCTAACAGGTTGGCGTGTGTAAAAGCTTACTCTAACAGCCGACTATACTGTCATTCTGCCGCGAACCCGAGGATCTTAAGTTCTTTACTTCGCTGACAGTTGAAGAAAGTTATGATCGTGTGGATTAATGATCTTGGGGTAAAAACCATTCTGTTGATCTAATCGTCACCGAATACATGAAATCTATATATTCCTCTTTCCTAGGACATCATCACTCTTCCTTAGAGAAGCTATCGATATTCTCTAGAAGTGGAAAAACCTCTGCATTTAGTGTGACCATGGCGTCACATCGGTGTCAGAACGATGCTACCACTGGTTCGCAATGGGCTTGGCAACAGTATCCTCAAATGACACCCCTCCTGAGCATCAGCTGGTGGGTAAGACTATCCACTTGATTCCCTCCCTCTCGGCCCATTTCCATCTAACCTGATACACAGTTCTGGCCATATCAAACCCTATACTAACATCGTGGTCAAAAGCTGGCAACACGTTCTATCCTCATACTATAACTGGTCCTATAGTGACTCCCTCGTCGCAAGCGCCGTCCGTTATATCTCATCTCACGCTTCGGTTTCTGCACCAAACAATACAATAATCTAGCATGGTGCGCTCGGGGGCTCAGGTCCTGTCTCTACAACGGGAGAACCTGTCGCTACACTCACGCGTCTGTACAACATAATGGAGGGCAGGATGAATGTTTTCGGATCTGTGCAGGCGGGTGCCAGTGTACAGAGCTTTATCAGCGATTAGAATGTTTTGACGTACCTGATTAGCCAGCATGGTGAGCCCAAGACGCAGAATGTAGAGGCGGGTACAGACTGTTGGTACTTTCAGTGGTACGGAGACATAGTTTCGTTTCGTTTTCATTTACGCAGGATGCAGCCTAAGGAAATAGGGCGTGTCAGTTGCTCATATGCATGTTCTAGTCTCCGTTCGAAGGCGACATCAATATATAATTCCGATTCTTGGCTGCGACTACACGAACGCGACGTAGGTACTTTAATACTCTGCTAGCGGCATTATGCGGCTGACAAATCACTTGATGATATACCTACGAAGGTTGCAGCGAAGGTGACACGACACCTATTCTGTTGGGGGGGGCTTGCCATTTGAGCCATCTGTACAAACGTGTGTTGCATTTGCAGCAAAGCTTGATGAATCCACTCCGCGAGATAGACCGTTGATGGGTTGGAGTCTAGGTAGGTAGCGATTTCCTTTCGACAATTTTCCGCAAGCTACGGCTCACCACTCCGAAACCACGCCAGGACCTCGACATCGGCTCCACGCTTTACGATGCCCCCCCAAATCGCCATCATTGGTGCCGGACCCGGAGGCTGTATGCTAGCGCGCCTCCTGCACACTTCAGGTGCCGAGATTCACGCCACCGTCTTTGAAGCTGAGGCCTCCATCGATTACCGCTCACAAGGCGGGACCCTGGATCTTCGTACTGCCACTGGTCTTGCGGCAATCAAGCAAGCTGGTCTGTGGGACGAGTTCCAGCGCTTTGCCCGGTACGATGGTGAAAGCTTACTCGTTACCGATAAGAACCTCACCACATGGCTGAGAAGACGAGGACGCAGATATGGAGAGTTGGAATCCCAGAAATATGGCGAAGCACCCGAGATTGATCGTGCAGATTTGCGTAAGATGTTGATGGAAAGTTTATCTGAAGGGACCGTGAAATGGGGATACAAACTCTCCAGCATCGAAGAGGCACCGTCTGGACTCGCCTTGCGGTTTGCAAATGGTGAAGTCCACACAGGATACGACCTGATTGTGGGCTGTGACGGCGCGTTCAGCAAAACGCGTGCGTGGCTTAGTTCGGAGAGACCACACTATAGCGGTTTAGGCGGATGGAACCTGAACATTCCCTTTGCGTCTGAGACAGCACCGCAGGTGTCAAAATTGGTTGCTGGAGGCAGTGTATTTGCCTACAGCGATCACAAGGCGCTGAGTTTGCAACAGCTCTCCAGAAACGACAGCATTAGCGTGTCGTATTACGCACACTTCCCCGAAGACTATACACGAACCTGTGGGTTCGATACAACTAATATAGATTTGGCGAAGGCGGCATTGAGGACGGAGCTACCCGATTGGAAAGAGGAGTTATTGGAAGCGGTGGAGAGTGCCAGAGGAGAGTGCACATGGAGAAACCTATACGAGTTACCCGTGGGGTTTCAGTGGGATCATAGTAAGCATCACTCCTTCTATTTTGGAGGAATGTTTGGATCACTTACATACCACCACCATCTTTTCAGAACCTGGTGTAACCCTTCTCGGCGACGCAGCACACGTAATGACACCTTTCGCCGGAATAGGGGTTAACACCGCATTGTTAGACGCCCTGGAGCTCAGTCGCCAGATCATTGCATTTACAACCACGTCACCTACACAATCGAATCAACTCACGCCCCATGACAACAACGTGAAACTCGGCAGCCTAGATGGATACATTTGCACTTACGAAAAAGCCATGTTTGCTTATGCACTTGTCGCACAGAGACTCACAGAGGGCTCCAAAACAGATATGCTGTTTACGCCAGGTGCACCGAGAACAAGTATCGAAAGCTGGGTGCTGAGGCACGCTACACCTAATCTTCCACGCTGGAGTCATGGTATTCTGGGTGTGGTCGTGCGAGTAGGGTTTTGGCTGTACAAGCGGTTTGTGTAATAAATGATATCGGACTATAAACAGGGAGAACATTGATGATTCAAGCCCAAGGAATGAGAAAGCCAGAGAGTCTGGGATGAAACCCCCTAAATTCGGATGACTTGGTCACGTAAGGAAAAGGATATCTTGTTTTAATGGCCTAGTGTACTGCAAGAGTAATGCGGCATGTCCTATGGATAGTGCCTGAATATCATTAGAAGAACCCTAGGCTAAGGGATTTTACGTTAGCTAGATGGTTGCCAATCCCTCTGGCTTCTTTACGGACTCGCACACCTCCTCGCTCCCCGCCGGTGCCATCCGTGGACAGCTTAAATAGAGTTTGGAGTCTGATTCGCACTACTATAGGGAATATGCAAGGAATGAAGAAGATTTGCTCTAGTCGAGTCGATTGCGACTATAGCATATCTTTTTATATATACTCAATTACCCCAGGTGGACAGTATAGCTACCTATATCAAGGTGTTGGTGTATTATTGCTTTATATATAGCACATAATTATTGTATCAATATTTACTCTCTTATCAGGTGGTTTCGCTGAGAGAACTATAGATACCTTGGTATACTTTGTATGGTCTTAAGCAAGATGGTCAAACCCATGTTGAGTATAACGAGTGTGTACCTCAAGCTACATATAACTGCTGCCTGAAACCTGGTATCACCTTGTAAGTATTTATTTGTTAACTAATCATTCAACACCGATCCAACAGGATTTTGAACGTCAGATTGATAATGTGATGATTTTGAAAAACCTTCGGGCTCCTGTGCTTCGATGCGTTGGATCTGTTAGGAAGAAAGAAGTGGTTTAATAACTGCTCTTTCATCTAATGACAGCTTCAAGGAGAGGTACCGATGGGACAGTCAGGAGATAATAGTAACATAGCGCTGCCAGACAAAAGGCCTACGGAGGCTGATCAATACTGAGTTTCCAGAGGTTGTACACCGGTTAGAGATATATGGGATTACGCAGCTTGTGTGATCAAGACATTGGAAACTGTTCTACACAGGGAAAGTGAATTTTTTCATCCAGATCCACAATTTCATCAACTGTTTAGACACTGTTCCAAGCTCATCGGTTCTCACTACCCTTGGATCGGACAGTTCGCCTTAGTTTGCGTATCCCTCGCAGCCCGTGCACAATGTGCGAGCCATCCATAGTCCACTTGAGCCGGCGTAGCTGAGAACCCAAGGTGCAGACATAACATTACCATGACTTTGGAAAAGGCAGTAGCGTAACGTCAAGCCATCTTCTCGTGCCTCAGCTGCGCAAATCCCGAGCCTGAGGTAGGCCAAGGAATCAAAGGCTTCGTCATCGAGCACGCCGTG
>Ga0182213_1000185_pt1 | contig 11118 bp, 12 predicted proteins | sample G5R1MG_22_FD_128399 | JGI IMG/M metagenome (GOLD analysis project Ga0182213, IMG submission 128399) | Switchgrass phyllosphere microbial communities from Michigan, USA - G5R4_MAIN_03OCT2016_LD1 MG | ecosystem: Host-associated > Plants > Phyllosphere > Phylloplane/Leaf | place: USA: Michigan... | reverse complement strand
GGCTTCAGCCGGTCCTTCTCCGAGGCCGGCGGCTTCGCGCCCCATGGACACGACCAGCCGCAAATCTACACAGCGGTGTACTCGGGCGTGTCAGTGTACGAGATGGAGGTGAACCGCGTGGCGGTGATGCGGCGCCGCTCTGACGGTTGGCTCAACGCGACGCAGATTCTCAAGGTGGCAGGCGTCGACAAGGGAAAACGTACAAAGGTGCTCGAGAAGGAGATTCTGACGGGCGAGCACGAGAAGGTGCAGGGCGGTTACGGCAAATACCAGGGCACATGGATCAACTACCGCCGCGGTCGCGAGTTCTGCCGTCAATACGGCGTCGAGGACGTGCTGCGCCCGCTGCTTGACTACGACATCAACGCTGACGGAAATGCTGGCCACGGCCTCGACACGCCCACCAAGGAGCAGGCCATGGCCGCCAACCGCAAACGCTTCTACACTCAGAGCCTGGATGGTCGCGCCGCCAGCCAGAGCGTCGGCGGGACCTTCTTCTCCAACATCTCGTCGACAGCCACGAGTGCACTTGCCGCCATGAACAAGGTTGCCCGCCTACACTCTCCTGCCCCGCGCCCCGCCAGCAGCTCGCACGGCCGCCGCGCCCCCGCTCGCGCCCCGGCCCCCCTTACCAGCCACGAATCGATGCGCACGAGCAGCCAACAGAGCCTCGCCTCGGAGGCTAACACCCACCTCGACTCAGCCTATGCAACCGCTATGGACGAGACCCAGGAGCCTCCGCGGAAACGCATGCGCCCATCTCAGGAGGACGCATTTGCACAGTCCAACGGCGCAGACCTATCGATGCGCGATCTGGGTTCGCCTACCGAGCCCAGCGAGAGCTTCTACCAGCAGCACCAGACCGGGCATCGCATTGCCTTGCCAGACGGCGAGGTTCCGTCCGCACTACCGCCCCTGCCACATCCAGACACCAAGCACAACGAAGAGAAGCAGGCCATGCTGACGGACCTGTTTGCAGACCAGACCAGAACAGACTTCACCAACCATCCTGCAATACTGCACCTTTCCGGTCAAGACCTAGATATGCCAATTGACAACACCTCTAATACGGCACTGCATTGGGCAGCGACGCTCGCTCGCGTATCCCTCATGAGACTCCTGGTGTCAAAGGGGGCGAACATGTTCCGTGGAAACGCATCAGGACAGACACCGCTAATGAGTGCCGTGACGGTGAACAACAGCCTGGACCACAGCTGCTTTCCCGAGACACTGGAAATCTTGGCGCCACTTATCGAACTCCGCGATACCAACGGTCGGACGATACTTCATCATATTGCAGTCACGTGCGCTATAAAAGGTCGCGCGGCCTCTAGCAAGTACTACCTGGAGGCCCTCCTTGAATACCTCGTGCGGAGCAACATCGGTGCCAGCCAAGCACCTTCTTTTCACGAGAGCAGCAATTACCCGAAATCTATAGGATTAATGCGCTTCATGCAGGAAATGGTCAACTCGAGAGACAAAGACGGCAACACCGCACTGAACCTTGCGGCTAGAATCGGCAATCGCAACATCATCTCGCAACTCATGGAAGTTCAAGCGGACCCGACGATTCCTAACCATAAAGGCACCAGGCCAATCGACTTTGGCGTTGGCAGTGATATGGGTGATGGTGATGCAGTCATGACAGCCACCAGCCCCAGCAAGGGCAAAGCGCCATTGAGTAAAGTAGAGGAGACAAGTCGTGAAATACAGCCTCGTGAGTGACTGCCAACTGTAGCTACTACTTCAGAATATCAAACTGACGTGCACGGAGTGATGAGCGGCATCTTGCAATCGGCTTCCATGCAATTCACACAAGAAGCGCGCCTCAAACAAGACTCAATCGATCGGACAAACGACCTCATCACACAACTTTCAGGCCAGCAAAAGCAAGAGCAACAGCGCTTGGAAAGCTTACGCGTCCGTTTAAGAGTCAGGCAAGATCGCGCAAAGCGCATTTCGAATCTGAAACGCTGGCTCGAGCCACAACGGCATATGCTCGCCGTCAACGCCGGCGCCACAGATTTTCACGAGAGGCGACGAATCGGCTACGCGGATCTCGAAGGTGCCGGCCTCGTTATCAGCGAGGACGATCTCCCTTTCGAACTTCGACAACTTAGTGACCAGCTCGGCTGCCACGCCTCGGACGGCTCATCCTATCTCTCCACACCTCTTCCTATCGACCCATCCACACTAAGCCATATGCTATGCCAGCCTCAATATCGAGATTACATTCTACAACAACTACCTCCAGCCCATGTTATGCGACAGCGATTGGATACATATACGCATACAAATTCCTCGCTCCTGAATCGCAGTAGAATACTCAAAGAAAAGGATGGCCAGGTGGAGCATATGTATAGAAAGGTCGTTAGTCTGTGTACCAAGGTAGAGGAAGGTCGAATTGAAGAATGTCTCGAAGGATTGGTAGCGGCATTGGACAGCGAGGAGGGTGAAGGCGTCGAAGTTGGGAGGGTGAGGGAGTTCTTGAGAAAGGTGGAGGGTGTAGAGGCTTGACCCAGTGTCATTTGACTGCCTGGCGTTTCTATCAGTTCACTTCACGGCCTGGTGTGGCTGCCTTATGATCTCAATGCGAGTAATTTCTCGTTAGTCTATCTACAGTTATTGTTCGCGGCCATGTCCTCTAATTTGTAAACTGGGCAACGGATTCACCCTAGATGCTCAGGACACTTTGCTATATGATGACTTCACCCCTTAGCATCCAGAGGCTCACTCCGACACATTGGAAGCATAAAATTTCATGGCTTCCTGGATTGCGTTGTGGATATTGGCCACGGCATCCCTCCCCTCTTGCGTCTTGGCTTGGCCGACTCTCCCGTTTAATTTGGACAGAACAGCCGCGCTAAAAGTATCGTGGTCGTTGAGAAACAAGCCCAGACTCATCATCACGAGGAATGATTGACCACTCTTCTTAAACATTGGTTGCTTTTCCTTGATGTGCTCGGTCGAAGCTACGATGCTCTTGTTGACTAGCGATGTCACAGCCAATAAATTAGCTTTTCTGCAAGATATCTTGGATTATGGTTTTGCGATGCTGCTTTGTTTGAAATTTTATTGTATTGTCATTCTGTTCTCCTTGGCTCTACTTTCCGTCAATCAAAGGTTAGGAAAAATAACAACTTACCAGTGCTAACAACAGTATTGATAATTGTAATACTGTCCTGGACGCTAAATGGCAGGGCGGCAACAGCATGTATGAGCCCCGCGCGGTTGGCGCTGTGTATCGCTAGGCCGTCAGAGATGACGGGAAGGCTGTCGACTAGTTCGGAGAGTAAGGGGCCCCCCTGGAAAGATTGAATGGTGTAGTCAAGGGCGAGGACGGCGGCGTTGATGTTGAGGATATCCTGGATCACGTCTTGGGCAGTTGGTAGGAATTGGCGGGGTGAGAGCGGGGTGGGGTTGCTACGGGCGAGAGTAGGGAGCAGGAGAAAGAAGGGGGAGATTGACCAATGCATTGTTGCCGGTGATGGGATACGTCTTGGCGGTAGTAGTTCTCGTGGCGATGATATAAGGAATTCTTGTTAGGAAGTTCAGTTGAAGAATTCCTTGACGTAGAGTAACTGATTTATAAGTGCGTTAATCTGAAGATCGCAGTAGATACCTATTCAGGCATCCTACACTAAAGAATTGGTGATTAACTCCCATTGTTTAAAATATTCGCTTGTCCGGGTGCGTCGATTAGACGTTGAAGGTCTTCGAGACCAGTTTAGACACTAACTAGATGTAAGCGGTAGGTACACCTAGTTAAGTGAGCTAATCGTATAGCCTGTAGTGCAGAAGACCAGAAAGAGTTTTCCACGATATAGGATTCCTGGTTGCAGGCACGCATTTTAAAGACTCATATTGGTATACCTACATGACTTGTGACACTTCGTTCAACGTTTCACTTTATGCCAGACATTCTAAATTTTGACATTCAATAGTATATGTAGCAGGAAATGGCAAATTTTAATAACTATACCTCCAACTAGGATGTTTCTTTTTCTTTTACAATGTTTGCGTTGTAGATCTTCATTAAATAGTGATAGGATTTTGTCCACCTAATACAAGCCAGCGACAAGATTTTTTCTGCTGGAGGTTGTTATGTAACCTTGATGTTAATCCCTATTGCGGTAACATAGATAATGATAATTCAATCAATGAATATATTGCGGAATTCAACAGCATATGTCCGACTTCATTATGGTCTTGGTACCTAGCTGATGCCGTTATAATTACCGGGAAGCTCGTCCTTTTCACATGCTAAGTTCTAATGAAAAGATATACTTGGAAACACTGAACTGATGTTCCGATAGATCCTTTAGATCCGAAATGCCACCGTTTTCTACCTATCTTCCTCCAACTCAGGCTAGCTATAATCTTACGACAATGCCACACCCTTTCTGAGTTTTAATACCACTACTGCTACATGGAAAATAACGAAACAATCTATCGCAGCTATATGACCTTGATGAATTCTACATATTGCGGCACTCAAAGAACCCGAGATTTTTATCCTGCCTTTACGTACGATTGAGAGCGGGAACATGTATTAGCGTACTCGGATTCGGAAAGAGTATAGTACATAGACGAACATCTTTAATAAGCTTCCTACCACTGAAAACCGACTTAATTGTACCACATAGATCTTCTCTTGAATTACTTCTGCCCGGCTGCGTCGATGCAGAATGCCCAACATGGTGCAATCAACATAGGCACTGCAACACTTGCTAGATACCGTAGAATAAACGATGGCTGCATCTCACCATTGGAGTTCCATAAATATCAGCATCAAGAGTAGCATATCGGATCTTCTGGTTGCATGATGCCGCAACCGGAAAGTCTTGTGAATTGCAATACTCTATGGCGCATCAGCATCTCCTCATCCGGGCGAAAGTGAGCGCATGCACGTCCCACACGCCATTATGTAATGCGCATAGAGGTTTCAGCCATATTGTTATGGCAGGTGGTGCCTCGCATAGATCTTATTGTTAAAAACCGACCCTGCGGACTACGGGTACCTGATTCACTCCGGATGTAGATTACGCAGCGGGACCTAGTAGGTTCGCTATATGTAATGAAAATTGATAGTAGTCAATGACGCTGCATCATGAAATCCATATAAGAACCTCTTAAGCTGTTTAGAAACCTTGGGGGATGAACAGAGGCGGTCAGGATATCATGTAGCTATGGCAACAACGTGGATACAGATACAGATTCACAGGCCAATGTCGCAAGATCTAGATAGAGATTCTGTAGCTCGCTGGCAGTGTACCAATGGTGCCAGGCCATGATATGCTTAATCCACAGTTCCATATTCAAGTAGAATGTTCAATCTAGCATAGCTCCATGTATGGCCACGAGAAGATCTTCATGCAGCACATAAGCATAGTCTCATGTCTCCGCTCTTCATGATGCCTCTTCTGACCTCCCCCAACCTCGACTCGGTTTTGTACACGAGAAACCATGCCAAACAATGTGCTATCAATACCGAAAACGCGAGTAAGGACAATAGGACCGCTATGACCGCAGCTCCGCCCCATACTAGTAACCTAATCCTTGACCTTGTCCCTCTCTCTGGATGATCTGACCCTTCAACTTCGCTTTTTTCGCTACGCGTTGACAATGCCGGCTCATTGCGCTCCCCTCCATTCTCACCATCAAAGTCCGGTGGCAATGATCCCGTCCTTAAGCAATCGTCCCTGGCACCTCTCCTCCACTTCCTTGGCTTACTGGGTGGCAATGCTCGCCACTCGCCTACCTGTGCACTCCCTCTTTTCGAGAACGGCGGATCCCACGGCTTCCTCACCGCACTCACTTCCCCTTTATCTTCTTCTGCTGACTCGGCTCCACTATGCGTACCGTCGAAGCTCTTTGATGCCTGACCGGCCGTGGTGCGCCATCGTGAGAACTCGGCTGGTGGCGGCGACGACTGGGATTTTGGCGATGGCTCTGACGGTGGTGGTGACGGATAGTCCGAGGTGGTGGTTGCTTCTTTCGCTTTGGTGTGTACCGGGGATCGGTTTTCTGCGCGGTCTGAGCAGAGTCGCGCGAACAGATCTGTGCGGGGGATTTGTACGCTCAGAATCGGGAGACAAATCGCTAGGAGACAGGCTGTGAAAAAGATGGGGTTGGGCATTGGTGGGTATCTGAAAAGGTCTCCGGGGGCTAGCGCGTAGCGGTTTTTATCCTGCTTTTATCGAGGTAGTGTTGTAGGTAAGAGAGAAGCAGTAGGAATGGAGGTGTAGGGTCGGTTGTATCGGCGGTGGTATAGTGTTAGGTGCTAGGTGTCTACGGTCAAGTCAGATTGTTCAGGTTGTAGTGGCTGTTTCCTAGACCACCATATGCATCACGTGCATCACACGTTCGCGACTACTCGCATGGCGGTTCCCTCTGGTCGGTACCTACAGGCTGGAGCACAAGTCAGCCAGCGAAATATGACGAACGGGGTTTACACTTGGACTTAAGCAGTAAAATAATTGTGACAACAATCAAATGGATGCTGTTTTAATGCTCCATCTTTCCACCGTCATTTTCATCTTCATCATAATCTTCCTCATGCTCTGCTACATGCCCATTATCATAATCACCTCCCCCATCTTCGTCCTCGCTTCCAGACCCCTCTCCCTCGCTTTCGCCCTCGCTACCTGGGTCGAAGTCGTCATCTTCTTCTTCATCATCCTCTTGATCTTGCAACTCTCTTTCAGCCTTTCGAAGCTCGCTTTCCTCTTCTTCCACTGCAGCCTCAACGGAATTGTTCATACCACCCGTCTTCTTGATGGGTTTGTTGACATTGAGCTTCTTTGCTCTTCGCGCATCAGCAAGACTTGCGTCCTGTAGCTCATGTCTTTGCACGTATTGATTGATGCCTGCAAAGTCTGCCTGGTCGAGCATTCCGAATTCAATCTCCTGCGTGGGTGTCGTGATGACAAGGTTGAATGTGTTACGCAGGACAGCGGTGTAGGATACGCTGTTGATCGTGGCAAAGTCGAAGAAGGCGAGAGGTTTCTTGAAACCGTAGAGAATTCCCACTGCGGTGAAGAAAAGATAGCCTTGATCATGTCAGCGACACATATTTCAAGCATTCCGATATCGAGAACTCATACCCTCTTTACTCCCCCTATGTGCTTTGACGTGGTACGCCTTGTCGCCTTTGCGATGGCTCTCTGGCGTCGCACTCGCAAACTCGTCAGCGTGCGGGAAGACGACTTCCTTGCCTGTGCCAGCCTGGATCAAACAGTGGTGTATCGCCTCAGCTACCGGAGCCGGGCCAGGGTCCTCGCCCTCAACAATGTTCTTGCCTGTCGCTTCCTCAAATGTCCACACTATGGGCTCTGGGACTGAGGACAGGAGTTCGGGAACAGGAGCAATGCCATCGCCGTGGACGGGTATGATAATGAAGTGATGCTGTTTTTTTGCCTTCTCTGGAATGGGCAAGCAGAAGACCTGGTCGACGTCTTTCCACGCAATTGAAAATTCGACAGTGCCATTGACTCCTATAGCCCGGATGCCGCCATCCTTCTTATCAAGTAGCTCGAGGGTGAACTTCTTGCGCTGAGGAATGGCAAAGCTGACGCCTGGAAAAGACCTCCAGGCCTTGGCGGATGTGTTCAGAAGGCTACCACTGGGAGCAGACTTGCCATTGTTTGCGCTGTTGGGCTCTTCGAGTCTGCGTTTCTTAGCCGCTGGTTCCGCGGTGGGCAGCTGGGAATACTGATCCAGAATGAACATTGAGATGTCGCGAAAAAGGTCAGTTTGTGCAGGATTGGCATCTTTCAGACTGGGTCAGCAAAATTTTCTCCCCATGGCACGACAGCAGCGCACCTATAGCGGCGTGTACGCGCTTGCGCAACTCATTATCACTGGCAAAAGCACCATCTACTTCCGCTATGCGTGACACGGGCGCTGGCACTGGAGCTGGTGCAGACGATGGAGCTGATGCTGGCGTGACAAGCGCCGCATCCTGCTTGTGCTGCTTGTTGAACGCCGTGAAGGCCATATCTGGTGTTGTATCGGCCTGGGCGAGTGTGAGTAAGACGCGTCGCAGCTGGGTCGCGATTTCTCAAGGGTTGGCGCTCGGGCCCTGACATGACCTTCACACCTCCCCACGGAACAGTCCCGCAGCTTGAATGGCACTCCATCAAGAAGCGCTTTGTCTCTGATACCTCATTGTCATCATCAGCGGCCAGTATGGTCGTGGAAATCATCTTACACAAACCTGCCGCAACAGCAATATCAGGTGCGCGGCCATGGGTGATGCTGCAGAGGGCATGTATGCGGTTCTCGACGGCACTCATTATATGATGACCAGTGCTGCTTGACAACGGCAACGCTGATATCAGCAGCGCCGACACTGAGAATGGCCACATGAAAGTCATCTATTTCAGTGACAGTTGCATCTAGCGCGCTATCAACCTAATATAATCGTCCAAGACTAAATGCCTCTTGCTTTGACCCAATGAGTAAGGAGGGTGCTATCATTCTCGGAATTGGCGGTGACAGCATTATCGGTGCACAAGGCACATTCTACGAGGTATTCATGACCTCTGGCTACCCGACCGACATTGCAGCCGCTAAATATAGCACTACATCACTTACAAGTGGTCCAGCTCTCACAGTAAATTCTTCCATCTCATTCCAAGTCACGAAACCTGGATACAGCGATCGTTACATATCTCACATTGGCTCAGCTGTCAACACTAAAGTCGTCTCTTCGTCTAGTACTAAGCTTTTCAAGCAACAGGCAAGCTGGAACGTTCGCATCGGATTGGCTAACAGCGTATACTACTCTTACGAGTCCAATGACACTGTCAGCGGTTTGATCCCTCACTACAACTTTATTATTTGAGTCAACGCAAATGATGTTTCCAAGTTTTTCAAGGAGGATGCAACGTTCTGTCTACAATCTGGTCTAAAACAGATACGACAATGGACTCGGGCTGACAGTAAACAAGAGATATAATAAAACACTTACCTCAACAGTGGATTTAACCTGAACCTATCACTGTAACCTGGTGGCTATAGCAGACAACGAGCGCATTAATGAACTAAATAAGGATTCTTGTGGTCTCTATGTTTAAATTACATTTTCGCATGGGAAAAGCTGTGTCAAGCTTGTTGTTTTGTTTTCAGCTGGCTCAGATTTTTCACGTTTTATGGATGTATATTAATTCCTACATCAAAATATCTAAGACTATAAGACGTTGTGTCTCTCGATACAAGTAGGGTTATATTATTTTAACTCTCGCCTTTTAATAAGGATTGGTCTATACGGGCTAGAATCGGGTGATAATGTTATATCAATAACATAGGTAATAGGCAAACACGCGAGGCGCTACATACCTGAAAAATCTCATGATGAACGCAAAATAAAAAAATAATGATCTGCTTTCCTGCTACTGAATGTAACTACCGCTCTATCGTTATACCGCTCCAAAGTCCGCCACAGGGGAGGTAAGATTATGGGGTATTCCGTAGTAGTAGGTAATACCGCAATGATTAACAGTACCAGGGTAACCAATACCGTACCATGGAACGATGTTGAACTAGCTCACCAAGAACTTGCCTGATTGCTTTTCCGGTGCTTTCCTTGGTGTAGTCCATCTTTAGTAGGTGATAATCTGAGAAACAGCTAGATTGAAACTGATTCAGAGTGTGATGGTCTTTGGTAGATCCACTATTCAGTTTCGTTCTATACAATATGCATGTGATGACCCAGAATATATAGCGGAGACGAGGTCACGCGGAGAGTTGATTTTATGTATGAGTTACCACTTGATTGGCTGTTTGTGAACTTACTGGTAGCCTAGATATTGATGATTATACATTAATCAAGGCAATCGCTGCAGATCTGCCATTCCTGGATATGAAATTTGCTAAATCGGGAAAGCAACGATGGGATAAGATTTTCTCGTCCAACTTCAATACTGCAAGTAAATTCATGGAGATCAAAAATCTTGTTGGGTAAATTGCTTGATCAGGTTTTCGAATGTTAGTACATAACATGGGGAATCTTTTGCTACATACAGTATAGGGCGTCTTTTTCTCCACGGTATGGGTGGTCTTTCTCTTAGCGGTATAGGTGATCTTTCCCTTCGAGGTATGGGTGGTCTTTCGCTTCTTGGTACCGGTATCCACAACAATGCAGAATAAAGAAAGAACGTCTGGGATTCCCCACTATTCTTTGGGTCCTAAAAAAGTCCAATTATGTATAAATACCTAAGAGGAAGCAGCACAGAAGTCCAGTTTTTGCCACAAACATCTTCAACCGCAAAAGATGAAGTACTCCGTTATCTTCACGGGCATTACTGTTCTGTCCAGCCTGACGCATGCCGCATATCTTCCTCGATTTAGCAAGGCCGAGATTGCAAAAGCGTACTCTACAAGTAGTGCGCCGGAATTCCCTGTCACGGTATCGTTGACTTCTTTCTCAAGCCGAATTCAAGCTGACAGAAGATTGAGCTTCCCAAGTGGAGGGGTAAGAGGGGTCACAGCCTCTACAAGCGTTCGAAGCCACATTGTGCAGCCCCTGGTCAGTGGAAGTGCTACAGGAAGCATTTGAAGACTTCGATTCGAAAGGGTGAAGAGTTCGACTCCGATGAGGCTAAGGAATTCTGCAAGACAACTGGCGAACGAAGGGTAATTTTAAATTCATTATGCTTGAATGATCCAAGCTTATCAAACTCTATTAGCCTCGCTGCGACGCTTCAGATGAGGATGAAATTGATCCCAAAGATATGGCGGATATTCTGAACGAGATTGAGGAAGACAAGCGAAACGAGGAGGAAAAAAAGAATGAATCCGAGAAAGAAGCCGAGCTGGAAGCTGCACAGCAAGCAACGAAGGTACAAGAGGAGGCTGCGAATGAGGCTGCTGAGAAGGAGAGACTGCGTCTTGAGGCTTCGAGGCCAAGTCCGACACCTTTTGTCGATCCACTTAGAGAACCAGACGAATCTGAGCAGTTACCTCCCTAATAGGAGATCGTGCAATTGGAAAACGAAAACACGAAAGTTTCGACTTGAGCATTGCATCGGCAAAATCCGAATATGGTTCATAAACCGCTTCTTCCTGCGAAGTGCTGTTTCCCACTGTTTCAATAAAATTTAGGTTAATGAAATG
>Ga0182213_1000182_pt1 | contig 11205 bp, 6 predicted proteins | sample G5R1MG_22_FD_128399 | JGI IMG/M metagenome (GOLD analysis project Ga0182213, IMG submission 128399) | Switchgrass phyllosphere microbial communities from Michigan, USA - G5R4_MAIN_03OCT2016_LD1 MG | ecosystem: Host-associated > Plants > Phyllosphere > Phylloplane/Leaf | place: USA: Michigan... | reverse complement strand
TAGTACTGTTCAGAGAAGGACGATCAGCTCAGATAAAGAGTCGAGTGTTGTGCAATGGAACACATGTGCCTTGCGCAACGCTGATGGATCCACCTACCCGCATATGCCTGAAAAGGCTTCAACATCAAGAACCGGTGATTGTATAAAAGCTGCCATCTTGAAAGCAACGTGATACAAATTAGGATTCGCTAGCAGGTAAAGAACAAGTCTTGTGAGTGGGTGGCAGAGAGAAATATATGGATGAGGAGCTGACACTCAGCAAAAACGGGTCTGCGTTTGTGTAAGGTATGACGAACTTGAAGAATATACTCAGAGCCAATGAAATGCACCGTCAAATTCTCAAAATCAGCACACAAGACGGAACTATAAGTACCTAATGAACGCATATCAGCTGCCAGCGTCTTGTTCCCGGCGCGGACCTCTCCCACTGTAGAATTTTGCTAAGTGGCAATTCCACTGCCCGGATTACTGGATACCGTGGAGAACTATGAGGAGAAAATTAGTCAAAGCGATGCCACATCAGATCCGTGGAGACTACGTCCAGTCATCTTCGCGAGTTTATATGGACACTGGACAGTCAGACCCGACGCCGGAGATAAGTCTTACTAATTAGTTGTGGGGGGGATCTTACGGTTCGTCCCTTGGCGGCTTGGCAATCTGCCCAAAGATTACTATTGCGCAATTGTCCCATATTGCCTAGATTGCCCACTGTCGACGTTTGAACGTCTCCTGCAGATGTCTCCCCCTTCTCCCGTCTCCCCTCTCTGTTAGGATAGAAGCAGCAGCGCGCCATGTTATTCAAATTGTTCCCCGTGGTCCAGGAAGAACCCGGACCTCCTCCCGACGGCGGCATTCAGGCCTGGCTCCAGATCCTCGCAGGCCATCTCATCAATGCGCTGACATGGGGATACTCTGCTTCATTTGGCATCTATCAACTTCATTATTCGACCACATTGTCGTTGCCAGAGTCGCAAATAGCCTGGATTGGCTCCCTGCAGGTATTTCTTACCTTCTTCATAGGAACCTTCTCCGGCCGCTCTGCCGATGCGGGCTATGCTCAGCACACAGCCCTACTGGGCTCTGTGATGATCGTGCTCGGAACCTTCATGACGAGCCTGGCAACGGAGTACTGGCAGATACTCCTCGCGCAAGGCCTTTGTACCGGCCTCGGCATGGGCTTCTTATATATGCCGGCCGTCGCTGTCATTGGCTCTTACTGGAAGGAGAGGAAAGCAATGGCCTTGGGACTGGCTGCTTCTGGGAGCGGAACCGGCAGCATACTATTCCCTTTGGTCGTCCAACACCTTCAGCCCACCATTGGGTTCCCTCGAGCAGTCCAGGTGCAAGGCTATATCGCCCTAGCGTTTGCAATCATCATCAACCTTCTCCTTCGGCCACGTCTTCCACCGCGCAAGGCGGGCCCGCTTGTCGAATGGAAGGCATTTTTGGAGCCTACGTACGCCCTCTTTACCATTGGCGTGTTTCTAATCTTTTTCGCGGTGTACTTTTGCTTTTTCTTCATAAACACCTATGCGACCTCGGTCGCTGGCCTGTCTCCGGAGAAAGCGGTGAACCTGCTCGTGGTCATCAACGCCGTCGGCATACCAGTACGACCGCTGCTCGGACTCGTTGCCGATAAATACTTAGGCTCACTGCCCACCTTGATTGTTTCAACGACGTTCCTTGCTATCATGCTGTTTGTCTGGATTTCCATTCGCAGGGTGGGTAGTCTGTACGTGTACTCCGTGTTCTACGGACTCGCTACCGGCGCAACGCAAGGAAGTCAGTATAAATCTTTTCCATTCACTTGAACTTTTGTCACTTCTTAGCCTGAAACTACATTGACTAATGCTATCTCCCTGGAACAGTGTTCGTTGGCGGCCTCGCATCATTGACCACGGACCCAAGCAAGCTCGGCGTTCGCTTTGGAATGGTGTGTTCTGCACTAGCATTTGCGTCGTTGGCAGGGCCGCCGACAGCAGGTGCTCTGATCCAAAGCCACAACGGAGGCTTCCTCGAGGCACAGATATGGGCGGGTACGGTGACGATATCTGCTGCTTTCTTCCTATGCGCGGCCTATTGGACCCAGGTCAAGTCTGACCGTCTGGCTCATAGGCTAAGTAGTGGCGACATGGAGGAAGAAAAACAGGATTCCAGCAGTTCGGAAGCTGTTCAAGTGGGAGATGGGGGGTGCGTGAAGGCCTGAGGGCTTTGTGTATACGTGGGCTCCAGAGACCAAATAGAATTCAAGATTTTCAAGACAATGCTCTATACAGGATGCGCATGCGCGAGATACATTACAGCCAGAAATATGGCCTACAAGAGGTAATCTACCAGTTCAAATCTAGCCATGTGTGCGAGGTAAATGGTATCACATGTTTTGGTTTGATCATCACGTGACTGTACTTTCTCTTTTCCCGAGCCCTATACCGTAGGTAGCTAGCGTGGCCTCTCATGTTCTATCGTGAGGACGACTCGAGCGACTTGCCGACCACACATCATTGCTAGTCAGACTGCGCTTCACCGCTGCTCGCTAGTTAGCCAGCATCTGCCGTATTTCCTTGAATGAGAGCGCCATCTACAACCTGGACATCACCCATCCACGCTACTGTGGCCTGGTTATCCCCCCTACATCGGATGGGGCCTGGTAGGAGACTCGCTTGGCTTCGCATCGTGCTCCATCATGGTGCTGCAGCCCCTGTCGGTGAGATGCCCTTCCCGATGGGTTACCTACGGTTGGGGCTTGTGATAAAGACGGGTCGATTACCTTGATGTCCGAGCCCCTCCCGCGGCGACGTGTAGTAGCGATGCGCCGCGTCCACTTTTGAACCCGGTTACGGCTCCGTCGTGTTCTAGGAGATTTTTATACATCTTGTCCTGTCAGATTCTCCCAACAACATCCGCCTGAATCATTGCCGGACATTGCGCCAGAAGAACATTGCACGGGGTTTGCCCTTCATCATCAACCACGGCAGCTGTGTTGATCCAGCGCAGATAGCCAGCTCACAAATAGCATGCTAGACTGCGATGGCGAAGGGCGGTCGGCCTCACCATTCCTCTGCCTACCTTTCGAAGTCCGGCTCATGATCTACGAATGCTTACTCCTCCCTTCTATCAACCCTTGGACTGGGAGTGGAACATCGGTCGCGAATGTAATGCCGGACTTTCATACGTATTACTCAGAGGATACCAACTGCGACTCCTTCACACTCAGCGTACGAACTATAGATCCGTGGATGGGGGCACAGACGTCGAGGACATGGCGGCGAAGGAGTACATATCATGTTCGGACTGGTAAGTCCATTTGAGCAGAATCCTCGAGGGTTGAAGACGACGAAAACTTTGTGTACAGGAGACGCATGCTGGGTCTATTTTTTGCTAACAGCACTCAAGGCCCCTTCCTAATCAGCTCCACTCCCACAACCTACCGCGTCATTCTCTCGCCATATACCGTACACTTGCGCCACAGCGTTCCATCGCTCCTCGCTCTCAACAAGCAGGTACATGCCGAGGCATCCAAGACCCTCTATTCCACGTACACATTCTCTTTCCACACGAGCATCGAGGCCGCAGTGCCATTCCTAAGCGACCTGACACCCGTGTCCCGTAGCCATATCCGCCATCTTAGTCTGACAAAAAAGGCACTGCCCTATACCCAGGAGTTTGACCGCGCGGAATGGGGATCGCTGTGCAAATACATTGTTTCGCAGCAGCACCTGGCGTCCGGCACCTTGGCCGCCAACGTCGGGGAAAACGAGCACGATATCGAGCGGGGCTTCAGATTGCGTTCCCTGCGTCTGAACGTCGTCACTGGCAAGCCTGATCGCGGCTGGGACGGCATCACGCCGATTACACCGAGCGAATTCGCTACTATGATGCGCGTGCGTACAGAGTGGGGAGGTGGGTCGCTGGGTGGTGTTGATCTGGAGTGGGCGGAGCAGTTAAGGAAGATTCAGGGGTTGAGCTGTTTGAAGATAGGAGCGCTAATGGAACGTTGCACGAGACCGGTCAGCGAGAAACAGGCGTTTTGGGTGGCGTTTAGTAAGAGCGTTGATGAGGGCGGGTTTGGGGTGTGGATGAGCGATGCCATGGTTGGGGGCGGCGATGAGACGAGGAGGGCATCTTGAACATGTCGCGAAGAACGAAGGTCGTTTCTGGTCCACGTGTAGCAGCTGGCAGTCTGTCTGGCAGTCTAGATGTTCTTCTATTCGTTCTGTCCGAGTGAACACGCCTATATAATGGCGCTGCTGACCACAGAACAATCCATCATGTATACTGAAATTCTGTATCGTAATTACCACCTAGTACAACCCGTTTCCTTCCCTTATAATAGCCACTCTGTCAATAGTACGCGAAAGACGCTCGCACACGGTTTCGGGGTGATGTCATAACTAACTTCCTGTGGCGCCTCGTCGCCACATTCTTTGTTCCTTCATGCGTCCATATTGCAGCCCAGCCCACGCAACTTTCCCAATGAGATACCTGGATCGACGCTGCTTCTCCAGCGGCCGAGGACATGTGCGCCCACTCGCCTCACGTGAGGTGTGCACCTTGTTCCCGCCACTGAATCGCATGACTGACTTGTCATCGGATCAGTCAAAACAGCCGCCTTAGCGGTACACGCCAGTAAGAACAAAGAGGCCATGTGGCGAACCAGCTGCCATGTCAAGATCGGCATGCACAGAACGGGCTTCTGTATCTAGGTAGAAACCTTGCCTCAAGGGCCGACGTTGCACATCCTCGCTAGTTGTCCAACGCTTTTTCGTGTGCGTGCTACTTACACATGTCCTTGCCAAGCGTGCGGCAAGTCCTCACCGTCGTCGCCCTGCTAGCAACGAGCTGCCCAGTCCACGGGAACAGCGACCAGGACCGATTCCAGAACGTGCAATGGGACGATGATAACTGGACGCTCTCGACCAAGACACTCGATCAGGGCCACTACCAGTCACGGCTGACGCTCGCCAATGGCTACTTTGGGATCAATGTCGCCGCTGCAGGACCCTTCTTCGAGGCCGATGAGCCCGTGGATGGCGATGTGATTAGCGGATGGCCACTTTTCAGCAGGCGACAGGCCTTTTCTACCATTGCGGGCTTCTGGAACAGTCAGCCGAGGACGAATGGATCGAATTACCCTTGGCTGTATCAATACGGCTGGGAGAGCTTTGCAGCAGGGATCCCGCACTGGAGTGGACTTGTGGTTGAAGCCAATGGTGCGTTCCTGAACGCTTCAGTTGCTTCAGACCATATATCGGATTTCGTGTCCAGCCTGAGCGTGAAGACCGGAATCGCGAGCTGGCGGTACAACTGGATGCCAGGAGGAGACAGCGACAGTATCGTCGATGTGGACTACCAGTTGTTCGTTCACAAGCTTCACGTCAACCAAGCAGCAGTCAGGTTGCGGCTCACGGCGACACGTAATCTCAACGTGACAGTGTACGACGTCCTGGACGGAGACTGCGCGGTCCGATCCGATTTTGTCGCCAAAAAGCACGAGGAAGACACGCACACAATTTGGTCTGCTGTGAGTCCTGGGAACGTCACCAATGTCACCGCCTATGTCTACTCGACGCTGCGAGGCAGTGAATGGGTCGACTTTTCTGCTTCTCGCAGAGCAGTGGAAGACGGGATCTTTGGCACCGGCAACAGTTCGACAATTGGACAGTCCGTACAGGTTGAGCTGACTGCATTTCGGCCCACGGAGCTAAACAAGTTTGTAGGAGTTGCGTCGACAGATGCATATCCAAACCCACAGGAGGTTGCGAAATCAGCCTCGTTATCCGGTGCCGACGCTGGCTACTACAAACTGCGGAGCTCGCACGTGAAAGAGTGGAATACCATTCTAACCCCAGACTCCGTCGATAATTACTATCTCCAGAATGGTTCTTTGCCAACCGACCCGAATGTGAAGGAGCTCCACATCTTGGCGCGGACAAACCCCTTCTATCTCCTTTCGAATATGGTTGGGCCGAATGCCGTAGTCGCGGCTGGAAACAACACCAAGCTAGACATATACAGCATCCCTGTTTGTGGACTTGGCTCAGATTGCTACGGCGGCATGATCTTCTGGGATGCTGATGTATGGATGGCGCCTGGTGTTCAAGTCTCACACCCCCAGCACGCCCAGAACGTTATAAAATATCGAGTTGAGCACTTTGAGCAAGCACAGAGAAACGTTGATACCGCATACACGTCTAGCAAAAATCAGACAGGCCGATTTACCCCTGGTGGAGCCGTGTATCCATGGACAAGTGCTCGTTACGGAAACTGCACCGGAACAGGCGCGTGCTTTGATTATGAGTATCACCTCAACGGCGACATCAGTCTTGCTTTCAACAACCACATGATCATCACTGGAGATGGGAAATACTTCAAGGATGCATTGCTTCCCGTCTCAAATGCTATAGCACATTTTTTCGGGGAGTTGCTTGACTTGAATGAGACTTCCGGTGGATACGAACTGTGGAACGCCACTGATCCAGACGAGTATGCCAACCAGGTCAACAATATAGGGTTTACCACTGCACTCATCCAAAGACACATGCTTGAGACGAATGAATTCAACGATTGGTTTGGGCTTGATACAAACCCCCATTGGGCTGATAAGGCTTCTAAAATGCGTCTTCCTGTTAACGAGGATGCAGGAATCATCGTTGAATACACAGGCATGAACGGTTCAGTTCAGGTGAAACAGGCAGATGTTGTCCTTGTCGACGATCTCTTGCATTATCCGAATGCGTACAGCATGGCTGATTTAGACTACTACGCTGCGAAGCAATCCCTTGACGGACCTGCCATGACTTACTCGTCGTTTGCTGTAGTCGCTAATGAAGTATCACCCTCAGGGTGCTCCAGCTTCACTTACAACATGTACTCATCTTCACCATATGCTCGAGCACCGTGGTACCAGTACTCTGAACAGCTTCTCGATAACGTAAAAGCAAATGGTGGCACGCACCCCGCATTCCCCTTCCTGACAGGTATGGGTGGAACCAATCGCGTAGCCATATTTGGCTATCTTGGGCTGGGGTTGTATTACGACAAGCTAGATATTGATCCCTCACTCCCGCCACAGATAGAATACCTTAACTACCGAACTTTCTACTGGCAAGGGCACGGCATAAACGCCACTCCCAACTCCACACACACCACGCTCATACGACTGCCACAAGATACACACACGCTCCCCTCAGCGAACACGACCTACTTTACCCAGCCCATCCCCGTCACAGTCGGCACCCGCAGCGGACGCGCAAACTTCACAACAACATACTCACTTGGCTTTGAACCTCTCGTCATCCCTAATCGGCTCATCGGCGAAACCCAAACCGTCGCCGGCAACATCCTTCAATGCAAAACTCTCCTCCCAACCATCCAAGGCAACCAACCTGGCCAATTCCCCATCGCCGCCATCGACGGCGCAGCGAGTACAAAATGGCAACCGTACTTCTCCAACACGACGTCTTATCTCACCGTCAATCTGTCCTCCACCGCGCCTGTGCCCATTCGCAGCGTCATGATGGACTGGGGCGCACAGCCCCCTTCTCACTTTGCAATCTTCTTCTCCAACACCTCGCTTCCGCCTTTCACCACAGACTCCTCGGCGAGCGAACGTGATGTGCGGCTCGTAGCGGCAGGTGAGGTGGCCATCAGCGCGCCTTGGGACCCTGTCACCGCGTATGAGATCAAGACGTACATTGGAAATCAGACAAACGTCACGCTGGAGCATGCCGTGTGGAGTGGGCGGTATGCGCATTTGGCTATCCGGGGCAATCAGGTGAGGCAAGGGGCGGAGGCGGGAGGGACGGTGGCGGAGTGGAATTTGGTACGCGAGATTGTGAATCGGAGGGCTTGAACGGTTTGAGCATGTGTGTTTCGGGGATGAGGAGCCAGATGGATCTATGTACGTTGGTGTTGAAATCTCTCCTGCTATAAGCCGCGTGTGCCGTAGTTATGAATCTCTATCCCTCTTCTCTCGGTTTGTGATGATGGTCCAGCATACGAATTGTTCTACACCATCTGCTGCGTGATTCACCTTGTGCCGAGACTGGATTCGGGGATAGAATGATAGAACCCGTATCGTTTTATGGGTGGGCGTGCTGGCTCCACTTGGTTGTGATAATCAGGTGTTGTTGAATGACACACCCAAGATATGTTGAGGATACGGCAATAGTATCGTCATTGATGGTCGAGGTTACCACCTTATCATCGGCGCATAGACCAGATTTGCTACAAGCCGACGGATAAGGAGTATGGCTTGCATGCGGGACTTAATGTGGGGAGCTCCTTGCTGAGAAAGGGGGCGTGGTGGTACAATTTTCACAGGGTTCTTTGGTCGGCACAGTGAGAGAATGACGGAGGGAGGAGGGGGGGTTATGAATCCCATGGATTAGATAGCTAGTCTTGGAGCTTTGGCGTCGGTATCAAGATTTGTCCAAGACTATGAGATGACATCCGGGTCTATGTTAAGACAGAGAAATTGCCTGGATTATATCCGGCGTTGATGCAACTTGACCCCCTCTTTAGCGCCTTGACGAGTAACCACAAAGCTTGTACAATAGCCTGCGGCAATCATTTCGATCTTGCCTGGGATGCTAATCTCGTTCCAGATTCCGCTAAGCATGTCATTGCCGAGTGGTTCACTCAACTTTGACAGATCGCCGCAATTGCCATGCTTACCCCAGCCCCATGAGATTAGCTTGCCTTCCAGGGTCAAGGCGAGTACGTGGTCAGAGCCGACAGCGAGTCTCTCAATGAGAGGCAGATTTGGAGGTATTAGCTGCCACATATTCTCCTTACCCCAAGCGATCAGTGTGCCATTTTCAAAAAGGACAAAGATAGCATGCCAAGTGGCGCCGATGTCTTTCCAGCCCTTGACGTCGTCAGGCTTACCAGACACGATGCCGAACTTGTCTTTCCCAAGCACAACATGCTCCCCTGTCACAGGATCGCCGACGAGGTACGTGAAGTCTTTTCCACAGACTACTTTGTTGGGTTTGAATGGTAAGCCTTCAATTTTCGTAGGTTCCGTAACTTTACCCTCCATGTTATCGCCAAGCTGTCCTAGTCGAGCCTTTCCCCAGCCGTAAGTACTGCCATCGTCGAGAATAACAATATAATGCCAGACCCCTGCTGCAAAGTCAACAGCTGTACCGAAAAGTGTTTTTTTTAAAGCCTCCGTTAAAGAAGGACTCCCTGCTGTACTCGTGCATCCATCACCGCGGCCTAATTCTCCCCATTGGCCAAGGCCTGTAGTCCAAACTATGGTAGAAGGTCGGAGATCTGAAGATATGTAGGCAGAGGACTCGCAGGTAGCGGCTACGAAGTGGTAACCGTTCGCTAGTTTCTGGAAATGTTCCAGCCGGACAGGGTTGCTAGTGTCTTGATGAGGAGCAATTTGCGCTTTACGGTTGGAGCCTGCTCCATAGATGTCCGTGTTGGATATTTGCAAGAGGGTGTGGTTATCGCCGGATTGGATTGACTTCAGATTCTCCAGTGGGAGAGAGTCTAGTACCAGGGTCGGGGTATTAATAATGTCTGCAGTTGCGATGCCCAGTTGGCCTTCGCCGTTGCTGCCAAAGACGTACAGCTGGCAGGACATGATTAGTATGATTGCTTTCTTATCAGATAAGTAACCAGATCAGTCATTATTTTTGCTCTTCATCACGTCGTCGCTGAACGTGCATAATGGCCTCGACGATGTTCGCGGTGTCGTGGAAAGCGCCAAGAGGCTGAATTGCAGTGGAAGGCTTCCGAGACTAGCGTCGCACGGACGCCCACAGTAATTCCAGAGGTCGGCCAGAGTACGACGACCACCATCTCGACCACAGCAAGAACCGACGCCCACCACCATATCGTACGCTAACCTCGCAGTCGTCAATATGGCCTCCCAGAGCGTGCAATGCTTCGGCAAGAAGAAGACCGCGACTGGTACGACTGTCCCTCTCTCGCTCTAGGCACATGGAACTGTGCATTGTTCATGGAAGCTGACTTGTCTTGCCCACAGCTGTCGCCCACTGCAAGGTACACACCGAATGCCACACGATCGAACGCGCAAAGAAAACAGAATACTCACACTGCTCGCTAGGCTGGCAAGGGCCTTGTTAAGGTCAACGGAAAGCCTCTTTCCCTCGTCACCCCCGACATCCTGCGCTTCAAGGTCTACGAGCCCATCCTGATCCTCGGTGTTGACAAGTTCGGTACGCACACTCCACGCTCGACACGATGTACTGCGCATGGGAAGAACTGCGTGAGATGGAGGAATCATAAGTGCTAACGGACCTGGTAGCCGACGTCGACATCCGCGTCCGCGTCTCTGGTGGTGGACACACTTCGCAGATCTACGCCATTCGCCAAGCCATTGCCAAATCCATCATCGCCTACTACCAGAAGTACGTCGACGAGCACTCGAAGAACCAGCTCAAGCAGGCCCTCGTCCAGTACGACCGCACACTTCTCGTTGCCGACAACAGGCGGTGCGAGCCCAAGAAGTTTGGTGGTCCAGGTGCGCGCGCAAGGTACCAGAAGTCTTACCGTTAAACGGTCTGGCCTGGTTCCTGCGACTGGGGAGATGGTGTATGGGGAGCATGGAGCGGTGTTCATCATCCTGGGCTTTTTCATGGGTCTTCTACGTACAACGACTTTCCGGCACGGTTGCGTGGTAGGGCACGCTACGGTGGCCTGAAGCAATTCCGGATCTTGTGACGATAAAAATGAAAACATTGGTTGCAAGACAGACGCGAACGAACGCAGTGGGCAAGCACAGGGGGATGGCCGTAATCACCCTGTGAGACGTGATGCAGAGTTTCCGTACATTGAAGGGGACGCCAGGACATGGTTGGGCGCTGCCCTTCATGAGAAACACGTCCAAAACACCAGCGCTTGCATGCATTACGAATATATAACGTAACTTGGGGAATTTTTTGACGCCTAGTTTCCCTACTAATCACCCACCCCATCCTCCCCTAATAGATTACTTTCTTGACCAAATGCTCCTAGCTATCGCTGCCCGAGCTTCTGAACGCCGCACACAGCGCCGCATACTGATGGGTAAGATCAAGTACATGCTGCGGTAAGCTAGTTCCCTGGACGATGCTTCGAATTTTGACGGCGCCCTCTTCCTCGATGAGTTTGCGGACGGTGTAGAGTAGGCTTGGAGAGAACTGCGTGGGGGATGAGTGCCATGTCGATAAGCACGATAGGTGGCGT
>Ga0182213_1000180_pt1 | contig 11287 bp, 10 predicted proteins | sample G5R1MG_22_FD_128399 | JGI IMG/M metagenome (GOLD analysis project Ga0182213, IMG submission 128399) | Switchgrass phyllosphere microbial communities from Michigan, USA - G5R4_MAIN_03OCT2016_LD1 MG | ecosystem: Host-associated > Plants > Phyllosphere > Phylloplane/Leaf | place: USA: Michigan... | reverse complement strand
CTGCGCAGACTCCATATTACTATTCTACATTTGAAGAAGAGAATGAGTCCATTCCTTCCGATAAGAAAAAGATAATTGTTCTAGGATCTGGTCCTAACCGTATCGGACAGGGTATAGAATTTGATTACTCTTGTGTGCATGGCTTATTGGCAGCTAAAGAATCTGGTTTCGAAGCGATTATGATCAATTGTAATCCAGAAACAGTTTCCACAGATTTCAACATGGCAGATAAGTTATACTTTGAGCCTGTATTCTGGGAACATGTGAGAGAAATTATTGAGCTTGAAAATCCTGTTGGTGTTATTGTTCAGCTTGGTGGTCAGACTGCCTTGAAAATGGCTGAAAAACTACATGAGAGAGGTATTAAAATCATTGGTACATCCTACAATGATATGGATGTTGCAGAAGATAGAGGGCGCTTTTCAGATTTGTTGAAAGAACTGGGAATCCCTTATCCTAAATATGGAGTTGCCGAAAACGCGGAAGAAGCTATTGTTGTAGCTAACGAAGTAGGCTATCCGGTTTTGGTTAGACCAAGTTATGTTTTGGGTGGTCAGGGAATGAGCATTGTCATCAACGATGAGGATCTCGAGAAAGCTGTTGTGAAATTATTGGGAGATCTTCCTGGAAACAGGGTACTGATTGATCATTTCCTGGATAGGGCAGAAGAGACAGAATCTGATTCTATTTCTGATGGTGAAGACGTACATATTGTTGGTTTGATGGAGCACATCGAGCCTGCGGGAATTCACTCTGGTGATTCTTTTGCAGTGCTTCCACCATTTAGTTTGTCTGAAAAGGTAATCAATGACATGGAGACTTATTCTAAGAAGATCGCTAGGGCATTAAATGTTATCGGACTTTTGAATATTCAGTTTGCGGTTAAAGATGAGAAAGTATATGTAATCGAGGCCAATCCAAGGGCCTCCAGAACAGTTCCATTCATAGCAAAGGCTTACGACGTTCCTTACATCAATATTGCTGCAAAAGTCATGTTAGGTGTAAACAAGCTAAAAGATTTCAATATTGTTAGAAAACTTGAAGGCTATGCAATTAAAGAACCTGTGTTCTCATTCGATAAATTCCCGGAAGTGACCAAGGAGCTTGGTCCGGAAATGAAATCTACAGGTGAGTCTATCAGGTTTATTAAAGATCTGGAAGATCCATATTTTAGAAAGCTTTACAAAGACAAGTCGATGTACTTATCAAAATAACTTAATGAAAGTCCCGAAAGGGACTTTTTTTTTGCTACTGCTTGGTCCAGATTCTAGTGTTTAGGTCTAATTCTGCCACAATGCCGTACATAAAACGTATCACTTCAAGATCTTCTTCCAGGAACTTACCATCTAATAACGTTTTGAATACAGGTGGTTCGAAATAATCTTTAGATAAAGGGAAGGCAATGAAGATATAGGATCCATTAAAGGACAACGAGATCGTATCTCTGGTTTTATCATTGAGTTTGCAAAGCCGCTCCATCATGCTTGGAGTTAGAATATATCTAGCTTCAATCTGGTCGGTAGAATAAGTCACAAAGGATTTGCTAAACTCCATGTTTTCCAGCTTTACGATGTCTTTTCCAGAGTTGGAGAATACAGGTAATTTTTCTGAAATCCATGCCCCCATGGCAGCCATAGCATCTTTTGGACGCACAACTGTTATGCCATTGAAATTCTTGTTGAAATCTGCTAAAAACACTATACCCTTCAGGATGGTATGCCACTGCTCTCGCCGTCCATTTTTAGTTTGGGTAACGGTTTTGTATTCTGCATGAACTTCAGAGAAAGAGAATTTAGTTTTGCCTGCAGTTCCAGATACCTGGTCCTGGCTTTTGTAGCGGTCAGGGCGATGAGTAAATAGCTGTGAAGCTATAAATTGCCGCTCTGAAAGCCCTGTGTCGTATTGCAATTCCATGCAGTCATCTATCGACTTTAATGCAGCGCCAACAACCCGCTGCTTAAATTCATGACGGTAATTGTTGAATTTATCATCAGTCTTTGCAAGGAAATAAAAGCCGGTTATCAACACTAATCCGCCCGCAATGCAGGCATATATGAGGATGTCAGATAGAAGAAACCCTAAGCTACCTACAGCGATCCCTGATAAAATCAAGACATAACTTTTGATGCGTTCCCTTGCTACATCTTTGCGCTGAATTTCCAGTTCAATTAATGTTTGCTGATAAGAACTTTCTATAGCACTTGTCTGCATTAGTTATTAAAAAGATCTTTAGCGCTCACGTTCTTACGTTCCTCTTCCGTATTAGAAAGAACTGCAATCGGCTGATATTTTAGCATACTGGCAACAATACTTCCTGGGAACATCATGATGGCATCATTGTATCCAGTTACAGAAGCATTATAGTTCCGTCTGGCTGCTGCAATTTGCTCTTCGCTCTCTGTCCAGGTACTTTGAAGGTTGATGAAATTCTGATTTGCTTTTAACTCCGGATAGCTTTCAACAGTAAGCATTAGTCCTTTAACACCTGAACTTACTTGCTTATCCAACTCTATTTTGTCATCAGTAGTCAGGTTACCTCTAGTGGCCTGAGCTCTAAGTTCTACGATTCTTGAAAGTGTTGCAGACTCATGTTGCATGTATTGTTTTACTGTTTCTACAAGATTTGGCAGGAGATCGAAACGTTTTTTAAGCATAGCATCAATGCCCGAGAAAGCATTTGCTAGCTGATTCTTTCTTTCGATAAGCGAGTTGTACAAACCTATTCCAAACACTGAAATTAAACTTAAGATAATAAGTGCAATGATCATAATAAACGAGTTTAATAAATGGTTAATGCTAATTGTACTAAAATATAAGTTTTTACTAATAATGTTTAATATTTAGTCAATAAAAAAACCCTGACCGATAAAGAACAGGGTTTCCAAAAATATTTTAAAAGTTATTTTATGTAGTTATTTCAATATCGCAACTCCTTTTGCCTCGAAAGCAAGTTCTTTTTTTGGATCAGTAATCTTTGCAATAGCTTCTGCGGATTCATGTGCATCTTCTGCATAATGACGAAGTGTCTCGGCTGAAATTACTTGTTTTTTGGCTATTCCATCCAGTGCAACTTTCTTTCCAACAATATCCATCGGCATGAAAAAGCCATAATCCTTAAATGTTACCCGAATGTTTTCTCCTTCGGGCATCTTCAAGGTCATCCAGCAGCCTTTTTTCTTACAGACTTCTACTACTTCCCCCGTGATCTGCATTTCGGCTGTTTTTTTATCACCCATTGCTGCTTCCATCTTTTCAACAGGATACTTTTTGCCAGGTTTTACGCCTTCGCCAAAAGTATTGGGCTTGGCTGGTGTAGCATCTTGAGCAATTGCAGCAAAGCCAATAAAACACATTGCAAGACCTGGTATTAAAGCCTTTAATTTCATGATGGTTGGATTAAATTGTTAACGATGTAATCGCTCATTACTACAGCAAAAATATCTAAAATTCTGATACTTAGGATAGGTAACACATAAAAAATCCTCGCCATCTTGCGATAACGAGGATAATCATCCCTATTGTTAGTCGTCAACCATAAATGCCTGACAACAATAGCCTTAATACAATTCCTAAGCCATTTCCGAAATTCGATGTTTGAATGGCTTAACACATTGATAAACAAGTTTATCTATAAAATTAGAAAAACCCTCTAACTTATCGTGTGTAGAAAAAAATCCTCTATCTGAGGAAAACTGTAGCGTTTACGCCATCCTCAGTTATCCAAATAGATTCGAAAACACATCATCAATCTTGTTTACATCTTTGATTTCAATGTTGTATTTCGATCTGGAAAGCCCTTTCATGTTGTAAGTAGAGATAAAAATCTTTTCAAACCCAAGCTTTTCAGCTTCCAATATCCGTTGCTCAATCCGGTTCACCGCTCGCACCTCTCCTGATAAGCCAACTTCAGCAGCGAAGCATACCTTCGAAGAGATAAAAATGTCTTCATGTGAAGATACTATTGCTGCAACAATGGCAAGGTCAATCGCTGGATCTTCTACTTTTATACCGCCTGCGATATTTAAAAATACATCTCTTGTGCTCAATTTGAAACCACATCGTTTTTCCAAAACCGCCAATAGCATATTCATACGTTTGGTATCAAATCCATTTGCAGATCTTTGGGGCGTTCCATATGCCGCAGCACTCACCAATGCCTGGGTTTCAATTAACATCGGCCTGGCGCCTTCCAAAGTAGCAGAAATCGCAATACCACTTAGTTCTTCTTCTCTTTGAGATAGTAAGATTTCTGACGGATTTGAAACCTGGCGTAGTCCTGAGCCATCCATCGCATAGATGCCTAATTCAGCTGCTGCACCGAACCTGTTCTTTATGGAACGAAGAATCCGATAGACATGGTGCCTGTCGCCTTCAAACTGCAGCACGGTATCTACCATATGCTCGAGAATCTTCGGCCCTGCAATAGTGCCATCTTTGGTGATATGTCCGATCAAAAATACTGGCGTATCTGTTTCTTTCGCATATTTCAATAATTCTGCAGCACACTCCCTGATTTGAGACACGCTGCCCGGTGTTGATTCTATATGAGTGGAATGGAGGGTTTGAATGGAATCAACAATGACCAAATCAGGCTCCAGCTCTTCCAGTTGTTTAAAAATATTCTGTGTTGAAGTCTCTGTCAGGATAAAACAATCTGCTTTAGGGTTAGTGGTAATCCGTTCCGCCCGCATCTTAATTTGATGCTCACTTTCTTCTCCTGAGATGTAAAGAATCTTTTTACCCTGGATATTCAACGCAAGTTGAAGCATTAAAGTGGATTTACCTATCCCAGGTTCACCTCCAATTAAAATCACTGAACCTGCTACTATTCCTCCTCCAAGAACTCTGTCTAGCTCCAGATCTCCCGTAAGGGTTCTTTCTTCTTTTGTAGAATGTATTTCTTCGATCTTCGAAGGCTTATTCACACGCTGCGGTGTACCGGCCGTTTTCCATGATGGAACCTTAGCATTCGGCTTTTCTACAACTTCCTCGACCAAGGTGTTCCATTCACCACAGGAAGGACATTTACCGAGCCACTTTGCAGATTCATATCCGCAACTCTGACAGAAATACGCTGATTTACTTTTAGCCAATTTATCTTGTGTTTGATCGTCTGTTAGACAAACGAATTTAACTTATATTCCGACATAAAAACCAAATAAAAAAGGCCCGATCTCCTAAGAGATCAGGCCTGAAATATTGACTTTACTTATAATTTTATTTCTTCATCCTTTGCAGAAAGGAAGTGAAATTCAGTTAGGTTATAAGAGGATACCGAGCGTATCTTAACCCTTTGACCAAATTTAAAGAACCATTTCCATTGTAGAGAAATAATTCCCTTCTTTATAAATGCTTCAATGTATGGGTGTACACAAAGCGTAATGTTTTTTTCATTTTGCTCTTGCAAAATATAGGTTAGGTTATTTTCGATTTCATCCATCAAAACAATACTAGCCTTTATTTCTCCCGTACCATTACAAGTAGGGCATTTCTCACTGGTAACAATATTCATCTCCGGACGAACACGTTGTCGTGTAATCTGAACCAGACCAAACTTACTTGGAGGCAATATGGTATGCTTTGCACGGTCCAGCAACATCAGGTCCTTCAGGTAATCAAATAAGATTTTACGATTAACAGGCTTATGCATGTCAATAAAATCAATTACCACGATACCACCCATGTCACGCAATCGGAGTTGTCGGGCTATTTCCTTTGCCGCCTCACGATTAACCTGCAATGCATTTTCTTCCTGATTTTCTTTACTGGCAGTTCTATTACCGCTATTAACATCTACAACGTGTAAAGCTTCGGTATGTTCAACTACCAAATAGGCGCCACCAGCAAGATTTACTGTTTTACCAAAAGAGTTCTTAATCTGCTTCTCAATGCTGAAATGCTCAAAAATATGCTCCTTATGTTTGTACAACTTAACAATCTTCTCCATTTCAGGAGAGATTTCGTGGACGTAAGAGCGGATGTCTTCGAAAAGGTTTGGATCGTTCACATAAACATTGGTGAAATCTGTACTTAAGATATCACGGATCAATGTAGAGGTACGGTCCATTTCTCCCCAGACACGCTTTGATGGTTCAGCTTCAGGCAATTTCTTAATGAAATTCTCCCATTTGGCAACTGAATCCAACAGGTCTTTCTGAAGTTCAGCAACGCCTTTACTTTCAGAAACAGTTCTAATGATCACACCAAAGTTCTTAGGCTTAATACTTTCAATAATCTTTTTTAAACGATTACGTTCGGTATTGCTTTTGATCTTTTTTGAAATGGATATTACATTAGAGAAGGGAACCAAAACTATATAGCGACCGGCTATCGATAGGTCGGAGCTTAGTCTGGGTCCTTTAGTGGAAATTGGCTCTTTGGCGATCTGAACAGGAAGCACTAGATTCTTGCTTACTACTTCAGAGATTTTACCAGCTTTGTTTATGTCACCTTCCAGTTTAAAATTATCCAGTAGGGTGCCGTTAACAGTGCCATTACGCTTAATTTTTGTGAGCTTTATCAAAGACTGAACTTGCGGCCCAAGATCGAAGTAATGCAGAAATGCATCTTTTTCATAACCAACATCTACGAACGCAGCATTCAGGCCGGGCATAATTTTCTTAATGCGGCCTAAATAAATATCGCCAACGGCGTAATTGGTATTGATCTGTTCCTTATGAAGTTCTACAAGTTGTTTGTCTTCAACTAAAGCTATGGTCACTCCCAGGGGAGAGGAATCTATAATTAGTTCTTTTACCAAAAGCTACAGAATTAAAGGCTTAAAGCCTTATTAACACATGGACAAAAACACAAAAAAATCAACGTATTAGTAAATGGAGATATGAACTCGTATACCTCTATTTACTAATACATTACATGAAGAAAACTATTTTTTCTTATGTCTATTTTTTCTTAAACGTTTTTTACGTTTGTGAGTAGCCATTTTATGTCTCTTTCTTTTTTTACCACTTGGCATAACTTTGAATTTAAATATTTTTATAAATCTGTTTATTAACTTTTACTTTTCAGCTCAATGATCTTATCATCAATGAACTTCGACAATGTTGGATTACCTGCAAGTTTTTTACTCTTAGCATAGGCATCAATAGCTTCTACATTCCTGCCTAGATTTTCATAGGCAGTAGCTAAATAGAAGTAAGCATCCGGTGAAGGCTTGATTGCTATGATGTCGTTGAAGCGGGTGATTGCTTTGTCAAACTGACCAGATTTAATTGCAAATGTGCCTAAGCTCATATTAGCTTTCAAATTCTTTGGATCTTTCTTAACCACATCAAGCAACATTGCAATACCTTGCATTGGCATACCTACACCATTAACTATGGTAATTCCTAAACCTGTTTTAGCATCAGCACTTAAAGAATCAATTTGCAATGCGTTCTTATAGGATGCATTAGCTCTTTGTAACAAGGCAGGTTGAAGGATGCTGTCACGTGTATTGTCAAATGCTTTTACAAACTTGTCTCCTGCTGCAATCCAGTTCGCTAATGATTGTTCTTTCGAAGCAAGAATTTCAAGATATAAAGCACTTGGTACATTCTGATCAACTGAACTCCATTTTTGCGCAAGGGCTTTAGCAGCAAAACCTTTGTCCTTATCAGCCGCCGAATTGTATGCCTGTTCCAAATTAGTGATCTCGGTAGCTGTGATTCCACCAATAGCATTCTTCGCTGCTGTTGAAATCTCCGCCAGATCAATTTGAGCAGAAGTTTCGGTAGCCATTTGAGCTCCTGCAGTAGGTCCTTTTGTCGTTTCTTCTTTTGGTTTTACTAACCCTTTAATCTCACGTGTAAACAAAAACGCGATAAGAAGCGTAACGGCTCCTACTGCTATGATTTGTTTAGAACGGATTGGGTTTAGCATAATTGATTAAGCTTCTACGCTTATTTTAGAATTGCTTTTTACTTTGTCAACAAATACTTTAGCTGGTTTGAAGCTTGGAACAAAGTGCTCAGGGATAATTATTGCAGTGTTTTTAGAAATATTTCTAGCAGTTTTTTGTGCTCTCTTTTTAACAACAAAACTTCCAAAACCTCTAACATAAACATTCTCTCCACTGATCATGCTAGTCTTGATCACTTTGAAAAATGCTTCAACGGTTTCCTGTACATCTACTTTTTCAATTCCTGTTTTCGTTGATATTTCTGAAATAATATCTGCCTTAGTCATATTTTACTTTATTTAATTTATTGTGATTATTACTATTATAACTGATTTGGGGTTGCAAAAGTATTGCTTTTTAATGAGATAGGAAAATAAAAGATCATTTATTTGTTCCACCATATATCACTGTATTGCAAGTTTTCCGGAAAAACAATTTTATAACAGCGTATTTTTGCAGTTATGAGTTTTCAGCAAGAAATCGTCAATTGGTATGCCCTGAATAAGCGCAATCTCCCTTGGCGAAATACCCGGGATCCATACGTGATATGGTTGTCAGAAATAATTCTTCAACAGACAAGGGTCGAACAAGGCCTCCCTTATTTTCAGTCTTTTTATGAAGCCTATCCTACCGTTACTGACTTTGCAAATGCCAGCGAAACAGAAATTTTAAAGCTATGGCAGGGCTTAGGATATTATTCCAGAGGCCGGAATATGTTGTATACGGCCAAGCAGGTTTTGGACTTGCACAATGCCAGCTTCCCTACTTCCTACGCCGAGCTCATCGCCCTAAAAGGTATTGGTGACTACACCGCGGCAGCAATATCCTCTTTCTCTTCAGATGAAGAAAAGGCAGTGTTAGATGGTAATGTGTTCCGCGTCCTTGCGCGCTACTTTGGAATAGCTACACCTATTAACAGTACAGAAGGAAAAAAGGAATTCGGTCTTCTTGCTCAGCAGTTAATACAAGGTCAGGTTCCTTCAATTTACAACCAGGCTATCATGGAATTTGGCGCACTACTATGTAAACCGAAAGCCCCATTATGTCCTGTATGTCCTTTGCAAATTGACTGTAAAGCAAAAATTAGCGGGATGGTAAATGAACTTCCTGTAAAGCTCAAAAAATTGGTTAAAAGAGTACGCTATTTTAATTATTTTGTCCTCCTAAGGGAGAACAATATTTTAGTTCAGGAGCGCTCTTCTGGCGACATATGGCAAGGTTTATTCGACTTCCCCCTTATCGAAACAATTAGTTCTTCCACTGAACAACCTTCAATCTTTTCGGATCAACCTTCAACCTTTTCTGAACAAGCAAAAATGATGTTTGGACCAGATATAAAATTAACCCACCTTCAACATAAAAAGCACTTGCTTACTCACCAAACTATATATGTCGATTTTTTTGCTTTAGATAATTATATAATTAACTTTAGTATCAACACAGGCATAAAATGGGTCTCTGTAGCAGATTTCGAACAATTACCTCATCCAAAGGTTATTGCTAATTTTATGGACTATTATTCAGCTAACCATTTATAAACTATAATTCATGTCAGGCATCAACAAAGTTATTTTAGTAGGCCATTTGGGTAAGGATCCCGAGGTCAGACATCTGGACGGAGGAGTAACCGTTGCAAGTTTTCCGCTAGCAACCTCCGAAACCTATAACAAAGATGGAAAGCGAGTAGAGCAAACCGAATGGCACAATATCGTATTGTGGAGGGGCCTTGCTGAAGTAGCATCAAAGTACCTTCAGAAGGGAAAGCTTGTTTACATTGAAGGTAAGCTAAGAACGCGCTCCTTTGAAGACCGGGAAAAAGTAAAGAAATATGTGACGGAAGTCGTGGCCGAAAACTTCACCCTCCTGGGAAGAAAAAGTGATTTCGAAAACACGCCAGCGACTACAGATAACACCACTCCGAAGAGTGAAGGAGATTATTTAGATAGTGATCCATCAGGCGATCTACCTTTCTAAACCAAAAAGCCCATATTTAATCGTATGGGCTTTTCTTTTATATGTCTTAAATCTAATTATTCTACCGTAACAGATTTCGCTAGATTTCTTGGTTGATCTACATTACAGCCCCTCATTACCGCGATGTGGTAAGATAACAATTGAAGCGGTATCGTCGCCAGTAGTGGTAAGAATGCTTCACTCGCATCCGGGATTTCAATGCAATAGTCAACCATTTTCCTTACCTCTGTATCACCTTCAGTAACGATTGCCAGTACGATTCCCTTTCTTGCTTTAACCTCTTGAATATTGCTAATTACCTTTTCATAGGAAGAGTTCTTGGTAGCGATAACAACAACTGGCATTTCTTCATCGATCAAGGCGATAGGACCATGTTTCATTTCCGCAGCAGGGTAGCCCTCAGCATGAATGTAAGAGATTTCTTTTAGTTTCAATGCCCCTTCCAACGCGACAGGGAAGCCACTACCTCGACCTAAAAACAGGCAGTTGCGGGAATCTTTAAATTTAGCAGCGATCTCTTTGATCAGTCCATCAGACTCTAATGCCTTTTCTATTTTCGAAGGAATATTGTCCAGTTCAGTAAGCAACTCAGCCAGCTTAGAGCTTGTCAAGGTTCCTCTCTGTTGAGCCAAATGGAAAGCAATCAATGTTAGCACCGTTACCTGAGCAGTAAAAGCTTTAGTTGATGCAACACCAATCTCCGGTCCAGCATGGGTATATGCTCCTGCATGTGTAATTCTTGGAATTGATGCGCCAACAACATTACAAACACCAAATATCGTAGCGCCTTTTTCTTTGGCCATTTCTATTGCAGCCATAGTATCTGCAGTCTCTCCAGATTGAGATATCGCAATAACAACATCTTTCTCTGTGATAATTGGGTTCCTGTACCTGAATTCAGAAGCATACTCAACTTCCACCGGAATCCTTGCATACTCTTCAATAAGGTATTCGCCAACCAAACCAGCATGCCATGAAGTACCACAGGCAACTATTATGATACGGTCAACGTTTTTAAGTTTGTCCGCATACTCACTTATACCTCCCAATTGTACGCGACCTTCATTCGGGTAGATCCTGCCTCTCAGGCAATCTCGTACCGACCTTGGCTGCTCGTTGATCTCTTTTAGCATGAAATGTTCATAGCCACCTTTTTCCAGCATCTCGAGCTTTAATTCCAGTTCCTGGATATAGGGGGTTTGAACAACATTGTCTAATCTTTTGATCAATAGCTCATCACGTTTTATAAACACAATCTCATTGTCATTAAGATAGATCACGTTTTTTGTATATTCTACAATAGGAGTGGCATCAGATGCAATAAAATATTCTCCTTCACCTACACCGATCACCATCGGACTACCTTTTCTAGCTGCGATCAGCTGGTCAGGTTGGTCCTCATTCATCACTACG
>Ga0182213_1000176_pt1 | contig 11436 bp, 26 predicted proteins | sample G5R1MG_22_FD_128399 | JGI IMG/M metagenome (GOLD analysis project Ga0182213, IMG submission 128399) | Switchgrass phyllosphere microbial communities from Michigan, USA - G5R4_MAIN_03OCT2016_LD1 MG | ecosystem: Host-associated > Plants > Phyllosphere > Phylloplane/Leaf | place: USA: Michigan... | reverse complement strand
GCGCTTGAAAGCGTCAATGACGTATTGGCCGGCGCTCTGAGCATAGCAACCGCCGAGATCGGCAATGAAAGCGGCTTTGGCGGCGGCACGCTTGGCTTTGACGGCGGCTTTGTGTTCGGCGAGGGTCATCGTGCATCTCCGTTTCGTTGCACCCCTTGTATCCGGGGTTATGTAACCTGTCAACGGGGTTAGGTGATTATTTTATGCGCTCATCCGCCAAGCGCATAATTCCGGGCATACCCCGAACCAGCCCACAGACCCGCGATGCGGACAGGGTTGTCAATGAAGTGGATATGCGTTTCCGCCCACGCGATGGGGTTAGCGTGGTCGAGGGGCATCCCCGCATCAACGCAAGCATCCAGCAGCGCCTGCTCTGCGCGGATATGCTCGCGAGGGAACTCGCAGGTGAGGAAGTCACCTAGGCCGCGAACGGTGGAAAGGGCGGTGCGGAGAATGCTGTTGGTCATTGGGAGGCTCCTTGGCCGGGGTGGGTTGATAGCCCCTTATGCTGCTAGTTATATAACCTGTCAACAGGGTTATCTAATTTATTTTCACCCCCGATCCGGGTGTGGGTCAGGTGCGCGGCTTAGGATCTCGGTACACTTCGGGATACGGCTTCATGCCACGGCGCTGACAGTCAGCTTCATACATCGCACGCTTCTCAGCTAGGGTGTAATCCGGCCTAGACATGACCTGCTGCCAATCCATCACCATGTCTCCACGTAGCTAGCCGTCATCCGCCAGTATTCCGCCGCCAGCCTGTCCCTCGACCGCCGTGGTGGAATGCAGACCTGATGGCCAATCGGCAACCAGCTACCATCCCTGCAATCCCGCCCTTTGCCGCGCCGGTCAATCATGACCGCAACCACTGAGCTATGTACCAAGCTGCCCAGTCTGCGCGTACCTGATATTTCTCAGCCACCCTCGCGATGTCGGCACCGGCGATCTTGTCGCGCGGTGCCTTCATAATGTTGACGAGGAAGGGGGTCAGGCCGGTTTCGGGGTGGTCGGTAGCCATCAGAACGGCACGTCGTCGTCGAGATCAGCCGCGGCATATGCCCGGCGCCCTTCGTTATTGGCTTGGTTGCCGCTGCGGTTGTCTGCGCCCTCAACCCGACCTCGAGGTTCGCCGCCACCGCTCGAGCCGCCCTTGTCCCCAAGCAGCAAGATACGGGCATCTGGTCCCTGCAACACAACCTCGGTGCTGTAGCGGTCCTGTCCCTGCTGATCCTGCCACTTACGGGTTTGCAGTTTGCCCTCAACCATGACCTTGCTGCCCTTGCGGATGTACTGCTCGGCAACGTTGGTCAGACCCTCCTGAAAGACCGCGATCGTGTGCCAATCGGTCTTTTCCTTCTTCTCGCCCGTGTTCTTGTCCTTCCACGTTTCAGCCGTAGCGAGCGAGAAATTCACCACCTTACCACCATTCTGGAAGGTGCGGACCTCAGGGTCTTTGCCGACATTCCCGATCAGCGAAACGCGATTAAGTGAACCAGCCATCGTATTTTCCTCCATCACAAAAGGGTCGGGACAGGGACGATAGGGACGGATAATGCGTCCCTTCCTGTTTCTATTCATGTGCGCACGCGCGTAAGGGGTATAAGGCAAACCCGTCCCTAAGCGTCCCTAGCGTCCCTGTTACTGCTCTCGGCTCCTCACCGAAATGCCGATATGTTTGCGCACGCCGTTCGTCTTTGCTCGGCGAAAACCACGCTTTTCCAATGCACTAGCGAATGCCTTCGCTGTTCCGGTCTCCTCTCCTGACAATCTCGAGAACTCAGCCCAGCTTTTGAAAAGGGCGGCTGGCGTGTCCCAATCCGTCCCTGCCGTTGTGCAGCGTTCTTCGATCCACTGCCCCAACAGATCCTGCTGGGTGAAATAATCCGCTGTAGCGGTCGTGACGCTCTCAGGGCGGGCCAAACCGTGCTTTTGCCACTCGAGGCATCCAGTGAGCGCCCACGCCAAAATACGGGGCGCTTCCTCCTTTAGCTTTTCCTCAAGCATGTGGTCGGGCTGCTTAGGCTTGTGCACGAACGGCATCATATTGAACCGCCGTTGCATCGCCGGGTCCACGCTGTTGAGGCTGGGCTGGTGATTGCCAGCGAACAGCAGCTTAAACTGCGGCTGGTATGTAAAGAAGTCCTGCCGCATGAACCGGGCGCTGATGGGGTCGCCTCCAGTCAGCGCTTTGATGCGTGCTTCTGCCCACGATCGCCCTTCCTCGGTTTCGCTAGCCGTCACCAGCCGGGCGCCTTTCAACATCGCCAGCTCGGTCGGGTGGCTCGAGAACTTGGACGCGGTAAAGGTGTCCATCGGCGCTGACATCGCATAATCGCCAAGGATGTGGACGAGTATGTTGAGAAAGACCGACTTTCCGTTTCCGCCTGGGCCATAGATGAAAAACAGCGCGTGCTCCGTCGTCAGGCCGGTCAAGCAGTACCCGGCGATGCGTTGGAGATAGACCTGCATGGCCTTATCGCCGTTCGTGGCATCATCCAGAAACTTGAGCCACAGCGCTGCGGGTTTGTTTTCAGGCATGCAGCCGGTCGTCTTGGTTATATGCTCATCCCGGCGGGCAACGTGCATCTTGCCGGTCTTGAGATTGAGCGTGCCGCCCGGTGTCCCGAGCATCCACGGATCTTTGTCCCATACATCCGATGTGACTGCGTGCGCCGGGTCTGCTCGAGCGAACCGCTCCGCACCTCCCGCCACTGACGCCTTACATGTCGACTTCTTACCAGCCCCCAGCCTGCGTCCAATCTCTCGAGCGAAATGGAAGGCGACGGGTACGTCGGTCACAGCCCAATGAGTAAACTGCCACTGATACCATTTGCCGATGTTGTGATCGAAGCGAAGGGTTCCGCGGTTCTGACGGGTAAACTCGAGCGCGATGGCGTCCTCGGAAACCTCGGTTTGCTGCATCCCCGGCATCGCGATCACATTGTCGGGCATCTCGTCAGGGAGCGGCGCGAAATAATCGTCTAGCTGCATGTCGTCATCCATTCGAGCGCTCCCCGAAAGCCACCTCGAGGTCTCGAGCGGCCATCGTCATCCTCACCAGAGCCTTGCGCATCGCGTGCAATTGTTCGAACGGAAGGGGCGCTAAGGCTACATCATCGCCTAGCCTCCGCACAACCTCGAGCGTTTCAAAGGCGGGCACGCAGACAGACGCCTGTGCAGCCCTCGCCCGATCGCGCAGCAACATAAGGCCGGCGCGCTCGCGGATTTCTACATCAAACAACCCCGGCATCAGAGAATTCAGGGTTGGAATGTACGCTTCCCACGCGGCGCTCACTTGCTTAACTCGGCAGCGGCAATCCTTCGTGCTTTGGCTCGAACAGAGCGAGCGGCGGCGGCTGCTTTAGACCCAAGTGCTAACCCAGACAGATCGGCCCGCCCTTTGGCCACACAATCTTTCATATTTTCTGAGTTCGTTCCCCACCATAAATGATCTGGGTTCACGCAAGCGGGATTATCACATGTGTGACAGGCCCAGTGTTTGTTGGAGGGGCGCGGCCTTCCACTCATTTCTAGCGCCCAGTGTGTTGCAAACCTGTTTCTACACCGTGGGTAGCCACTAGGATCTTTCGCACCAGTCCATTCAATGCAACCATTCCGGCCTTGAATAGTGAACTCTCGGAATGTTTGCTCAACCGGTTTGCGGCGCGCTTGGGTTGCTTTAATCTGATTTTCGCGGCGCGCTTCTGTGAAAATACGAGTTTTAGGATCGTGGTTCTTTACCCACGTATTCCTTTTATGAGCAACAGGGTTGCCGCATCCACACGCGCAGAGTTTCATCTCTCGATCTCCTTATCATTGTCTTACGCCTTCCTAGCCAACCGCGCAATGGGGGCGCCGATCGAAATTAGCCATTCAATTGCACCCTCGGCAGTGCGGCACACGGCCACGCGATGCCCGCGCAGATGCAGCCAGTTCAGCGTTTCGATCTGGTCATCATCCGGCATGGTGCGCCCAGCTTTAAACTCAATGCGCGCCTCACCGTCAGCCCAGACGATGCCAACATCCGGCCAGCCCTTCGCCATACCCTCACGTTTGGCCTTAGCGGCTGCCCAACGCGTGCGTTTGCCACCGTTAGGCACCGCGTACACCCGGCAGGCTTTGGCGGTGCGTTTGATGATTGCGACGAACACGGCTTGGCGACTGTCTTCGTCGCCGGGCAGCTTGTCTTTGGGTTCGACGTAGATAGCGGGATCTAGGGTTGGTTTGTCGTCTGACAGCGCGGTGAGGGTGTCAAAAGCTGTCATGGCTGGGGCATCTTTGGAAGGGACGCCCAGTGCGTGATGGACCGGCTTATTCCCGTCCATTCATTGATAAGCCTTCCCTCTTTTTGGAAGCGTCGGCCGATGAAAAAGGCCCGCTCGGGGCATTCCTCTTTTACGTCAACATGGACGTTACAACCCAGCACGTATTCGTCGTGCTTCAGGTTTTCAATTGGATGCCATTTCATCGCGCCGACCTCCTTAGCTTTTCCGCCAACAGCGCACTGTTAGCCTCATCCACCTTCACCCCCGCATATGACGCCGCGCATTGCTGTGGCGTCAGCCGTTCCAGCGCCGCGTCGGTGCATTGCGCCAACAGAAGCTGGAACTGCAACCGGCCCTGCTTTTGCGTCATGGCTTTGCTGCCGTATGAGCGGGTCATGACAGCTTATGCCGCAGTGCCATTGCGTCCCACCACGCGTTATGCTGGACAGCGCCGGGCAAGTCGGTCGGGTAGCTATCTACGTCGTGAACCTCAAACAAGAGGTGCGGCTTGATGCAAGCGGCATAACCCCCACCCGAAGCGGTGCTGATTGCCACACAGAATCGAGCGATATCTACCGGCGAGTCGGCAACGATAATAGGGGCATCATCGGTGCCAATAAATGCAGCCAGCTTACGGCCAACCATCGTACCTGGCACTTGAAGCGACACGCTGGCCCTATGCGACCCCATGTGCGGCAGGACGTTCGCCACTACCCAAGGATCGCGGGCAGGTTCGGTCGTCTCAACATGCAGGCTTTCGCCGTCCTCGCGCACAATCGCGATGCTAAGTAGCGGGCCATTGTGGCCGTCAAACTCGCAATCAATGTAATACTTCATCACTTCCCTCCATCCAAAAACCCAGCCGGAACAGCCTGCCCCGCGACGATAAGCAATCCGCCAACCCGGTGCCGATAGCGATACGGAATACCGCGGCTTGTCCAGTTGCCGACGCGCTTTAGGGGCAAGTCCAGCAATTGGGAGAGCCGCGTTGGCCCTCCCAGCAGTTTGACGATCTCAGCGTCAGTCATTGGTGGGCTCGTCAGCCGGCGGTGCGAGCGCGGCCTTGCGCTCGTCCAGCAGCCCCTGCAATTCCGCACGGAATGGCGCCATTGCCTTGCGCGACCAGACAGCACGTAGCGCGTCCAGATCCGGTGCGCCTTCAACCAGATCGCGGGCGGCGTCCAGCGTCAGCGCATCAGGCGATGCCAGCTGCTTCTCAATCTGCAACGGCTGCACCGTATGCACCTTGCGGTTCTTTTTGTTCTCGGCCAGCGCGATGACCAGCGGCGCGTCAAGGTGCGACATATGGCTAATGCGGATGCCACCGATCGCTACGCCACCCCACTTGACGGACGGGTCACGGTACAGCGTCATCTTGCGTCCAGCGTACTTGCTGGCGTCCGGCCCCCATGCCTGCACCATCAAGCGCGCGGTGGTCTTGCAGGGACGGAACACCTTGTCGCTTTCCTCGACCGCAACCGAGATGGGCTGCTCCTGGCCAGCGCGAATTTGTACGTCGCGCACGGTCACGGTGATGGTGCGGCCGACTAAATCTTCTGCATTGATTTGGTCACTTTTGGGAGCAATCGCGTCTAGCATATTCATGCTTCGATCTCCTGATAACGGCGACGCATTTCGTCCTGCCGCTTGCTTTCCGATTCAGCGCCCAGCTTCGACAATTCGATGTCGACGCAGGTGAGCGCTATCTCCTTTTCTAGCCCCGTCAGCATGTGAAGCTGCGAGTGCAGCCCGCGCAGCCGGAATATCCGCCATGCCCGTGATCGGGCTGCGTTTTGAGCTTCAGTGGGGCGATGACAGGATGGCTTACCCATCAAAACATCTCCTGCTCAATAACTCTTTCTGTAGGGTAGAAGCGTGCAGCAGCTTCCTCATACGCGATCATCTTGTCGACCAGCTTGGCCTCAAACGACGTAGCCGCGGCCACGATCGCATCCTGCATTTCTGCATCCGGCATGACCCGCTGCACGTACATAGGCATACCGCCGGTGTACGATACAAAGTCGATCCACGACCGCTCACTGACAAACAACGCCGTTTGAAGTTGCAGCATGTATTCGGCGGGCACACCGCCCTCCACGATCGTCTGCGTCTGGAATTTCTGCCGGCGGGATTTGCATTCGATCAGGCCATCTTCGCCGACAATACCATCCGGTGAGTAGCCGATGCGAAACCCCAGCACGTTGTTGGTCATGAAGGCCACGTCAGTCGTGACAGGTGCGTATTTCTCGCTGTACAGCATTCGGGCGCGTACTTCGTCTTCATGGCCGCGCAGCATATCGTCGCCGATGAAATGCGGCTCGACGTACTGGTTGGCGCGCTGTGCCAACAACTCCCACAGGTGGGCGCGGCTCTTGTCGTTGTCCGCTTGCTTCAGCGTTGGCGTAAGGATCAACTTGACCTCGCTGGCCGTCAGCATTCCGCAGCGGGCCTGCAACCATTCCTGGCTGCCCTGCTCATACTCGCCGTGGCAGACAATATGCGGCTTGCCCGGTGGACTGAATGTCGTGAATTTTGGCTGTTCCGCCATGTGCATCTCCATCGCTTAGGAGGGGCACTATCCTTCATAATGTAGGATGCGTCAAGCCTGTTCAACGAAAAAAACCCCGACCGTTAGGCCGGGGTGAGGTTGTCAACATGAGAGATGCGGCGCCCTTAAAACAGATTTCCTTGCCGTTGGCAATCCTCGATGCGGCGGCAGGCGATGTCGAAATAATCCTGGTTAATTTCGCACCCAACGAAAGACCGCTTTTCGGCAAAAGCTGCAACGCCTGTGCTACCCGACCCCATAAACGGATCTACAATCGTGTCTGCTTGGCAACGACTAATCAGATGACGCATAAGCGCTATCGGCTTTTCTGTTGGGTGATGCTCATTGCGTCCGGTATAGCGAAGAACCGACGAGACGCGAGAACCTTGCCAGCCTGAACCAATTATATAAATTTCTTCGGTTGAAGGAAACCAGGGAATAGACAAATCGCCCATACCCACTGTTCCCTTATCCCAGATAAGCAAAGCTTTAACGTTTTTTGGCCGTGTAGCTTTCCAAGACCCAAATACAATTGCCGGTCGGCCGCCCCATTCAAAAAGAACAGCGTCGCGCGCCGTAGTGTCGTGATCGTTGGCAATGCCTATGTTGCGAAAACGGTTGTCCCATCCGCTGCTGTAAGCCACACCATACGGCACATCGGAAACTAATGCAGCCTCTTGTGTTATTTTGGGCAAAACCTCCCGACAATCCCCCAAATACAGCGTCGCATTCCCAATCACCTCCTTGCGCTGATACGTCACCGCCCCCTCCACAACCAACTCGCCAGCATCGTCCCCGAGCGCCACGAAAACCCCCGCAAAAACGTCCGCCACATATTACCGAGCATCCTTCTCTCCCTTCAACAACGCCCAAATCTCCCGCGCCTCGGCATGGTGGGCGGTATCGCACCAGCTTGTGGTCGCCATGCGCTCGATCAGGGCTTCTATGCGCTGGAAGAGGGTCATGCGCTGAGCCTCTGTCTACGCGCCTTCATCTCATCCACCCGCGCCAGCATGTCCGCCTCCGACATAGGCCGCGACCCCACCTGCCACTCATCACGCCCGCGCCGGTAGACGTTCGCATAGCCCTGCTGGCGCAGGTAGCGCGCGGCGTCGGCGAGCGGACCGGTTTCGGTGGGTGCGGTGATAGCCACCGGAGTATAGGTGACACCGAACTTGCGCTTGGCCTGGCTGGGGCGGATGCGCGGCTTCTTCTCGCGCTTCGGACGCTTCAATTCGTAATACCGCACCCACCGGGCAATCAGCTTCTTGCCGACATTATAATGCTCGGCGGTCGCCACGTTATTGGAAGCCAGCCAAACTGCGGCGAACTCTTCTCGCGGCGGTGGCGGGAGATTTGGCTTGCTGACGATCATCCGCTGCCGATGGAGCAGATCGTAGAGGGAAGTGGTCGAAGCGCCCACAATTTCGGCGATTTGAATGCCGGTCTTGCCCGCTTCTATCAGCGCGCGCACCTGATTGATGCGCTCCTCATTCCAGAACCGCGACTTGACGACGCCTTGCTGAATGAGCTGGTTGCGGACGCGCTGGCATTCGTTGCGGCCGATATCATAGCCTTCGCGGCGCAGGATCTGATAGCCGACTTCCGCGGCGTACTGGGTCATGGTTTCGATGAGGTATTCGGGGGTGGGGCGGTTAGTCATGATCCCCTCCCAGCGGTTCAACATAGAAAAAACCTCTGTCCTCGTCCTGATCGCCGTAAGGCGCATAGCGGCACAGCGTTGCCACCAGCGCCACCAGGATCAGTGTCGCCACCATGGCGTAGACGATGCATTCTTCTTGTAGGGGTGTCATGCGAAGAACCCTCCCCAAACCAGAAGAACGAGACTGACGGCAACGCCGAACAATCGCAGGCCGAGATTGTGCTTATCAGTGCGCGGTTGTCCGTTCTTGGAAGCGTCGATGCACACGTTCAAAAACATGATAATCAGGATGATGGCTTCGGGCCATCCGATGTTGATGTTGGTCATGCCATTGCCTCCTTAGCGATGCGTGCGATTTCGTCGCGCTCGTATTGACCGGCGGCACTGCGACGGCGGTTCGCTTCGGACGATGCCGAAATCATCTTCTCTACGGCGCGCTCCAGCTTTTCGCGGTCAGCGCCGTAAGCGAGGACTTGTGGCTTGTCGCCGCGACGCTCGCGATATGCGCCTTCCTTGAAACGCACCTGCTTTTCGGTAACCGCGGTGATGGTCACCACCACTGGCCGGTAGCTACCGTGCCAGATGGCGTAATCGCCTACCTTGATTGTCATGCGCTCTCTCCTTGGTTTAGCTCTGGAACCTGCACGCCGCGGATCATCGCGAGCATACGCAGGGAATTGGCGTGGATGTTCGGGACGCCCCGAACGGTCCATTTCGCGACCGCGTGTTTCTTGATGTTAAAATGTGCCATGATGGCGGCTCGCCCAATCCGCTCGATCGCAGGGGCATGGGGGTGCTTGTTGTCCATGCGCCATACCTAAAAAGGTAGACAGGCCCCGTCAAGGGGGTTGACGTCAGTCTTTTTCTGCCGCACATACACCTCACACCCAGCGGCAAGCTGGAAGGAGATGTGAGATGGATGACAACGCGACTTTTCATATGTTTAGGCCAAGCGGAAAGTGGGGCTACAGCGGTCGCGGCTACCTTTCGGCTGACGTGTTCCGCGTATTCACGCAGCATGAGCAGCGGGAACAGATCCTTGCCGACAACGGCGACAAGATGCCTGGTATCAACGGACAGGGCTGGGGCTATCATGTGGTAGTGGTTGGCGATGACGATCTTGAGCATGGGTGGCCGCTGCATTTGAATGCGGCGTCGGAATGACCCACGCCGACATCCTCACCGCCATCACCGAGCGCGAAACCAGCCTCGCCGCGATCGTGCGGAAGTATGATCTGCGCCCCGTCGCCCTCCCCCCGTTCTTCGCCTGTACGGCGCAGGATCTGGCGGCAGCGGTGGATAAGCTGGAAAGGAAGATGGCATGACCGAGAACTTCGACATCATCGAAGCCTACTGGCGCAATCCGAAACCATTCGACGAAGAACGCGCCCGCCGCCTCGCCATCTTAAACGCCGCGATGGCGCCGCATGATGCGCGGGTGCGGGCAAGCCAAGAGGCGCGCTGGGCAAAGGAGCAAGAGGCATGAACAGGGATTGGTATAACGCGCCGCTGCAAGGCGGCTCAAGAAGCGCCCACGACTACGGCAACAGCGGACCGATTCTGCCCTGCGATGAGGATGCGTATCCGGTGTCGTGGACCGAGCGTGTCATTGTCAGCTGCATCGTGATTGCGCTGACGATCGCGCTTGTCGCCTTCTGGCCGTCGTGATACACCCACAAACAGATAGGGCTGGCCCGCTTCCAACGAACCAGCCCCGACACCGCGATGGAGGTCGCAATGCCTGATAGCAGCAATAACGTAAATTCTGGTGCCCGTGCAAGCGCCGTCGACTGGTCACGCCCGATTGAGGCGGTGCATGAGGATGGTCGGGTGGTGCCCGCTAGCGCGATGCGCCGCGCAGAATGCGGTGCGATGTGGGCCGAGTGGTTTCCACCCAAGAGCGTGCCGCACAGTGGAACGTTCGACGCTGCTGGCAAGCCAACGGCGGATTGGCGGTGGCGCATACGCAACGTCCAGCCCACCATCCCCGAACGCGACCCTGCACTATGGGATCGGATGGAAGCGCTGGTGCGGCGGGTTGCTGAAGGCGATTGGCAGCCGGGCTATGCTTTTGTGACAGAAGTCGAAGCCCGCGCCATTGTCGCCGATCTTCCGAAGACGGTTGATCCTGACCTGATCGAAGCGCGGGAGCTTTGCGCAAAAGATGCCGAGGAAGCCCAATTTATTGGCTTACCCGAGAAGTATCGAGCAGGGGAGAAAGACGGTTCCCCTGCGATGCAGGTTGTCCTCGCCGCCATCAAGCGCGGCCGCGAACTAGCCCAGGGAGAGCGAGCATGACCGACGCAACCCCGCTCGCGTCTGAGCAGATTACGCCCGAGACGTTTCTTGCCCAGCTTCGGCGCGTCAACACCGATCGCTATCAGGCGTGGATCGGTGACGCCGACGACGCTGGCATCCTGTTCGACGCCGCCGAACTTGGTGGTGAGGTCGGCGAACTACTGAACGTCGTCAAGAAGCTGGAGCGTGAGGCTCGTGGCTGGCGTGGTTCGCGCGCGGCCCCCGAGGACTTCGCCGACGAATGCGCTGACGTTCTGATCTGCCTCGACAAGCTGGCTCGCCGGATGGACGTGGACCTTGAAGCGGCCACCATCCGCAAGTTCAACGCCACCAGCGACAAGGTCGGCTTGCCTCAACGCCTATCCGCCACCCCCGCACCTAGCGATCAGGACGCATCGCAGGCGCAGGGCTGGTTGGACGTATGGCTTGCCGAGGACGGCAAGGGCTACACCAAATCAGCAGACGAAATGCGAGCAGCAATCCGCGCTCGCCTCTCTCCCGCCCCCGGTGCGACGGCGCAGGATGGGGTGCGCCCCGACAGTGTCGAACAAGCGCGCCAGAATGCTTACGAGCGTATGGCGCAACCAGTGCCAATCACAATCCACGGCACTTACACCCCGACGCCGACTATCCCGGCGGGCATGGTGGCGTATGACGGCAGG
>Ga0182213_1000173_pt1 | contig 11505 bp, 7 predicted proteins | sample G5R1MG_22_FD_128399 | JGI IMG/M metagenome (GOLD analysis project Ga0182213, IMG submission 128399) | Switchgrass phyllosphere microbial communities from Michigan, USA - G5R4_MAIN_03OCT2016_LD1 MG | ecosystem: Host-associated > Plants > Phyllosphere > Phylloplane/Leaf | place: USA: Michigan... | reverse complement strand
TACAATACAATAAAAATTGATGATGACGATCCTTACGCCCACGGGTTTCAAGTGATCTAGAAATAGTTGAGATGGCAGATATATTAATAATTGGGGCTGGAATTGTTGGACTGAGTTCCGCATACTACCTAAGAAAAGCAGGACATACTGTAACGATCCTTGATAAAAGTGATCTCCAGGATAATTGTTCCTATGGCAATGCAGGAATGATTGTTCCAAGTCACTTTGTCCCACTAGCAGCTCCTGGTATGATCAGTCAGGGTATCAGATGGATGCTGGATAGTAAAAGTCCGTTCTATGTGAAGCCCTCGTTTAATTTAGACCTGGTAAACTGGGGCCTAAAATTCATGAAGCATGCTAACGATAAACATGTTGCTAGCTCTGCTGAACCTTTAAGAGACCTGTCCCTACTGAGCAAGCAGCTTTATGAGGACCTGGCTAAAGAACCCGGTTTTGACTTCGGGCTACTGAATAACGGTATTCTGGCATTTTATAAAACAGAAAAAGCTGCCGAAGAAGAAGCTCATTTAGCCAGCTCAGGTAGAAAGCTGGGTCTTGATATGGTGGTTTTAAATCCTGCTGAGTGTAAGGCACTGCAACCAAATCTGGAAATCGACGTGTTAGGTGCGGTACATTACAAATGCGATTCACACCTATATCCAAAAAAATTAATGCAGGTCTTAATGAGCTTTTTAACTAAAGATGGCGTTAAGATTGTCCGTAACCATGAGGTCACTGACATTGAGTATGCCGGACGAAAGATAACTAAGATTTGGACTGGGAATACGGAATGGAAAGCAGATCATTATGTATTGGCAACAGGCTCTTACTCACCAGCACTTGCAAAAATGGCTGATATTAAGCTTTCCATTATGCCCGGTAAAGGCTATTCATTTATGGAAGATGATCCCGCTAAAAGGATGACTATACCAGCTTTGCTTTGTGAAGCTAGGGTTGCCATCACGCCTATGAATGGTCAGATCCGTTATGGAGGCACAATGGAGCTGGCCAAAATGAACGATAAAGTAAACATGAGAAGGGTGGAGGGAATTGTAGAATCTATCCCAAAATACTTTCCAGACCTCAAGCCTGATCTGCCTCAACTAAAGGATATCTGGTTTGGTTTCAGACCGGCTTCACCTGATGGATTGCCTTATATTGGTAGAAGTAAACAACTTGATAATCTCGTAATTGCTACAGGACATGGTATGATGGGACTGGGCTTAGGACCGGCAACCGGACTCTTAATTAGTCAGCTTATTGATGGCGTAAAAACAGCAGTCAACGTTGAGCCTTTTCAACCTTCAAGATTTGCTTAAAGCCTGAGTTTTAAAAAAATCATCTTCAATGTTGTGGAATATTAGCGAAGTATAGCAGGATTTTAACCTGATTTTAAGTTTTTCTTGCGAGTGATTGTTAAAAATTGTAAATTTTAGCATCCAAACTAATCACATCATGAAAGTCTTACCATTCACACTTCTTGTACCAGATGATAAAAGTGTTATTTCTGAGCATGTACAGCTTCCCCATTTCTACCCTTACCTACATCGGCATGATGAATGTCAGATCACTTGGGTACAGGAAGGAGAGGGGACGCTAATTGCAGGCAACAGTATGCACGATTTTCAATCTGGCGATGTTTTTCTAATTGGCGCAAATCTCCCACACCTCTTTAAAAGCAATCCAGAATATTTTGTCGCAGACAATGGAAAGCTTATTAAAGCTTGCTCTATCTACTTCAATCCTGAAGGAATGATGGGCTCACTATTCAATTTACCGGAAATGAAGAACTCAAAATCATTCCTGCAACAAAACAGGCATGGTTTCAAAGTAGGATCAAAAGATTCTGATCAGATTTCTGATAAGCTAATGTCTATTCATAAGGCATCAGGCACAGATTTAATCTTCAAATTCATCGAATTGCTTAACAATTTTAAAGAACTGAAAGACATCGATCCGCTTTGTCCAGATGTTTACTCCTCTGATATTTCAGAAAATGAAGGTATACGATTGAGTAACATCCTTAATTTTATCATGCAAAATTTCAACAATCAAATCACCTTAGAAGACGTTTCTGAAGTTGCCTATATGACACCACAGGCATTCTGCAGGTACTTCAAAAAACATACAGGACGTAAATTCATTTCGTTCTTAAATGAGGTAAGGATCAATGAGGCTTGCAAAAACTTAACGACAGGTAAAAAGGCAGAATGCATTTCCGGGGTAGCTTATAATTCTGGCTTTAATAGCATTACAAACTTTAATCGCGTGTTCAAAAGCGTCATAGGCAGTTCTCCCAAAGATTATATTAGTTCTTATAATAAAGTAAATAGTCTTTCACCAATAGGAGCGATTTAACGTTCAGCTATTCGCCTTTTTATTCACATTATTTCAAGCCTGATTTTGGAACGTTAATGTCCAAATCAGGCTTTTCTTTTGTTGTTTAAACCTATTTTGATCGTAATTGTTATCCTATCTAGCCCCTTTAAGTTAGATTATACATGAAAGTTTGCAGCATCAAATTAGTACTATTAACATTATTAGTCTTTACCTTCAGTCAGCTTCCTGCTCAGAACACTTCTGCCCAGTCAGCAGATTCTGCGATAACAATTCCAGATACCCTCTTATTTAAAATTCAGATAGCTCAGTCCGCTATTACAGAAGTTAATGCCGCAAATAAAAAGGGTTATAATATTCCTTATTTAAGAAATACGTTAAACGATATACGATCCAATATCGCGCCGTTGCAAAGAGATTTCAAAGATTCAAACCAAACAATTGAAACGAAAAGTCTGATCAGCTATGGTTTGATTTTGAAAGATGCCAGCGACCGTTTGACCCTGCTTCGCAATACCCTGATGAAGAGTAATGCCGAGCTGCAAGGCATGTCTCAAAGTGTGATAGACCTAAGTGCAGATTCTGTTTTGTCTATTTCATCCAATGATGATGCAGAGAAAAAACTCTACGAAGGTCAACTTCAGGAAATAAAACAGCGACTACAATCGGCGGGGAAATTAACGGGCGCTAACCTTGATCAGGTAAGTAGATTATTAGCAGAAGTTTCCGCCTTAGATTTAGTTATAAATGACCTGCGGGCACAAACCGAGGATCAAATTCAGCACTCAGGTCAACTAGCTGTTGGCAGAGAGGCACCATTCCTTTGGAATGCACCATTCAATGATATGCCTGATGGCGGACTGTGGGGGCAGATCAGTTCTTCCTATTTAGGGCAACAACAGATACTTTCTTATTTTTTAAATTCGACCTGGGACAAACGCATACTGGCAATACTTTTCTCTTTTGCTTTCTTTTACTGGGTATATAAAAATCTTAAGCTTTCACGCAGACCAGCCATCATCAGAAAAATTGGTGAACTGAAATTTGACTATTTAAAAGCCTTTCCAATTCTTGCCTCCTTCATCGTATTGTTCAACATTACACCGGTATTTGAACCTGATGCACCATCGCTATACATTGAACTTATACAGTTTTTGATGTTGTTGGCGATGACCTATCACTTAAGACTAATATTGCCTACCAGGCAACTAAAATATTGGTTACTGATCATAGCGCTATATGCCGGATTAATTATTGGAAATGGCATTACCAGTACAGCTTTTCCAATGCGAATATGCTTACTTGCAATCAATGTTTTCTTCCTATACCTGGGCTTGCGCTTATATAAAAATATAAAGCTCAGTCAGTTTACACGCAGGTATGTTAGAATCGCAATAGGCATCCTTATAGGCTTTAACGGACTTGCCATTGTACTCAATTTATTTGGGCGTTTAAGCCTTTCCAAAGCGTTCGCCATGACAGGTGTGATTGGTCTGACACAAATGATTGGTCTTGCCGTTTTTGTTCAAATAGTTTTAGATGCCTTGGAATTGCAGATAAAGATCAGTTCCTGCAACAAAGGTATTTTCTCCAGGGTGAGTCATAATAAAACGAGGGCTTCCGTAAAGAAGGCATTGAACATCTTTTCAATACTGCTTTGGGTCATGGTTTTTCTAATTAATTTAAGTCTGATCACAGGAGCCTTTTCATTCATTGAAGCAATGTTAGCTAAGCAAAGGGCTTTTGGAAGCATTCATTTTACACTTGGGAATATCTTGTTTTTCACAGTAATTGTATACCTCGCAAATAAACTTCAAAAACATGTACCTGTTATTTTCGGAGAAGGTAGTTTGACCTATGATGGAGAGGTGGAGCATAAAAGTTCTAAAGTGGCGCTGATCAGGTTAGTTATTATCATTATTGGCGTACTGTTCGCGGTCACAGCATCCGGACTACCAATGGACAGACTTACGGTAATATTAGGTGCCTTAGGTGTTGGTATCGGACTGGGTATGCAGAACATAGTTAACAACTTTGTCTCTGGAATCATCCTGATATTCGAGAAGCCATTCCGGATCGGCGACTATGTTGAACTTGCTGATAAAAAGGGTAAAGTCAAAGATATAGGTATCAGATCAAGTAAATTAATTACTCCCCAAGGTTCAGAAGTTATCATTCCAAATGGTGATCTATTGTCTGGAAGACTCGTTAATTGGACGTTAAGCCATGACTACGTTAAAACAGAATTGATTTTTAAAGTAAGTTCTGATACAGACCTGGAAGCATTAAATAAATTGATTGAAGAGGAAATCAAGAAGACCGTCCACATCATGGAAGGTTTGCCTGTAGAGATATTATTAAACGGTCTAGCTGCCGGTAGCGTTGAGCTCAAAATACTTGCATGGGTTCAAAGTATCTATACCGAACCTGCGTTTAAAAGCGAGTTTATGAGCCGCCTATTAAAGCGATTAAATGAGGCGGAAATTAAGCTATTGTAAATTAGAATTTTAGTCAATAAAATGTCTAAATCATTTATTTTCTCAAGCATACTCCAAACTTTTGTACTTAAGCTGTGTTCAAGAGAGAATTAATTTAATTTTTACCACATTTTAAAAAATACACTTATGAAAAAAATTATCCTTACATGTGCAATCGCACTAGGCTTTTTAGGCACTCAAGCACAAATCCAAAAAGGAAATGTGATGATGGGAGCAAACATTTCTAACATCTCTTTCGGCTTAGATAAACCTAACCAATTCAGTCTTTCTATTAATCCAAAGGCAGCTTGGTTCGTACAAGACGGTCTAGCATTGGGTGGTGACGTTAACCTGGGCTTATCTACAGCTAAAAATGCAGGTACAACCGTTAACTATGGTGTTGGCGCATTGGGTAGATATTATGGATCTACAGGAGCAAACGAAGTAGTTAAAAACTCTAGATTCTTTGGAGAAGCAACAGTTGGTGTTAACGGTGTTAATCCTTCAGAAGGACCATCTACTAACGGTTTAGGTTTTAGCTTTGGTCCTGGTTTCACTTATTTTATAACTCCAAGCATTGGTTTAGAGACGTTATTAAAATATCAAGGAACTGTAGGTTTCGGAAGTAGTGCATATGCACACGGCTTAAACTTAGGTGTTGGTTTCCAAATCTATCTTCCTGGCAGAAGCACTGCTAGAAAAGTAGAACGTGATATGAACTAGTATCTAGAAACAAATTATTTATAAAAAAGGGTTGCTTGACATAGTTAAGCAACCTTTTTTTGTCTATACTATTTTATCTGATTATCATTGTCCTGACTAAATAAATCCCAATGCGCTTTAAATATTCTTTGCTACTCCTTACCTTCTTTACCTACACCCAAAGCTTTGCAGCTTTGAGCAAAACACTTTTGGCAGACACACTATATGCTCCAAAACTACAACCTTATGGCCGGTCGTTGATCAATAGTCAGAACCAACTTGAATTGATTAGTTCAGCTGTGCATTTCAGTTTCAGCTTTTACGGTAAGCAATGTGAGCTTTACCTGTCATTGAAAGACAAAAAGGCACATAACTACATTCAATACGAACTGGATGGGGTATATCAAAAACGCATTAGCGTAGAAGGAAATGAGAATGGTCCGATAGTGATTCAAACCGGCAAGTCCGGACAGCATACCATTACAATATTTAAAGCTACGGAAGCTCATACTGGACCAATCCAGGTCATAAAAATTGCCGGCAACCAGGTGAAGGCGCTTAAAAATGCAAAGGCTCCGCTAATTGAATTTATTGGAAATAGTATAACCTGCGGAGCAGCGGCAGATGCCTCTGAAATCGCTTGTGGAACAGGTGATTACCATGACCAACACAATGCGTATATGGCATATGGTCCGAGAGTCTCCAGGTCTCTTGGCTTGAATTATGTTTTAAGCAGCGTGAGTGGGATAGGGGTTTATCGGACCTGGAATAAAAACGGACCCGCAATGCCACAAGTTTACAGCAGTATCGACTTCCAAGCAGACAATCAACAGCAGTGGAATTTCAAAACTTACAAGCCCGCTATCGTTAGCATTGCATTAGGCACGAATGACCTCAGCAAAGGCGATGGCAAAACGCCGAGACCTGAATTTGATCAAAAGATTTTCATAAAGAGCTATGTAAACTTCATTAAGCAAGTAAAAGCAAAGTATCCTAAGGCACAAATTGCCCTCATCAGTAGTCCAATGGTTAGTGGGGAATCTGGCACATTACTAGAACGTTGCCTTGTTGAAATCAAGAACCAGGTAGACAAATTATACCCATCTTCAAAGAAGGTGCAAACATTTTTCTTTAAACCTATTGTAGCCCATGGTTGCACTGGACATCCTAGTGTGGAAGACCACCTGATTCTTGCTCAACAATTAAAGCCCTTTTATGAAGCCCTACTAAAATAGACTAGTGTTCGTGGCCTTCTTCTTCTGCATTTTTTACTTTACTTAGTAAGTCATAGGCACCATTAACCACGATGTTACCACCTTGATCTGGTAAGGAAACGGCTACGTATCCATTCTCAGTTACGCCTGTTTGCACTGCTGTCATTTTGAAAAGATAAGCTGTAGCATTCTCAGATTGTTGTACGAAAATATACTTCTTACCTTCAAATTCAACGATCGCTTGTTCAGGTAGGGCTTTCAATTTATTTGATCCGCTTTCTACATAGGCCTTAAGATACATGCCAGGAATAAGTTGGGCATCTTCTTTATCCAGGTGACAATGGATCTGCACCGTGCGTTCCTTACTGATCTCTCGTCCAATCAAGAAAACGGTGGCCATACGTTCAGCTTGCTCATTAGCCAAAGTGAACTTCACTTTTTGTCCGATCCTAAGTTTAGGCACATCTTTCTCGAATACGGTGAGCTCGGCATGAAGGTGCTCGGTATCGGCTATTTTAAAAAGCATATCTGTTGTGCTCGCGAAAGCACCAATATTGGTGTTCACCTGAGTTACATAGCCAGTTATTGGCGCGTATAAATTAAACGTTCTGGAGATTGTACCTTTTTCTAAAGCAGGAAAATTTACGTTCAATAAAGATAGTCGTGTTTTTTGTCCAAGAAACCTTGCATTCACACTGTTAAATTCACTCCTGGCTTTCTGTAAAGCTTTCTTTGAGTTAACATTCTCTTTTGATAATTCCTCTTGCCGGGCAAGTTCCTGCTTTAAGAAATCAAGCTGACTTTTATAATCCAGATAGTCCTGCTGCATTTGAATGAACTCTGTATTTTGAATAGTCGCGACCACTGTTCCTTTTTTCACCCTCATACCCTGGAGCATCTCTGTACTTTTCACAATTCCTTCCAATGGGCTGGAAATCGATACCAGGTTTTTTGGCGGAAGGTCAAGCACACCGTTTACTTTTATAGTCGCGCTTAATGACTTTGTTTCAATTGCTCCAAGTTTAATTCCAGCAACCTGATATTGCTCCTTGCTTAAGGATATCAGATCAGACGCTTCATGATGCCCTTCTTCTTCCTTTACCTCCGGTTCCTTTTCTGCCTTTGGCGCTCCACAAGAGAACAAGGAAAGCAGCACAATTAATACTGCAAGATTTAGATATGATAATTTCATGTTGTTATAAGATTTGAGGATACCCAATTAAAAATTCTATGTTATTGATGCTTTGGTTAAGCTCCAGTATTGCCAATAAATGATTCTCTTTAATCACATTAACCTGACGTAAGTTGATCAGGTGTTCCGAATAGCTGATCTCACCATTCTGGTAAGCGAGGCGACTGTTTTTTAAGATCAGGGTCGCATTGGACAACGCCGAAGTAGTAAAATAAGAATACCTGTCTTTGCTTTTAAAATAACGCTGTAGCGCTTGTTGGTACTGACTATTTAAATTTCGTTCTTGCACTGTTACTTCGTTCTCTGCCAGAGATTTGCCTATCGATGCAGTCTTTGCCTTTGCAGCGTAAGCGCCGAAAAACAATGGTATCGACAAGCCGATTTGAACACCCTGAAACCTTTTACTGCTATTGTAAAATACTTCGTTACCACCTACATTTTGAAAGCCAGTTAAGGATTGATTGAAGTACCCAAGGGTAAGATCGGGCATTGCCTTTGCCGTCTCGACTTTCCGCTTTTTATCTGCTACTACTACCAGTTGACGAAGGTAAGAAAGCCTTGGGTTACTTCCGGCAGGCAAACTATTAAGTATAGCCGCCAATTGAGGTGAGTCATCAAGATATTTATCAGAGATTTCCAGGACTTCATTCCTCCCAGAAAGGGTACTAAGCTGATTGCCGTAGATCAAAAGATCTGAGTCATTCTGTTTGCGAAGGCTTTGTACCTCCTGCAGTTGAGTTTCGGCGGCTACTTTCTCCAGCAAGGTACCTTCTCCCGTTTTGTACCTCAATGCTGCCGATTTTAAGAAGCCTTGAAGGATGCTATCTTGCTCGGCTAAAAGCCTGGCTTTTGAATGAAAATACTGTAGGTTTAAATACACAGCTCTGACCTGAGAAATCAGCTCAGTCCTTGTGGCTGCCATCAGAAATCTGCTTGCTTTTACATTTTCTGTTCCAAGAGCTGCATTTGCGGCAAACAAAGTTGGGAAGGGTATACTTTGAGAAATACTTACGTTATTATCGTTCTTTACTACACTATTATATTGTCCATATAATACGGAGAGATCTGTCTTTGGGATCTCAAAAGATGCTCGTTTAAGTTGCTGTTGCAGCTCCACACCCAAGTTGGAACCGGCAATTGTTGGGTTGTTATCCAAGGCCAGGTTAATTGCCTGATTCAGGCTTACCGTTTTGGTTTGTCCAGAAGCACTGGAAAGCCCGAAACCACAAAATAGAAGAACCATTAGAATTTTAGGAATCCCTTTGCTTTTCCCAAGCTGCTCTACCCAGATGTAAAGTACCGGAAGCACCAATAGGGTGAGTAAAGTGGCCGACAATAATCCGCCGATAACAACAGTAGCTAAGGGACGTTGAACTTCCGCTCCGCTACCTGATGATAGGGCCATCGGAAGAAAGCCTAAAGATGCGACTAAGGCTGTCATAATTACGGGTCTTAGTCGAACGGACGTTCCAACCCGTATAATTTCTATAATGTCTTTCATTCCCTCTTTTTTTAACCTGTTGAATTCACTGATTAATACAATTCCATTTAGTACGGCTACGCCGAACAAAGCGATAAAGCCAATTCCTGCCGAAATACTAAATGGCATTCCGCGTATCCATAGCGCAAACACGCCTCCTAAAGCAGATAAAGGAATAGCGCTAAAGATTAGCAAGGCATGTTTAAGGGAATTGAAGGTTAAATACAACAGCAACAGAATTAATAGCAATGCCATAGGCACAGCAATCGCCAGCCTTTCGTTAGCCGCACGAAGATTTTCAAAGGTGCCGCCGTAAGTAGGGTAGTACCCCGGGTCAAACTTAACCTCCTCATCAATTTTTTGCTGGATCTCTTCCACAATGCTTTCCACATCCCTGCCACGCGTATTGAAGCCAACCGTGATTCTACGTTTAGCATCATCCCGCTGTATCTGATTAGGACCTTCCTTGTAAGAAATCTCCGCCAATTGCTCCAATGGAACCTGTGCGCCATTCCCGCCGGTTACAAATAGGTTCTTTACATCTTCTAAAGATTGACGGTTTTCTTTTTTAAGCCTTACCACCATTTCAAACCGTTTTTCCCCTTCAAACACAAGGCCTGCAACTTCTCCTGAAAAGCCACTTCGTAATGCTGTATTGACATCTTCAATGTTCAATCCGAACTGTGCAATTTTATCTCTATGAAACTTCACGATTACCTGGGGTAAACCTGAAACCTGTTCCACATAAACGTCCTCGGCACCATTGATCTTCTTAGCTATTGATCCAATTTTAGTGGCATATCCTGCCAAATTACCGAAATCTTCTCCATAAACTTTGATGACCACATCTTGTCTTGCCCCGGTCATCAGCTCATTAAAGCGCATCTGAATAGGCTGCTGAAAGCCAAAGGTGACTCCTGGAATATATTGTTCCAGCTTGGCCTGCATTTTTTCCGCCAAGTCCTCCCGTGTACTTGCAGTGGTCCATTCGCCTTTATCCTTCAGGATGATCATCAGGTCGCAAGCTTCAACAGGCATTGGGTCCGTAGGGATCTCAGAGGAACCAATTTTGCCTATTACCTCCTTAACTTCAGGAAAGTTGGCTTTTAATACTTTTGCTGCACGTGTTGCGGCTTCTATCGTTTGTGATAAACTGCTTCCTGTTAGCACCCTCGTTTCAACAGCAAAATCTCCCTCTTCTAGTGTTGGTATGAATTCAGCACCTAAATTCCGGAAGATAAAAAGGCAGACTAAAAATAACGCAACTGCAATCCCTACAACAAACATTCTTGCCCTTAATGCAAAATTCAACATGGGCGTATAGCCTCTTTGAAACCAATGCATGATCCGGTCTGAAACATTCGGTTTGGTGTTTATCTGTTTGCTAAGGAACGCAGCACTCATCATCGGAACATAGGTTAATGACAAAATGAAGGCTCCAAGAATTGCAAAAGCAACTGTTTGAGCCATTGGCCTGAACATTTTACCTTCAATGCCTACCAATGCTAAAACTGGTAGTTATACGATCAAAATGATGATTTCTCCAATAGCAGCGCTATTACGTATTTTGGAAGCTGACTCGTAGATCTCCTGATCCATTTCCTGTTGCGTCAGCCTATTCTTATTCTTTCTGAGGCCAAGATGGTGTAGAGAAGCCTCAACAATAATTACCGCGCCATCCACTATAAGTCCAAAATCTATTGCTCCTAAACTCATTAAGTTACCACTTACGCCGAAGAGGTTCATGAGACATATCGCAAAAAGCATGGCCAATGGAATTACCGAGGCCACAATTAATCCTGCACGAAGATTGCCCAGCAGTAACACCAACACAAAGATCACAATCAATGCCCCCTCAGCCAGGTTCCTGGTCACCGTAGAAATTGAACTGTCGACAAGTTTAGTCCGATCCAGGAAGGGCTCAATCACTACGCCTTCTGGTAGAGTTTTAGAGATCTGCTCCATCTTGGTCTTTACATTCTTGATCACCTTGGAAGAGTTTGCGCCCTTTAACATCATGACCACTGCACCAACAACTTCTCCATCCTCATTCCGCGTCATCGCGCCGTAACGGGTTGCTGCGCCTATTTGTACATCGGCAAC
>Ga0182213_1000172_pt1 | contig 11526 bp, 7 predicted proteins | sample G5R1MG_22_FD_128399 | JGI IMG/M metagenome (GOLD analysis project Ga0182213, IMG submission 128399) | Switchgrass phyllosphere microbial communities from Michigan, USA - G5R4_MAIN_03OCT2016_LD1 MG | ecosystem: Host-associated > Plants > Phyllosphere > Phylloplane/Leaf | place: USA: Michigan... | reverse complement strand
CCCTCCTTCCTTCCCAGCGCCGCATCAAGCTGGACTGCACTCTTCGTGCGGTGCTTCTCCCATATGCTCCAAAACTCCTTCTCCACGCTCTTCTCCATCATGTCTGGCAAAACCACCACATACTCGACGTGCAGGTCGCCGTATTGCAGGCCCTCGTGGGTTTCCAGGTGCTGGGCCCAGATCGGCATACCCTCGTCTTTCACAACCTCAACGGCATTCGGCTGGACAACCTCGCCACGCTTGCGGGATAGCTGAACAACATGGCCATCGAGATGTGTGATGTTACGAGTCCAGTCACCCATCCACGCTTCCCGCAGTGACAAGACCTCGCGCCAGAATAAATCCTTGCCTCGGCGGCGGAAAAATGTGCCATCGGTGCGTTCATGCTCTTCCGAACCTCGTACAGGATCTTGCTCTTTGAGTTGTACGATGAGATCACCAGCGACCCAGTCTGGGCTCTCATCCCCCTCGTTCTCGTACGTAATGTGCACACCTTGTGGCATGCCCTTTTCGATCTCCAGAACGTGTGTTTCAGTCTCACGGACAACCCTGCTACCGCCGCAGATGGGACACGGATGTTTGATCGTCTTTCCTTTGCCGCCACACTTGTCGCAGTGTATTTGCACCTGCTGAAATAAGCCAGGAGCGAGCTGTTGCCGTTGTATGCGCACGCCATGGCCGCCGCAGGTGCTGCAGGTCTCCACGTGTCCATCTTCTGAACCTGAACCCTCGCATGCGGAGCATATGGCTTGTTTCTCGATGTTAAATTGCGTCTTGAGCCCACTGTAGAAGTTGCGGAGCGGGACCGCTACATGGACTTCCATATTTGGGCCCCGTCTCTCCCCACCGCGGTGCCCAAAGTGACCGGAGCCGCCGAAGAAGCGCGAAAAGAGGTCAAAGGGGTCGTTGTGCTGGCGCGGACCCCCACCTTGCTTGTGCTGTTGAACGCCATCGTGGCCATATTGGTCATAGATTTTACGGGTTCCCTGATCGCTGAGGACTTCGTAAGCTTCGGCTACTTCTACAAACTTTTTGTTGGCCGTGTCGTCGCCACTAGAGCAAGTTAGTGCTGTGTGATGCCCATGTCTGTGGGCGGCGGACCGACATACGGGTTCTTATCCGGATGGAACTTCTTGCTCAGCGTCCGATAGGCTTTCTTGATCTCTCGTTCTGAGGCATCTTTCTTGAGTCCAAGGAGCTGTAGTTTATTTGGTTAGTGAGTCTATTCATGAAGACTTGACGCAGTACAATGACTATATAAGATACAAGGAGAACCCCATACTTTATAGTAATCCTCTGCACCCAACACCAACAGCGCCAGACAAGCCAACAGGAATAGAAGCGATATGCGTCGTATCATGGCGAATGCTTAGTTGCGCCGGCTCGGACGACTGGCTTGCGAAGAGAGTGGACGGACAGGAAGATCCGAGATAAGTTTAGTAGATCCAGATTCTACATGAGGCGTCGAAGAAGAGGGCCCAGTGGAATACAAGGCAAGAGATCAAGGCAAGCGGCCGAGGAAATCGCTGTTCTCGGTTCTGTCTTCGGGCCACGACAGCAGTAACTCGCGATGGCGGCGACCAATCGGAGTGCGGCTTGGCATTCGCGAGGTTGTCCTTCACTTTTCTTAGTGGACGAGGGACGGCGTTCAAGTCCAGTAAGCACGCGGCCCTGGCGACGCTACACATCCTCTCCGCGTCGCTGCACATCTCTTCCAAACGTATTGGCTCGCCATCTCCGGGTACCGCCTATCCTCGCCCTCTCCGACCCGCTGCGGGCTCCAGAACGGCCGTCTCCAGGCACCCCCGCTAGCATCTCGGTCCCACCTCAGCTCACAGCCACCATGGCATCCCTCGCCGCCCGAGCAAAAGCAGCCGTGTCAATAGTCGTCCCGCACTTCTCTAGTCGGCAGGTTGGCGTTGTCGTCTCGGCAGGCAAGATGGACAGGGCGGTCAAAGTGCGCATCGCAGGCCAGGAATGGAACAACAAGTTTAGACGAGTATGTCTTACGCCGCTTCCACCCCCATGGGCTGGCCCTGTTTGCGGCGCCTCGTACTGACCAACGGCGCAGCATTTTCCCTCCCACTCCACCTATCTTGTCCGTGACCCCAACAACTCCCTTGTCGAGGGCGACGTGGTTCGCATCGCCTCCGGCCACCGCACATCCACCGCCATCCGGCACGTCGTCACTGCGATTGTCGCGCCCTTTGGCGAGCCTGTCGAAAACAGACCCCCCGTGCTCTCGGAAGAGCAATTGGAACAAGAGCGCGTCAGGGAGCGGCTGCTGAAAGATGTACGCCGCGCACATCGAGGGCGGGCCGTCAGTATCAAGCGCATAGCGCAGGCCAGGAAGCTGGGCATCAAAGTGCCGACGTTGGAGGAAGCGATGCAGGGCCAGAAGTTGTTTGAGAAGCAGGAGAAGGAGAGGATAGAGGCACTAGGGGGACAGAAAGGACTGGCCCGGGCGGCACATGAGCAGAGACTACAACAGGGAAAGAAGACGAGGAAAGAGGCCAAGGCCGAACAGAAGCTCAAGGAAGCACGCAAGCAGAAGGGGTAGCTTCCAGGAGGATCAGCGCCGGGTGCGTGCATAGATCATATCCACACGTCGCATGCCAAGGTGGCAATGTTGTATGACTGTAAATTATTATGCTAAAGGGTATCGTGGCATATCCTAGGCCCTCTGGTACATGGCCAAAAAAAACTCCATGAACTATGCTCATAACTAGCCGTGCGCCGTCCAATGTATTCCATCATACCTCGTACCTCATCAACGCGCAGTCACCGTCGAGAACACTAAGCCTCCACATGGTCAGCCATGCCCTCGTCTGCTTCGCTATCCGCGTAAACCTTTGTAATAAACGGATGTCGAAGAGCTTCATCTGCAGTGATGCGTTTGGCCGGATTGCACTCCAGCAGGCGGTACAAGAATTGCACTGCCTCCTTCTCTTCCTCCTCCAACTCGCGCTTGGGTTGTGTCTTATCGCCTGTTCGCCCCGTGCACCACAGAATGATCTTCTCTAGGGTATGTCCACCCTCACTGTAACTGGGCACATTGGTCTCGAAAACCTGACCATGGAGCAGTGATGTTTCTCTCATCTTCTTGCGTCCGAATATGGTGGTGATCTCTAGAAGTGCGTCGATATCGTCCGCGCTGTGGAAGAATGGGAAACGCCGGGACAGCATGGTCAGCAGAATGACACCAACGCTCCATATGTCGATCGAGCACGTCTGTTGGGTGCACTTGAGTAGCACTTCAGGAGCGCGAAAGCCACGCGTGCCTGCTCGATTGGCCCGTCGGCTATTCCGTGTGTCGTTCTTAGGGTAACTTGAGGCGTTGTGCCCGGACGACTGGGTCTGTGCGTAGACACTGTGGGTGATTCTCTGGCGGCGATCCTCGTCTGACAGGTGGCATGCACAGGTATGCCAATCTGTGCCCTCCCGTTCGGCAAGTCCAAAATCAACCAGCACGCCACGCGATTGTGCTGTATTGTACAGAAAATTTGTCGGCTTGATGTCGCGATGGATAATACCCTTCGCATGTACAGACCGGAGTGCGGTGAACATGCTGCGGAAGTAGATTCGCATATCCGAGATGGACATTTCGCGATAATAGTCGCGAAAGTCGCGGTGTTGGAAATAGGGCAGCACGGCAACGACTTGGTCGAGATGTCGAAACGCAGTGATCAGCGGGCAGACTGAGTCTGAGTCTCTGAGGTCATAGAGTAGTTCGAGCTCATTGAAAACTCGTATGGGACTGCTGGTCACATATATCTTCTTGATCGCAACGTAGTGGGGACGTTTGGAAAGCCGTCGACGGTGTCCAGGCGACGCCCATTTCCGGTCATCTCGTTCGTCGACATCCCAGTGGTTGTTGTATTTGGTGTACTCGAGATCCTCAGCCTTGTACACGGTAGAGAAGGTGCCTGCAAAAATCGTGAGCCACCCCGCTACCCTGCATGTGTCAGGCCAATGAGTGGGAACCTACCTTCTCCGATGCGGTTGATAAGTCGAAAACGCTTCGTGATGCCGACAAAACTCTCCTCAAAGCGAGCCATGTCTTCTTGAACAGAGTCTTCAACCTCCTCGTCGCTGCTGTCCGCCGTCTGTCCGCTCTCGTCCAGCGGATCCATGCTTTCGTCCAGCGGATCGTCGACCTCATCCTGCCTGTCGTCGTCTTCGTGCACGTTGATGTGCTCTGCGTGACGCAAAGAGGTGCGAGGCTTGGCCATGGGGAGAGCTGCGGTGGTGTATGTTTTGAGTCGTGTTCTTCTCTGATGTGTGCCTGTGTGGGGGGAGTGTAGCAGACGCGACCGACGCGGAACGTCACCTTGGCGCTAAGCCCGAAGGGGTGGAATTATAACAAAGACGCTCGAGCCACAAACATGGATTCCGGGGGTCGGAAGGCGCGTTCTGTGGTGTAAACTATAACGGTTGCCCGCATCGTCTGTCGTTTCAGGCTGCACGCCGCAAACGCCCCCCTCGACGATATCTCGTCGCGCGTTGTTTCTGATTTCTCTCCCTCTCCTCCTCCCAAGCGATTCTGAGCATCATGGATGCGCGTGTGGATTTTGACATTAATGAGGCGATCAAGTTGTTTGACAGCGATCCCTCATCGATTCCGACTCCAGAAGCCCCGCAAGCGCTGCAAGACTGCGAAGATGACCCAGAATCGCTGTCTACACCCGGCTTGATCAACAGCGAACTGAACCCTGTTGTCGATGCCGTGGCCGAGAGCCCAGATGCGATTACTCGCAGCTCGGTGTTTGACACGCTGCAATTCCTCTTGAAGTGCGTTCCAGCATATGAGAAGGATGGAAAAACATTCAGAGAAAATCCTAACTGTGCTCTCTTTGTTCTGTCTAGGTCCTCCCCCCAGATTCCGCCCGCCATTCTCAGCAAGATCCTCGATCTCTTGGTCTCCGCGCTCTCGACCCAAGCCGACATAATACACGCAGATCTTGAAGCAGAAGAGCAAGATACAATACCATACCACAAAACCATCTTGGAGATGTATGCCTTTCTCCTCCGGTGGACCATTTCGGCCGTCGAAACCAAAGCCCTGGAAAAGTCGGCATCGGCGCCAGCCGCACGAGGGCGGGGTAAGGTCACGAAAGCAAAATCCGGCGTGGCCAAAGACGGCACGTGGGACGCTTCAGCACAGTTGGAAACTGCTCTGGATCGGATGAGCAAGGTCCTACGGCTTAAGCTGGGCCGCATATTTGTTACCACATCGGAGCTCGACACCTTCATCGGCCTGATGACTAAGCCAGTCTACCACATTCTCGAAAACGAGGCCAGAGTCAAAAATAAGGCAATAAGAGACCACTGTTTCAGGGTCTTGTGTTTTGCTGTAAAGCGCCATGGTCATGCATACAGTACGTTTGGACAAAATCCTACGCGGCACCAATGCTAATATGTAACAGCCGCCCAGACATCCATCAACCAAAGTCTCACATATTTTGAGCATCTCTCAGAGCCCATGGCAGAACTTCTCTTCACACTCGCAGATGCTTTCGATTATCCCCAGCTGACTGAGGATGTTCTTAAAGACATCAGTGCGAAGGAGTTCAGTGCCACCGATGCGAAGGGCCCCAAATCAATCTCGACATTCTTAACCAGAATCTCCGAACTAACACCACATCTCGTCATCAAGCAGATGAGTTGCCTTGCAAACCTGCTGGAAAGCGAATCATATACCCTCCGTTGCGCACTGATTGAAGTGTGCGGTAATTTAATTACAATGTTGAGCAAGCTGAGCCATGATGACCGCAGCGAGAATCATAAAGCCCAAATCCAGATCTTTTTCGATGTCCTAGAGGATCGTTTCCTCGACATCAATCCTTACTGCCGATGCCGGGTCATGCAAGTTTACGTCAGGCTGTGTGACCTCGAGCAGAAGTATCCCAAGCGCCGTCGCAAAGTCGCCGAGCTTGCTGCGCAGAGTCTCGAAGATAAGAGCAGTAACGTGCGACGTAATGCTATCAAGCTGCTTGGCAAGCTTGTGTCTACGCACATATTCACCGCTTTTGATGGAGGCCTTCTTGCGACCAAGGATTGGACTCAACGGCTGGAAGACTGCGATGCGCAGATCAATACTCTCCAACCACCGGAAGAGCTACGCGAACGTGCTCCGGGTGATCAGACTGTGGACGAAACTTTGTTGCCGGACGCTACACAAGTAGACGCAGACGCGGAAACGGCAAAACACCCTACTGAAATGACAGAGGAAGAAAGGGCTGCAGTGATTGAGAAGGCTGAGAAGGACGCTGCGGCTGCACACGAGCTTGGTAGGATCCACCAAGTGCGAAAATTTATCCTGGATGCCTTGAGGTTCATTGAGATCATCAACGAGGCTGCTGAGGTGATCACTCATTTACTGTCATCAAAAAATAAGAGTGAGATAATCGAAGCGATGGATTTCTTCACGACAATAGATGCTTACAAGATTGCAAACTCGAAACTCGGCATCCGAAGAATGTTACGATTAATCTGGACCAAAGGCAACAGCGACGAGGGCAAAGGTGTCCAGACTCATCTTATTGAATGCTATAAAGGCCTATTCTTCGACGCTCCACCAGGCTTTGATGCTAACGCTGTTGCCAATTATATTTCAAAGAACATGATCAGCCTCACCTTTGGCACAACACCTGCTGAACTCACCTCGCTTGAGCAGCTACTTAGTTCCATGGTGAAGCAAGGACTGGTCAACGACCTAGTCGTGCAGAAGCTTTGGCAGATTTATGGTTACCAGAAAAAGGACATATCCAAAAACCATCGTCGCGGGGCTATCATTGTGTTGGGCATGTTAGCTCTTTCGTCTCCAGATATTGTGGTGCAAGAAATGGAGGCATGCTTGCGCATCGGGCTGGGAGAACTCGGTCGACGGGACTTGGGTTTGGCTCGCTATACTTGCATTGCTCTGCGACGTATAAGCCCACCTCCAGGCAAACAAGCATCCCCTACAGCTCCGGTGAATGTGGTGAAGCTACCGAACGAACACGCCGTTCTCGTACGACTAGCCGCCATGGCGGAGCTTGAATCGGATAGCAAAGAATGGTTTGGGGTTGCAGAGCAAGCGATCAGTGCCATCTATGTGCTTTCCAAACACCCAGATGTCCTCTGTTCGCAGATTATCCGGCGGGTCACCAAACGAGTCTTTGCAGCACAAGTGTCATCGAGACCTATGTCAAGATCCAGCGCCGATCACCCCGACCAAACGGCGGTGCCTGCAGACCAAGTCATGGCAGAAGCCCCTGTACCAGATGAACGACACAAGAAGAGGCAGAACTCCGCACTCGCATTGTCACAGCTTTTATTCGTTGTTGGACACATCGCTATCAAGCAGATTGTGCATCTTGAGTTGTGCGAACTCGAGTTCAAACGGAGAAAAGCGGAGAAGGACAAGACCAAGATAGCACCAACACCAGCCAAATCTAGGAGTTCGATGGTAGAGGTTACGCCGCTGAAGAAGGGTCGCAAGCGGGGCGCCACGCAAGAGCCGGCGCCCGTAACCGAAGAGGTGGATGAATTGGATCTTATGGCCGGTACCACCGAGGACGACTTCACCGAAGCGATTGCCCACGTTCGGGAGCGCGAGCTCCTTTATGGACCGCAGTCCCTTCTCGCCAGCTTTGGGGCCATGGTAGCCAACATCTGCGCAAACAACACGTCCTATAACCATCCCACTCTACAAGCACAGGCAGCATTATGTTTGGCAAAGCTCATGTGCGTGAGCTCAGAATACTGCGAAAACAACCTAGGTCTCCTCCTCACCATCCTTGAACGAAGCCAAGACCCTGTTGTTCGCAGCAACTTGGTCGTGGCACTCGGCGACATGGCCGTCTGTTTCAATCATCTCATTGACGAAAACACTGATTTCCTCTACCGCCGCCTCAACGACGGCGACCCCAGCGTAAAGCGCACGTGTCTGATAACACTGACGTTTTTGATTCTCGCCGGTCAGGTAAAAGTCAAGGGCCAACTGGGCGAAATGGCAAAGTGCCTCGAGGACAGCGACAAGAAGATTGCAGACATGGCGCGCATGTTCTTCACCGAACTCTCGACCAAAGACAATGCCGTGTATAATCAATTCATCGACATGTTTAGCCTGCTCAGCGCCGACACTTCACTTAGTGAAGATGCGTTCAAGAAGATTGTCAAGTTCCTCGCCGGCTTCATTGAAAAGGTATTACCTTCCTTGTACACGCCTGCCCACAACTACGTGAAGCAATACTGACCATCCATTCTCCCCCATAGGACAAACATGCACGCCAGCTTTCCAACAAACTTGCCACGAGGCTCCCCAAGGCGGAAAACGAGCGCCAGTGGAACGATGTGGCGTACACACTTGGTTTGCTCCAACACAAGGACGAGGAGATTCAAAAGATGGTGGCAGATGGGTATAGAGTTGTCCAGAGTTTAGCTTGAAAGGTTGTGTTCCGTTTCTTACCTTGGTCTAGGAAAAATGGGGAGGGGGGGGGGTTTCATCTTGGTTTGTCTGCACGAGGAATGAATTGGGATGAGGGGTTTGTAGCGCGAAGCGTCTTGCATTAGCGATTTTCTCTTCGTTTACTTGTTTTTTTTCTCTTCTCTCACGCTACTGCGTTGTATTCTCCTACTTGTATCAAAGTGTTGGGAGTTGGAGCACCTTTTGCTGGACTGAGTACCTAGCGAAAACATATACCCCAAAAAGCATCATGTACCCACCCACCCACACCTCACTTCACGGTCTTCTCCCGTCTGTGTGTGTAGGTGTGCTTTTGAGAAGAAGGCGGGAAGCCAACAACAAAAACGCAGGACACAAAATACGATCGGGTGACCATACCATTTTGAAAATTCCACGTACAAGGATGGAAAACAAAGATGGGGAAAACAAAAGATACATGGCATTTTACTGCTTGACACGCTGGCTCTTGGGGCCCTTTGACCCCGGCTTGTTGCCGCCACTCCCTCCACCTCCACCAACCATGGTAGCCACCGACTCGCTTGTGCGCGCCCTCTTGAGATTGCGAGACGGAGACGATGCGCCCCCAGTTGGCGGACTTTGATTGGGGTTGCGCGCGCTGGGAGCCTCGCAGGTTGGGTCTGCAGGTGGGTCCTCGGCTGCAGGGGTGTTGAAGCCGCTGCCGCCTCCTGCGGTTGCGGCGGAGCTACCGGCGGGGATGACTGCGGCAAGGCGCTCTGCGAGGGCGGCGTCGTATTCGCGCTCCGAGGCGCGGATGGTTGCTGGGTCGAGTTGGCGGGCTGTGGCGAGGAGATCGACGCTGCCGTCGTCGGTGTCGCTTGAATATTGGGATTCTTCGTCTGAGTCATCGGTGGTGGAGTCTTTGCCTAGGGCGGAAATGTTGGGGATTGGGAAGGCGGTTGTGGGTCCGTCTGCCGAGTCGGAGTCGGGCCCTGAGGACCCGTTATCGGAGATGTCAGACATGTCGCCGGATGAGGTGGAGTCGAAGGGGAGGAAAGAGGCGGGCGGAAGGTCTGAGTTGGGCATTGACTTTGTGGAGGCCGACAGAATCTCTTCCTTAATCACACGTTGAGGACTGGATCTGGGCGAGGTGGCCTTGAGCTCCGTGGTGTAAGATTCAGATAGAGCATCATTGATCTTTTGCGGGTATATGCTTGATCTGCGACGATGAGGTGGTGTACTGGTTGGGATGACCGGGACCTGGGAACGTCGGACGTGGACAGAGAAGTTGTCCTCTGGGTGCACGCCGCCCAACCCCGATGCTTCAAACACCATCATATTTGGCGTATTGTCTCCGCTATCGTGCATCAAGGATTCAGGTGAGAAGCCAAGATCATCTCCGCTTGAGATGACAGCACCAGATCTAGTTTCGACATCCATGGTGGGGGCATTGTCTAAAGGTCCCCGCGGCTCTGCAATATCAGACACGGCGTGTGCGTGGGTCAGGGTAGTTGAGGCGCCAAGTGGATGACTGGTGATTGCCTTGTAGGCGGTTGGGTTGATAAGCGTAGCCCCAAGACGGTCACCGCTCAAATCCGTGCAGAACCTAGCTTTATGGTAGAAGATCATGGGGCCATCCTGATACTTTGGCTTATGATTGTGCTTGGATGAAGAACTCTGCATAGCGGAACTACCGAACCCGGATGAGTTTCCTGCTGGCTGTGGCGGGAAGGGAGAGCCACTTGTCGAGTCCATCTCCATCTCGTCGTCGTCGTCGTCGGATTCTTCTTTGTGGAAGAATAAGGGCTTGTACGCAAACTTGGTTTGCTCGTTGGCACGTTTCATACGCAATAGCCGCTTGGCCTGGTACTCAGGGTCTATTGTTTTCTCACCACTCGCCCTGCTTGTACCGTTCTTGATGTACTTTGAACAGGGTCTTGTGAAATGGTCCTCGGGCGATGCACTGCTGCGATGGTCGGATGAGCTCCCTCCACTGTGTACGGTGACACTTTGGCCGCCTTTCCATCGGATTTTGCGTCCGTCACGGGACGTCTCCAGATGACTGCTATATTCATGGAGAGCGTCCTTGACAAAGTCTGGCGTTACGTTGAGGGTGTGCAATTGGGCCATGTTGATGAGGAGATTTAGGTAAATCCAACCGTGGCCGTCTGGCGGTGCAACACCAGTAGCCATGTCTGGCGGCGTGAAGCCTAGGTGTCGAAAATAGTCCATGTTCTCCATAGGGACCTGAGCCCTGGAGGGATCCAAGTCGAGGGGACGCGTGGGTCGTTGGTCCGGAGACGAACATGAGCCCAGCAATTCTTGTTCACCAAGCTGGACGGGGCGGAGGGCTTGTGATGCTTCGGCCTGGCCAAGGGCATCTTCGTTATCAACATGCTTTGTAGGCATGATACGAGCTTCTCGAAGCCCTTCTGGCCGAGCACGCTGTCCGGTTGCTTCTTCTCGTTGCTCGCGGTCGGCAGTAGCAGCCGACTGGGCCACTTCTTCTTGCTGGATGGGCTGTGGATGGTTACCGGGCACCGACATTTTGCCAGCGAAGATCTGCTCCAAGCGGCGGACAACCATCTTCTTTTTTGCCTTGTCCGTCATTTGCACGTTGCTTTCGGGGAGGATACCAAGGGGGATGTCGTGCAGATACGAGTGGATGGTCTGTCGCTGGCGATTGTAGGCCGACTTGCTGAACTTGGGCCGGTCTTGTTCCTGGAGGTATGAGTTGGCAGAGGAGTTGCGGCCCGAGGCAGACATGGAGACGTAGCCCGACTCGGCGAATCGCGATGTAGATGAGACGGTATTGTGTGCGTGGAGGATGGGGGCCTGCGACTGGATTGGGGGGTAGTCGGTGGATGCGCCGTCGTCAAGTTCGGCAGCAAATTTGCGGAGCGTCTCCTCGAGCTCCTTCTTCTTGTGGTCAGGGAGGCCGTGGAAGCGGACTTCAAACAGCTTCTCTTCCTGCAGATGCGCATCGTATAGTTTCTCGTAGCGCTTGAGCTTCTGCTTGAGGCGCTTGTTGACGACCGTCAGGTCGTCGATGACGCTGCGAAAATCCTCGGTGCTGCTGCCGTCGTGGGTAGCGGCGGTCGCGGCTGCGGGCAGCGTGG
>Ga0182213_1000171_pt1 | contig 11530 bp, 12 predicted proteins | sample G5R1MG_22_FD_128399 | JGI IMG/M metagenome (GOLD analysis project Ga0182213, IMG submission 128399) | Switchgrass phyllosphere microbial communities from Michigan, USA - G5R4_MAIN_03OCT2016_LD1 MG | ecosystem: Host-associated > Plants > Phyllosphere > Phylloplane/Leaf | place: USA: Michigan... | reverse complement strand
CGGTTCGGGTTGGCTGTCTGCCGAGTTTCACCCTGAGCGCATGTCTCTCCTCTCTCGCGGGGAAAAAAGTGGTCTGGGGAGCCATGCCCAGCTGTGCCGTCATTTGCACAACGCCCATCTCTCCATCGGCTGTGCATTTGCCTTGTTGCGTGTCGTGGCTTCGATTCGATTCCTCGCAGCGCCTAACGGTTACCGCTTCTGTCGCTAATCGCGTGCACCGACAGACAGACATCGCCCATCCATCCCCAACACCACCGACACCACCCACTACCACCACTACGACTACTACTACCACCACCCCCGTCCCCGCTCCTCGCACAACCTCTTCGACCCCGCTGTACTCGGCCACAAGCAGGACCCTGAGCCACCCTTTGCGTGTAGAGTGACGTTGCAATAGCAGCACAATGGGCGCATCGATATCCAAGGCCATGGCCAAGATCTTCGGATCCAAGGAGATGCGCTTGCTGATGCTGGGCTTGGACGCAGCAGGAAAGACCAGTAGGCCACGCCCCTTGCGCTCTTCTGCTACACGCTGCATCGCTGCCGTGCCCGTGCCGCGTCCCAACGCCAGCTGACCCTCCCCTCCCCCCTGCGCATAGCCATCCTCTACAAGCTCAAGCTCGATCAGGACGTCACCACAATCCCCACCGTGGGCTTCAACGTCGAGACCGTCACCTACAAAAACACAAAGTTCAACGTCTGGGACGTCGGCGGCCAGGACAAGATCCGTCCCCTATGGAGACACTACTTCTCTGGTATGTTGGGGCGCAGTGGGTCCGTTCCGGGTATGCGTATGCGAGTGAGCGTGCAGTCATGCACGAGTCCACCCCCATGCCGCTGGAGCCCTTCCCACTGCTGATGCCCCTTGGCCCAACCATGTGCTAATCCTGCCCACAGGAACCCAGGGCCTCATCTTCGTCATCGACTCCAACGACCGCAGCCGCATCGACGAGGCACGAACGGAGCTCACGAGAATCATCCAGGACAGAGAAATGAAGGATGCGCTGCTGCTGGTCTTTGCGAACAAGCAGGATCTCCAAGGGGGTGCGTACAGGAGGCAGTGCGCCATCCAACACACGACTGACACGATACTAGCTATGCGACCAAAGGAAGTCTCGGACCGTCTGCAGCTCGATAAGATCGCAAAGGACCACGTGTGGAAAGTTGAGCCTAGTTGCGCAACCACAGGAGAGGGTATCTTTGAGGGATTGGTTCGTCATCGCACCCCTGAACCCGATATGTGCGTCCCACTCACAAGATCCATAGGCATGGCTCTCCAACAACGTCAAGCTCCCCGCCGGTGCCAAGTAGACGCACACACGGTTCCCCTCCCATCTATCTGTACGACTTGCATGCACTCTGGCTTCCTGCATATACCCGGCTGTTTCCTCCCCCTCTGTCTAATGCCCCCTCGCCCCCTTCTTTTACCCCAGTAGAGAATGTTCGTAATCACTTATTGGCCTAGTTATCTTTGTGCTGTTGTTTTCCAATCCGATCATCGTGTGGATCGAGATACCCTCCAAGTAAGCCCGCTTCGCAGCATGAATGTTTTCCTTTGGGTGGGGCGTTGTTTTCCGTAGTCGACTGCTTATGCGTATATTGATAAGTTGAGATTTTCTGCCTACTGCTTGGCTAATTACTTGCTCATGATTTGAGATTGAGAATGAGGTAACATGCACTTGCCCAACAGAACAGGGCCGACCACAGTGTAGGAAGTGGGGGTATGCCTCAGCCGGGCTGCTGCTGCCTGAGACCACCCAGTTATACCGCCTTCTCTGCCATCCTCTCACTATGCACATGCCCCAGTTCTCAACAACATCTCGTCCATTCACTTGGCCTAACGGTTACATTACTTTTCACGGCTCTACGCATTTTACCATCGTTACAGACACAGCTACCATTACTCCCGAGCCAGCAGTTAGCTCGTCAACGATTCCCCCAAGTCCCCGCATGCTAGCTTGTTGATCATCTTCGTGCAAATATGTCCGGATTCCAGAGAGCTCGCGGAGGCGCTCGTGGTACCGGTCGTGGAGGTGGACGCGGTGGATTGGCGACGGGACGGGGTGACCAATTGGGTAGGTCAACGTGGATATGAGCTGAGAAAGCCACTGATCACTAAAAACAAGGAAACCCTCTCCCCGATATGTCTCAACTTTCACTTGGCCCTTCCAGAGCGGCTACAATGGCTGGCACTCTGCTGCAAATGGCCCCGCAAGTCCGCCCACCTGCTCGCAAGCCGGTCCCTGGAAGCCTCGTCGACCCGAAACCGTTCTCCAAGTTACTTGCTGACGTTAGTGGCCATGCATCCGTTGCAGAGTTTCCACTTCGAAAGACAATTCACGCAACAAACAGTACTGTGTACACCAATCACTTCGCACTGAAGCTCGACACGAGGGTGCCACTGTACAAGTACCATATCACAGGCTTCCCGACGAGAATCGGAAAGCGGACAGCCAAAGCTTTGGTACAAGCGCTAATCCAAGCAAACGATTTTCTGAGGGGCCATCAGCAGGAGTTCGTGACCGACTACCGGGGGGAGCTCATCTCGTGGGTCAAGATTCCAGAAGAATGGTTGCGCTCCTCTGCGGTCACATCGAGGCCGGATAGAGAAACTGTCAATCTTGAAATTTGGTACAAGGAGACTGTGGATGTCGGTCTTCTCACGCAGTATGCCGCGGGCAAGGCTCAGCCCACAGAGGTATACCATGCCAGCATTCTGTCCTTCCGTACACCTGCGGCTCTCGTGTCCCGGAACTACCGAGTTTATGACATACTCTGTATCCAACAAAGCCCCAGTGGACTGACTTGGACCAGGAAACCCGCAAGGCGATTATACTCGTTAATCATGCCCTTGATTTAGTCCTTTCAAAGGCTTTGGAGCACGGGGGCTCCTTAACCCTAAAAGGAAACAAGTTCTTTGTAACTGGTGGCCATGCGCCTCTCGGAGCGTCTCTCTGTACCATGCGCGGTTACCACTTTTCCATCAGACCCGGAATGTGCCAGATCCTCCTCGCGGTCGACACGTCCACGAGTGCTTTTTTCAATCCCATCCCCGTCATTGATTTCCTCATTGATGAGAACACCTTCAGGGCCAAGTCAGAACGCCTTGCGATGCTGCAAGGCCTCAAGGTGAAGTTGGCATACAATCCAACCGTGAAGGGCAAAGAAAGCAGCAAATCATCCTCCACGGAGACGTCTTCAATCAAGACCATAATCGGCGAAGGCTTGGCGTGTAATAAACAGACGTTTACCTTGACTGGAAAAGACGGGGCAAATAATAAAACGACGACTGTGCAGGAATATTTTGAACAAAGTAAGTCATGCCTCCGGCCTGCTATGATTGCTACTCTTCTTGATAGAGATCACTCGCAAGAAACGAGATCCCATTTGCTGATAGAGACAGCCTATATGATACGTCTTAAGCGCCCAGAAGTACCTGCTATCAACTGCGGTACTAGGGAAATGCCACTCTGGTACCCTGCAGAGCTGCTCCTGATTCTACCTTACCAGCTCTTCAAGGGTAAGGTACCTGATAGCCTCACGAGTGGCATGCATAATGTTGCCTGTCGCCACCCGGCCGATACTCGTGCATTGATCGAACACGAGGGACTTCGCATGTTGTGTCCCAATTCTGCAACTGATTTCACACCATCTGTAAGTCTAACGTCTTTCTACCTCTCATGATCAGGTGTTCTCGGGCGATTGAAGTGCTAATGGAAATCAGGCTGCATGTCCTGTCATACTTATCGACCCGCGAATGCTCAAGATCCCTGCTGTTGTGCTCCCAGTGCCACACATTGTATACAGTGGCAACAAACAGGCTATTGTCAGAGATGGCAAATGGAACTTGGCTGAACAGAAGTTCAGGCGTACCGGTCTCAACGTCAAATTCAAGATTTTCATAATCTTCGTTCCGGAAACTGCGACCGGACTCCGTGGCGCCGCTGCCGCGGTGGCAAACGGCTTCGTGAAAGCCCTACGCACCTATGCTATGACATCACACACGGTCATTGGTTGCCGAGAATCCCCGAATTTTTGCATGCCAGGGGTCGCCAAGGCGGACTTTGAGGCCGCACTGGCTAAAGGGGCGAACTTCGTGTTCCTCTTGTTGGAGAAGAAGAGTGCCATCGCATATCCAATCTTCAAAGAGCTGGCTGACCGAACCTTCGGTATACAATCGCAGTGTTCCGTCTTCAAAAAAGACAAGAGGCCTGAAAGTCTCTTTGGAGGTTCCTTTGGAGATCAACAATGGGGTAATTTAATGATGAAGTTTAACCTGAAGACTGGAGGCACCAACCATACAAATCTTGACATTCAAAAGATTTTGGCAGACACCCTTGTCCTTGGCGCGTAAGCGATTATATCAAATGATCAAATCTCTCACTGATATGTTGCCACAGCGACGTCACTCATGCCGGGGCCACCGCGCTGCAGGGTACACCTTCCATTGCAGCCATTGTCGGTTCGGTGGATACTGAAGGTGGCAAGTTTCTTGGCTCAATGCGTCTCCAGCCAAAGAACGTTGCCTGTGAGGAAATTCAAGATGTAAAATCTATGGTGACGGAGCGTATCAAGGACTGGCATGCGGCAAACAGGAAGATGCCCACGCATGTTCTGTACTACCGGGATGGTGTTTCTGATTCGGTATGGGACATTTCTTCAACGACTCGTGAATATACTGACAAGTTTCAGCAATACGCTCAAGTGAAGGACAAGGAGCTACCCCAGATCCGTGCGGCTTTTGAGGCCTATGCAAAGTCGCTGAGGACGGACACCAGATTCAAGTTGACAGCTGTGGTGGTTGCGAAGCGCCACAATGTGAAGATGCTCCCGGACTCAGACGATCCAAATTATGCGAAGCAGAATAACGGAAAAGAAAAGAACGGAAATTGTAGACCCGGAACTCTTGTTGATACCGTGGTGACATCAGCTTATTATAGCGACTTCTATCTCCAGTCGCACGATGGCATCAAAGGCACAGCCAAGTCAGCGCATTACTTCATGCTCGTTAACGAGATGAATTTCCGGGACACGGATCTACAGGAATTTGTAAGTAGCGTCGATTTCCCTGTGCTTCGCCGATACACTTCATAGCTAAGCCGCTGACTCTAACCGTTTCAGACCCACAAACTATGCTACACGTATGTCCGCGCAACCATGGGCGTATCCTATGCCCCGCCAGCATACTATGCCGATCGACTCTGCGATCGTGGCCGGTATTTCTCCCCCACTCCTACAAGAAATGGGGCTGTTCCTATACTGACATGCCAGATGCTATCTCCGCTGCTTTCTCGGTCGCCAAGCTGGGCCTGGGTTGTTTGAAGAGCACAAGAAAAGATACCGGGATATTGAAGAATCCCTGCGGAAATCCCGTCTCGCAAAGTACGTTCCGCTTCGTACTGCTAGTCATGGCGGACAATGGCTCCGGAGTGAGGCAGAGAAGGAAGCGGAAGAGAAGGACAAGAAGACCGCCGAGGAAATGATCAAACAGTGGACGTTTGATAAGGCCAAGGAACAATTCTATGGCCCAGACATGGTGCCAAGGAATCCGTTCCACTCGAGAATCAGCCAGACTATGTTTTGGATGTGAGAGTGGTCTTCTGGAACGGGAGGTACTGACAGACGGACCTCTTGACTGGGGTGATAGATGATAAGGAGCGTATGTAATCATACCTCGGTCAATACATTGCATTGATCTCGCGTGATGGGTGTGGGAGTGTACTATGATGGTAAATCCCACTGCTTCTGGATTCTGACCTCATGGCAGGCAGTCTTCTATTCGCCCCAGATTATGTGTGCATCTCTACATGGCCATATAGATTTCCTTTGCAAGCGAAGTGTTAGGTTGTCACGTTACTCATCTGCGACAGGTCAGCACGAAATCACCTTTTCATTGTTGTTGTGCGAGCGCTTCTCGGTATAGGGATGTGAATTCGTTTCCTACGATATGGATACGATGTGCATCGCCAACAACTAGTGATACCGGCAACTAGCCAACTTAGCAAAACACCAGCTAATACCTATCCACCCGCTGAAATGCGTGAAAAAAAAAGAAAGAAGAATAGAGCGCAACACTGGTGCGAGCGGCAACACCGCACCTACCAGGTCATCGATGGGTAAAAGCCTCAGCGCGCCATGTTTCAGGCCATCACTTCCACTGCCCCTGGCTGAGCTTCAGTAAGCCCTCAACGCAGCCCGCTTCTTCGGCCGAACTTAGACTTGTTCTCCCACTCTCGCCCCCACCCATGAAGTGTCTCAACTCCTCGTCCTCTTCGGGATCGAGAACCACCTTGGCACTCTTCTTCTTCTTCTCGCGTGCTAGCATTGCACCCAGACTGGAACCTTGAGAAAGCGCTTCTGTATTTTCGCCCAGTATCTTACGCGCTGTTCGGGAGGCAGGCGGTGTGGCAGCGACTTGGCCATCTCGCCGTACTGGCTTTGGCATATCGGGCGCCCAGTTCTCCTTGTCAGACGTCGTCTCGGGGGCCTCATCTGACTCGACCGTGTCTCCACGCTTCTTGTAGCCATTGGTAGAGAAGCGACCGTGGGTAGTCGAGGCACGTTGCATGGGGCCACGCACCTTCTTCACGCCGGGACTGCCTAAGCTAGCCAGTATCTGATTCGATCGTGATCTGAGGGGCGTATTCTGTCGGGCGTGATTCTGCGCGAGTATTTTGCGATTCGCTCGAAGTATGCCGATGGCATCTGCCGCGCTTCCGCTTCCTTCTTGCTCGGCACGTGTGGTGAGACTTGTGGTGGATCGACTGTCTGGGTCGCACCAGAACTCCCAGGCGCGAGAGTCGCGACTCCTGCCAACACTTGATGAAGTTCGCGCTATCTTTGGGCTTGGTTCGCCCCGTGCAGCAGCTACTAGTCGTTCGTTAAAGCCAGCGGCGCTGTAGCTTCGTCGTAGGCCAGTAGCAGCGCGTGAGAAGGAGGTTGGGGTGGTCTTGATGTGTGGTGGCGAGGGAGTCTTGTCGAGATCGGTGACAATACGGGCTGTGCCATCGCCATTGGTAGACAAGCGGACATATGAGTGAGTGCGCTTAAGTGAGCGTGTGACTGAGCTGGCCAGCACAGGTGACTCGGCCGGCTTGGGAGGCGCGTTCGGGAAGGTGATCACCTCGGGCGCGTAATCTTCGTTGTTTCGAATGAACGAGGCGCTGCGGCGATTGGAGATCCACGATGTACGCGCTTGTGACGCGCCTTGCGAGGATGACGCGGCGTGCTGAAAATTGCTAACGTCGGTGATGCCAGCCTCGGCGGCCTGTGGCTCACTGGTCTGCTCAGCTACTAGATTGGCCGCGGTGGGTCTAGTCGCGTCGTCGGTGTGAAGGTTAGGAGCTGCTTCGTCAGAAGTGAGTTCGGGAGTCAAGGCCCGCTGTGGTGGGTCGGACTGCGGGCACTCTACAGACTCTGCAGGCTCGTGCTCTGCGGGGACGCTCTCGACGTCAGGTACTATCGTCTCGTCCTCGGTTGGCGGGTCGGACATGGTGGATGATGAAGACATGAGCGAGGCGGTCGAAGATGACTCGAGGGGACGCGATCGACGTCGATCGTTCTGGCGTTTATCTAAGGCAGATGATGTCAGGAGATGATTTCCGAGATAGATGCGGGCGCCCTCGAAAGTGAAATGCTCCGGCTGGTGGTGGATGGAAAGGCAAAGACCGGCAGAATCGGGTGCGTCAAGGACACTCACTTTGAAACCAAATCTAGAACGCGCCTGTGCATGAGTACAATGCGCGCACTCGTGACGTGGGACGGAATACGGGTACGTACCTGGACCTCCTTCTCGCCAAGCGCGACGTTGCGAACGATGCGCAGGCGCGCAGCCTTGTCGGGTCGGGGGTTCTGGAGATATTCCGCTTTCAGGATGTCTTCGTCTTCCTTGCTGCAGGCCGTGGTGGTCAGCGCTGATGCAATCGATGCTGAGGCGACGGTCGCGGGGTAGTTGAGCCGAAGTGGCGCCCGGCGCGCGAGCCAGCACGAGCACGTTCCAGCGCGCGCGCGCGTTAGACGACAGAACCGACGCGGACGGAATTCAATTGGTAGGACGGGCAGAACGAACCTGGTGCGTCTTCGTTTTTGTCGAGCCAGTGCTTTGTTGTCGACCTGGGGCGGCATGTGGTTTGCTACGCTTTCTTGCGAGTGGACGAGAAAAGCCAACTGGCGACCGAAACTTGGGCGCCTGGCATACGACGGCGCGGCGCGTGATGACGCAGGTGACGAATACGACGGCAAGGGCGATGAGGCAGACATGGCAGCAGGCGTGACGCCACGACAGCAGAGGCGAAGGAAGGAGGCGAGAGGATGGGCAAGTCCCGGTTCTCTTGGTGGTTCTCTGGGACAAGCCGGTGGCAGGAAAGTGTTGTGAGGCGTGAGGCGTGAGGCGCGTCCCCGAGGTGCGTCGTGGCCAAAGGCGGCTAGCGGGCTCGCGTATCACCCGCCCGTGCCCAGGCACATCCTGGCGCTGTACATTACGGTGCTACCTACTACCATGTACATACATACCGAGTAGGCATGCTATCGACGCTGTAGTCGGTGTGTATGCACAGTGAGCATCTCTGCCGTAGAGCGCAGTTCCATCGCAGTCGCATCGCTCCCATGCCGAGAGGACTCCGACTCCGTTCCTGTTCGGGAATCCGTCTGATTAGCTAATCCTTGGCGCATGCGGCGCGCGCCAAGCGGGCTATCGCGTAGCCACGTGATCCGCTAGCCGCTTTCCGCAACTGCCCATCGCTCTCCCATTCCAGCGTCTGATCGTCGGATGCGCGTCACCGGCAGCTCCCGCCCGCACCCATCGCGTCTTCGCTTCGAGAGAGCCTTTATTCGCCACAGGCCAGGGCCACTTCGGTTTCTTCGGCCCACTCCATGTCGTCTGCCTGCTGCAGCGCCTCTCTCGGCTTCGTTGCTATCATGGAAGCATGCTGCACATCCTGGAATCAGCGTTTTCAGCCGAGTCCGTCGAGCCGCGCCGACAGGTAGGCCAAGGCAACCACGCGGGCCTATGCCATGCTTCGCCGCCTTCAAAGGCAGTCGTCCTGCTTTTGCCGTGACTCACGCATGTCAATGTCTCGATTGCGGCAAAGGCCTCTCAGGCTCTTCCCCGACGCCCGAGCCAGTGCAATCGGGGCGGCCTCCTGGACACGCTCAAAAGAAGCAAAGCATCCTCGCCGGGTTGGATTGGTCTCCAGCGCAATCTCAAGTCGTCACTAGATGGATTAGGTCCATTGCAAACATGCGTGTTGCAGTAGCTGGTGAGCAATCACGAACCGACGCCATGAGAACATGCATGATGTTGATCCTGTTCAACACGCCAGGTACCTGTGGGCTTGCCCTACTTATCGCAAGGCTGATTAACGAAACAACAAGCCACCAACTCGTCATTCTGTCGCGTACCGTGAGTCGTAGCCGCTTAAGTAGATGCGCTGCCATGTCTGACTACCCTAGAACCAAACTAGGTTGGTTGCACAGGGATACAACTGCGCCGTCGTAGACTACAACCATCCTTCGTCGCTGCAGCATGCCTTGAGGGGAGTGGATACCGTCATCTCGACCGTCATGGGTGCGCCTCAACTTCGCCTCATTGAAGCCGCTGTACAATGTCGCGTTCGTCGTTTTGCCCCGGCCGAATTTGAGGGTCAGCCAGGCCTGCGCGGCCATGGCGGCACGCTGGATCGTGAGCGAGACGCTGCCATAGCCACGCTACAGCAATACCAAGGCCGCATACACTACACCGCCTTTGTCTGCGGTATCTTTTATGAGCGCTTTGCCGTCAATGGGATGGCGTCCTTGGGCATTGGAGCCAGCACTGGGCACGGTTATGAGGGGGACTTCATGGCCAACCCCAGGTATATGACATCGATAGCACCCGTATACGACGCCGCTCAAAACATGTCCTTTTTGTGTTTAACCTCGCTATACGACGTGGCGCGATTCGTGGTCAGGTCGCTGGACAAAACGTGGACTCAAGAAATGTCCATGTGTGGTGAGCGAATGACCGTCTATGAGCTCTTGGAAACCATAAGAGCTTGCAGGAGTGTGTAGTTTTTCCTCTCCCACGCTTGGCAGGATGACTTACCACATCCTAGATCGTCCATGGGCCCGCATTGACTACCAGACTCCTGCAAGTAAGTTGACTGGACACCTCTCCCCAGAAACCATCTGGAGGTATGTACTAAGAATATCAGACCTCCAATATCAAATGGGGGTCGCGCAACTCCACCGACAGACTACCAATCAGCGACGCATCGCAACACTTCTTGCAACGGCCGAAGGACGCTACGACTTTGCGCTTCCTGCATACCTCAATTGTCTCTTTCCCGATATACAGCCCACGCGGTTCAGAGACTGGTTCCTCCAAAATTGGGCTTCTGTGCCGTGAGTCGCATCCTCTATCATCCCCTTTAGTGATCTAGCAGATCGCGCCTCTCTCGGTTGCTTTGAAAGTTACATAGACTAGGATCTACTGTTGATGTTGTTGTCGTTATTTTTCTTATTATGCGCTCGTAGGTTACCGATCACTTCTCATAGCAAGTTCAAATGCACAGGGTAGACTAGTGTCCTTGCTATACCTAGGTAGTCTACACTCGATTACCATGTGACGGGGCTCTGCCATCTTGGGGCAGTTTGGAAGTATCCCTGACGTCATTGGAAGTCAATTCACGGGTGCCTATGCATGACGCAAGCCTACGCACGCCAAGTGGTAGTCCTGTTTGGATTTGAGGGGTGAAGCCTGAAGCCATTTGTACTTGAGCTTACTTCTCCAAACTCGCTCCACCTTGTCTTCTCGCTCTTGACTGCGATTGCTACTCTCAATTCACTACACTTGGTGGAAATTTGATCAGACAAACAAAAATATGGCCCATCACGGACAAAAGGCAAGTCCAGGAGTGACAGCATTCGATCATGAACACTTGTCCGTCGGCAACCTGCTGACACAGCCATCAGGTCACAACTGACCCCGAATCTCACCAAAAGCCCGTCTACGAAGGCGTGGGCATCGTAACCTCTGACTCCCTCGCGGCCGAGTCCCTCCAAGGCCACGGCTCGTTTGGCGAAGGAAATCCCAAGGCCGCTGCGTCCAAGCAACCCTCAGCATCCACCACTACTAATAACACCGACATCTCCAACGCCACGCGTCTCGACCCAGCCGTCGATGCACAAGCCCGCGAGGCCCAGGAGGGCTGGAACGAGGAGAAGACCATCAGCTCTTCCAAAGGCCTGGGTAGAGAATCCGGCATAGGCCCCACGTACAATAACCTCGGATCCGCAGTCAACTCACACGGCCATGTGCGCGGCATATCGACGGGCACATCTATCGGCGCAGACGGTGTGCAGGGCAACATTGCGCCTGTCGAGGCATACGCGGGACACAAGCTGGACGAAGGCGTGTACAAGCCCAAGGGTAAAAACCTCACCGAGGACCCAAATCTACACGGTGACAGGAAGTTTGGCGCAATCGGCACAAGGAACGACCCTGCGCGCGTGGCGGAACAGGAGTTTGCAAAGCAGGCGAGTGCGGTTGGGG
>Ga0182213_1000170_pt1 | contig 11579 bp, 10 predicted proteins | sample G5R1MG_22_FD_128399 | JGI IMG/M metagenome (GOLD analysis project Ga0182213, IMG submission 128399) | Switchgrass phyllosphere microbial communities from Michigan, USA - G5R4_MAIN_03OCT2016_LD1 MG | ecosystem: Host-associated > Plants > Phyllosphere > Phylloplane/Leaf | place: USA: Michigan... | reverse complement strand
TTCGTGGCAACCGTGGATGGGCGGGCGGACCGGGGCAGGGGTGTTTATCGCTCTTCGCGGTGAAGGGTGCGCTGGTCGAGGGCAACATCTTCAGCGACTATGGCGGCGGGTGTCTCTTCGGCTATGTCGCCGACAGTCGTTCCATGAAGGTGCATAGCGTCACCGTCGCCCGGAATCGCTTCACGCGCATCAGCCAGTCGGGCGGCGTGGTGAATGCCGTCTTTGATGCCGAGCAACTGACCTTCGACGGTAACGTCTATGAGCAGTGCGGCAAGGATGCGTTCTCGTATAATTGGGACTTCAATGCGGGCGCGTCTTCGTATGTGACCTTCCTGAATAACCAGATCCGCGACGCCGCTTCGCCTAATGCGATCATCACTGAAGCCGGGCACACGACGAACGCCGCGACCAACCGCATCTTCGGTAATCAGTTCGGCGCTCGTGCGGCAAACTTTGCCGCGCAGATGTCGGACATCGGGCAGTCCTATGTTCCCGTTGTCGAAGGCGGATCCACCGCAGGCACCGGCACCTATACGGCGCAGTACGGCGAATATTTTCAGATCGGATCATGGGTGCAGGGATATGCCCGCGTGGTCATGACTGGCCACACGGGCGTGGGTGTTATCGAGGTCGCGGTGCCTGTCGATCCGGCGGACCTTTCCGGCCCTGACTATCCCTGCGAGGTGGTGGTCATCACGACGGGCGCGGGCGCGCCTGGCGCCGGTAAGCAGGTGGTCGCGCAGGTGCATGGCTTCGCGGCAACCAGCGTCGGGCCGGGTGCGATCCGCATCTATACGTCCGATCCCGCGACGGGCGCTCTGGCACCGTTGAACGTCGCCAATGTCGCCTACACGATCTATGTTCGTTTCGGTTATCGGGCGCAGGTCGCGCCATAAGGGGAGAGGGCGCATGGCCCACAATATGTTTCATCGTCGCCCGATCCTGCCCGGTCAGCCGGTGGAGTTCTTCACCTCCGACCCGAAGCTCGCGCAGGCGCTCGGCGGCGAAGGTCCGCATGATGGCGTCGTCGTTCGCCTTCAGGGTGACAACATCGTCGATGTCGAGGTCGCTCTTGCCGGGGCAAGCTGGAACATCGCCGTCAACGGCGTGCCGCCGGCAGAGGTCAGCTTGACCGTCAACGAGCTCACCTATGCGCCCGATGCGTCGTGCCGCTGGCAGTGGCCTGACGTGCCGGCGCTGCCTGCCGAAGACGCGCAGGCATAGCGGTGGACTTCGCCAAGATCTTCGCGGAGTTTACCCCCGGTGCCTACGGCATTTGGGGTATCTTCGTGCTCGTGGCCGGGTTCATCGGCAAGGAATGGCGCGAGACCCGCAAGCTGTCCCTCGAGGATCGCATGGCCCGGCGCGACGGGTATGCGAAGCAGGTGGAGAACCTTCAGAAAGAAAACCGCGACCTGCGCGCCGACATGACGGCAGCCGAGGCGCGCCACGACGAATACCGCCGTCTCTGCCATGCCGAAACCGACGCGCTTCGGCAGAATATCATTCGCCTCGAAGGCGAGGTGGCGGGGTTCAAGCGTCGAATCGATCATCAGGGGATCGAGCTTGCCCGTATGAAGGGCATCGAGCCGCCGCCCCTGTTGAGCATCACTGATTGCCCGGAAGGATAGACCCCATGTTTCAGCTTGGATCCAAATCGAAGAGCAACCTCGTCGGCGTTCATCCGATCATGGCCGCGATCGTGACGCGCGCGATCGAGCTCACGAAGCAGGACTTCATGGTGTTCGAGGGTCCGCGCACGCTCGAGCGGCAGAAGAAGCTCGTCGCGTCTGGCGCGTCGAAGACCCTCAAGTCGATGCACATTCCGAAGCCGGATGTGTACGGCAAGGTGCCCGGCGAGCTCGGCCATGCTGTCGATCTCGTGCCGTACATCGACGGTCAGGCGCGGTGGGAATGGGGCGCCATCTATCCCATTGCCGCCGCTGTCGGCCAGGCTGCCACCGAGCAAGGCGTCGCGGACAAGGTGTGCTGGGGCGGCGTGTGGGATCGCTGGTTGAACGCCTATGCTGGCGACGCCGCGGCGATGAAGAAAGCGGTCGAAGCCTATGCCGCGCGCCACCCCGGTCCCGACTTTCTTGACGGGCCGCACTTTCAGATCGGGCGGCTCGGATGATGCGCGGCCTTGGGAATGCGCTGAAGGGAATCGGCGGTCAGTACGAGCTCAATCGGCTCGTGGGCGCGTTCGGAGGAACCGCGTTCATCGTCAGCACCGTCGTCTTCATGGCATGGGATGTCATGTGGAAGGGGCGCGAGTTTGACGTGACCGCCTATTGCCTCGCTTTCCCCGCCGGCATCGGCGCCGTCGTCGCGGCTATCGCGGGCGCTGTCGCATGGAAAGACAAGGCGGTGGCGACTGCCAAGGTCATCGACCAGACGGGCGCAGCCCCCGGTCTGGCGCCGGCAGCCGCCGCCGCGCCGACTGCCGGCAATGGAGATGTTTCATCATGAGTCGTACCAAGATAGTCGGCTTCATTGTCGTTTGCGCGCTCGTGCTCGGCATCATGTTCGCGGTGTCGCGCTGCTCGTCTGAACCGGCGAAGCGCGAGACCGCGGCGGCGAAGGTGGACTCGAAGCTATCAGACGCACGCGCGGAATCCGGCAAGGATGCCGTTGCCACGGTCAGCAATGCAGGCACCCGCGAGGCTGGTGTCGAACAGGTCACGAAGGAGAATGCCGATGCGATCCGGTCAGCGCCTGGCGCGAATGTCGCGGTTGATTCCGCTGTCGATGATGCTGGCCGTCGCAGCCTGTGCCGGCGCGCCGCCTATCGTAACAGCGAGCAATGCAAGCGGCTGCTCGGCGCTAATCCCTGATAGCTGGCGCCAGCCGGTCGAGGGGGCAGAGCTCCCCGCCGACAGCACGGCCGGTTCATGGATCGCGTTCGGCGATGCGCAGACCGGCAAGCTCGAGGTAGCGAACGGACGAACGGCGGATAGCATCGCGATCGTGGAGAAGTGCGAGGCACGCGACCGCGCCGCGGTGGTCGAGGTGACCAAGCGGAAACGAGTGCTCGGCATCTTCTGATGTCGGGCGTTTTCGCGTAGAAGAAGCGGAACAGAGGGAAGCGACGATGCCGTTCAACAGTCAGGGTCAGTGGGTGCCGGAGGATGATAGCGTCGCTACCAAGCTGAACGCTCTCACGGCGTCGTCGAGTCCGTATATCGCGCAGGCGCGCAAGGCCGGGTTGCAGGGCGCCAACAAGCGCGGATTGCTCAACTCGTCGATGGCGCAGGGCGCGGCCGAGGGCGCCGCGATTCAGGCGGCATTGCCGATCGCCAGCCAAGATGCACAGGCATCGACGCAGAAGACCCTTCAGGGGATGACGATCGCGTCGAACGACCGCAACGCCTCGCTCAACGCCGCTATCGCGCAGAACCAAGCCTATCTGTCGGCCTTCACTGATCTGGCGAACAACAAGGACATCCCGGCCGCGACCCGCGACGCCTACATCAAGCACCTTCAGGATACGCGCGGCACCGGATACGACATGGTGCAGCAGATCTACGGCATCAACTTGGATTGGGGGCAGAACAACGGCACGCCGGGTTCCGGCGGATATGGCGTGGTTCCGACCAACAAGGATGGCTCGCGCGGTGGCGGCGGCGGGTACAGCAGCGGCGTAGGCTACGCCCCGAGCTTGTTGGCGACGGCATGATCCGGGCAGCGAAGTTCTCCGACATCCCCCGGATGGTCGATCTCCTGCATGAGATGCACGCCGCGTCGAAGTATGCCGGCAAGGTCGATGTCAGCCGGAAGGCAGCGCACGCGCTGATGCAGCAATGCGTCACCCGGCACGGCGGTCAGCACGAGGGCGGCGCGCTGGTCATGGTTGCCGAGCATGATGGACAGGTCGAGGGATTCATCGTGGGGATGCTGGATCGCGTCTATCACATCGGTGACCGCCTGGCATCGAATGATGTGTATCTGTACGTCACGGATGCCGCGTCGAAGCTGGACGTGCGCCGCCTGCTCGACGCCTATGTCGAATGGGCGAGCGGCAATCCGAAGGTGTTCGAGATCCGCCTTAGCTGGACGGATACGATGGAAGGTGCCGAGAAGATCGGTGATCTGTACGAAAAGATGGGGTTCCGCCGCTGTGGCGCCATCTACGAAAGGGGTGCGGTATGAGCGGCGTTCTCAAAGCTGTCGGCAAGGTGTTCAAGTCGGTGGTGAAGGTGGTCAAGAAGGTCGCCCTCCCCGCGCTGGCGATTGGCGCCGTTGTGCTGACCGGCGGCGCCGCGATTGGCGCGCTTCCCACTCTCGGTTCCATGATCGGAAGTCTAGGACTGTCGTCAGGACTCACGACGGCACTAACGGCGGCAATCGGAACGGCAGCCAAAGGAGCGCTGATCGGGGGCGTCACGTCCGCGATCAGCGGGGGCAATGTGCTGAAGGGCGCCGGCATGGGCGCCGGCATCGGTTTCGCGGCTGGCGGGCTGCTTGGAACGGGCGGCTTGCTGGCAGGCAAGGCCGCGGGTGCGGCGGGTAGTGCTGCGACCGCTGGTGCGACCGCTGCGCCGGCCGCGACGGCTCCTGCCTTGGGCGGTGCGGTGACTGGCGCGGCGACGGGTGCGGCGCCTGCTCTCGGCGCTGTGGCGGCGCCTGTTGGTTCGGCAGCGGCGGCGGGCGGCGGCGGTTTGCTTTCCAGTCTGACCAGCCCCACCGTTCTCGGCCAGGTGATTTCCGGCGTCGGACAGGGCATCGGCGCCAACGAGGCGGCTAAGGATCAGCGTCGATTGATCGAAGGCGAGCGCCAGCGCATCGCCGACAATTATGGCGGCGGCGTCGGCCTGCTTTCGTCCGGTGGATATGTGTCGCGCGATCCCAACCGGCCGAGCCCGACGCAGCGCTTCGACCCGCGCACCTATGGCGGCACCTATCAATTCGACCCCGATGTCGGGCGCGTGGTATTCGTGCCGAACACGGCGGCGGCATAAGGGGAAACGAGCATGGCAGGTCTTCTTGGCAGCGGCGGCGCTGGCGACGGCATGACGATGAAGGTTGGCCCTGCCAGCCCCGCTCCGGCTGGCGGCGGGCAGGCTGACCCTTCGCGCATCGACGATTCGGACGAACAGGGGCAGCAGCCCAATGTTACCCCCGAGGAACAGGCGCAGTATGATGCGTTTGTGTCGAACGGCTTGAAGGTCATCTACGGCCAGTCGGGCGCAAGCGCGGAAAAGGCGGAAGGACCGGAGGCATCGGAAGGGCCGCAAGATCCCGAGCCGGCCGTGCGCCCCGACATCCTCAATCGGCTGAAAGAAAGCTCCGATCCTCTCGAGAACCTTGCCAACACGACGGTGTGGCTGGTGACCATGCTCGAGACGAGCGCGGAAAAGGGCGGTACGCAGCTTGACGATGCTGTCGTCATGCACGGCGGCAAGGCCATGCTGGAAGAGCTCGCCGAGGTTTCGGAAGCGGCCGGCATCCACGACTATTCCGAAAAGGAAATGGAAGGCGCATGGTATCGCGGCCTTGACCTGTATCGCGAGACCGCGACGCAGGATGGCCGCGTTGATCCCGAATCGCTGAAGGAACAGTTCGGCGAGATCCAGCGCGCGGACGAACAGGGCCGCATGGGTGACGTGCTGCCGCAGATGGGAACCGAAGCGGACGGAAAGACCCCGACCCCGCCGCAGGCAACCAACCAGACGCAGGGGAGCATGTAACATGGGGCTGCTCGGCTACATTGTCGGCGGCGCGCTTCAGGGCGCGGGGCAGGGCATCGCGCAGGAAGCGGTGATGCGTCGCAATGCGGCGCTCGAGGCCATGCGTCAGCAGTACCAGACGCAGCGCGACGACAAGGCCGCAGCGGCGCGCGCTGCCGAGCGTAAGGAAGATCGAAGCTGGAAGGTCGAAGACCAGAAGACCGATTACACCAACAAGGCGGGGTTGCTCGCGCTTGGTGGTCAGGTGCAGGGGCAGCGCGACGCCGCGCAGCACGGCTACAAGATGGCCGAGATCAAGACCCAGCAGGTCGGCCAGCAGGAATTGGCCCGCCTCAACAGCAATCTTCAGCAGGCGCGCACCGCGGCCGAGCTCAAGCTGCGCGACAGCCTCGAGAGCGGCGACATCTCGAACGTCGTGCGCGGCGAAGACGGCCAATATTACGGCGTCACGAAGGGCGGTCTGGTCGCCACCGGCGTGACCGCAGCGCCGACCGCGGCCGAAACCGGCGAGACCGGCGGCGGTCGTTTGACCGAATCCGAACAGAGCGCCGCCTATGAGGATGATCGGCGCGCATGGCGCGAGGGCGGCAAGAAGGGGCCGGAGCCGAAGAAGAGCGATTACATCGGCATGACTCGGCAGGCGTACAGCACGCGCGGCGGTGGCGCGGCGCCGGCCCGCCAGGCACCGCAGTCGTCGCCGATCAAGACGCAGCCGAACGGGCAAATGAACGATCGTGACCTTGCGCTGTCGCAGTTGGCAACGTCCTATGCTAACGCTACGCCGGAACGGTATCCGGGCCTGTTCCGCAACGGGAAGAAACTCCCCTTCGCCGAAGCCCGGAGGTTGGTCGAAGAAAGGTATCGGTAAATGAGCGATCGGCGCGGTGACCTGCTCGGCAACGTCTTTGGTCCCGCGCCCGCTCCCCCGAAAGGAGCGCCGCCTCGTGGCGTGACGCTCCTGACCGACGTGTTCGGTGGCGAGGCCGAACAGATGCGCCGCGCCGCATCCACAATCACCGGCAGCGATCCCGATGCGATGCCGAAGACGATCGACGAGACGCGACGCGAGATTGTCGGCGAAAGCCCGACCCTCGCTCACCTGCGCAACGCCCCCGTCAATCCCGGCCCGAACGCAACTCCCGAAGAAAAGCTCGCCTACGATCTGGCCTATGGTCAGTGGCAGGCCGAGGGCAAGCGCATGGGGCGAGACCGCGAGCGGTCTGAACAGCGCGACGCAGCCGAATATCGCAGCGCGCGCGAACAGCGCCGCTCCAAGCCGATCGACGCGGGCGATAGCGAGATCGCGCGCAGTGGCGTCAAGTTCTGGCAGCGCATCAAGGCGCTCGGCGCCGGCGGCGGTCGGGCGGTCGATTCAGCGCTCACGTCGATGGGCCTCGACCCCGATAGCGACGTGTCGCAGTGGTTGAAGGCGAAGGCCGCGGCTTCCGAGGACTTCTCGCAGCGGCCAGTCAACGGCGAACAGACGTGGGCGGACCTGAAAAAGAAGCCGACCGTGGGTGGGCTGGCGAAGTTCGTCATCGAAAATAGCGCGTCCTCGCTCGCCGATATCGGCGTGCTGGCTTCGGGTGTCGGTGTCGGCGCGTATATCGGAATGCAATCGGGCAGCATCGGGCAGCAGCGCGCCGAGAACAACGCGGACCTGACCGCGAACGCCACCGGCCGCGATGTGCTGGCGGCGATGCCCGCGGCGACCGCGAGCGCATTGCTCGAGCGGCTGGGTATGCACGGTATCTTCGGATCGACCGCGCGCACCGTCGTCGGTCGGATCGCGCAGGCGGGCGGCACCGAGGCGCTGACCGAGGCTATTCAGAGCCCGATCGAATATGCGGGCTCGAACCTTGGCACCAAGGCCGGTTTCGACTGGCGCGAAGCCGGTGACCAAGCGCTCGCTGGCGCTGTCGCCGGTGGCTTCATGGGCGGCGGCATTCGTGGCAGCATCGAGCTCGGCAGCGCGGCAACGCGCCCGCGGGTGGCAACGCCTGGCAGCAATGTGTCGGCGCCCGGTGCCGAGCCGGTCATTTCGCCGGATCTCGGACCCGCCACCGACTTCCATCAGGATTCGCGTACCGGGCAGCCGCGCACGTTCACGTCGGCGCGCGAGGCGGGCCTGTACGCGACGCAGAACCGCATGGCCGATCAGGTCAACGTGATGGATGCCGGCAACGGCTCCTATGTGCTGAAGAAGGTGAAGCCGGTCTCGGCCGTGTCCGATGCCGAGGTGTTGACGCCGGAAGACCGCGCGAGCCCGATCCCTGACGATGTGATCGCAGCCGGCCGGCGCGAACAGGCGTCAGCGATCGACCCGGAATCCGCGCGCGCCAAAGTGGACGCCTTCACCGCTGATCCGACCACCGCCCCGGCGCCGTCGCCCGAGGAAGCGATTGCCGCGCTGAATGCGCGCCGATCGGCGCCCATCGGACAGGCGCAGCCTGACACGATCGCTCCGGCCGCTCCCGTGGCGGCAGCCCGCCCCGCGCGCGCAGCGCCCCCGGCGGCTGGCGGCGTGAATGACTTCGTGGCGCGCACCGGGCAGGCGGAAAGCGGCGGCGACGCTACGGCGACCAATCCGAAGTCGTCGGCGACCGGCACGCATCAGTTTATCGATTCGACGTGGCTGTCGCTGATGCGCGCCAACCGTGCTCGCGAGACTGCCAACATGAGTGACGCGCAAGTCTTGGCGCTGCGCAACAACCCGCTGATCTCGGCACAGATGGCCGCGGTCTATGCCCGCCAGAACGGCGTGTACCTGCGCAAGAACGGGCACGCGGTGGACAACGGCACGCTGTACCTGTCGCATTTCCTTGGCGCGGGCGGCGCGAATGCCGTGCTGTCGGCCGATCCGAGCACGCCCGTCGATCAGATCCTGAAGGCCGGGCAGATCAGCGCCAACCGTTCGGTGCTCGCCGGCAAGACTGCGCAGCAGGTGATTGATTGGGCCTATGGCAAGATGGGCGGCAGTCGCGCGGAAACCGCGTCGCGCCCCGTCCCGCTGCCCGACGCGCCCGCGGCCGAGGCTTCGCAGTACGAGACCGAGGGCGTGAACGACTTCATCACGCGCGTGCTCGGCGACGAGAACGGCGGCGGCGACGCGACCCTCGAGGAAGCGGCCGACGCACAAGAGGCACCGCCCACGGCGATGCAACCGGAGGCCACTCCGGCGGGCGGGGAGGGCAGCGTATCGCCCGCGGCTGCTACGGCGGCACCCCGCTCGGATGTGGCCGTCACGAGCGCCGGCCGCGAAGTGCCGGTCTCGTATAAGCTGGTCGAGGCGGACTCGTTGGTCACGTCGAACCTCGACGATGGCCGCGTAAATCCTGCCTATCCGAAGGAGCGCCAGCCGCGCGACCGCAGCCGCGGCGCCAGCCAGGCACAGATCCAGCGTATCGCGTCGGAGCTCGACCCGCGGCGCGTCGGTCGCAGCGTCAGCGCCGCCGATGGCGCGCCGATCATCTCGCCCGATGGCTATGTCGAGAGCGGCAACGGGCGAACGCTGGCAATCCAGCGCGCCTATGCGATGGGCGGCGAGCAGGCGCAGCGCTATCGCGATTTCCTGACCGCTGAAGGCTTCGACGTGTCGGGAATGCGGAACCCGGTACTTGTGCGCGAGCGCAGTGCCGACATGTCGCCCGAGGATGTTGCCGGCTTCATCAAGGAAGCCAACGAGCGCGACACCCTCGCCTATTCGGCGACCGAACAGACGCAATCCGACGCGGGCGCCATGCCCGATTCCATGCTCGACCTGTACCGAGCCGGCGATGTGGACTCGGCCGACAATCGCCAGTTCGTGCGCGCGTTCATGCAGGGCGTGGTCGGCGCGAACGATCAGGGCAACATGGTCGCCGCCGATGGCACGTTGAGCCAGCAGGCGGTGCAGCGGATCCGCGGCGCATTGCTCTATCGCGCGTTCGGCGACGAGCGGATTGTCAGCCAGGCATTCGAGGCGACCGACAGCCATATCCGCGCGATTGCGGGCGCCATGACCGATGTCGCCGCCGGCTGGGCGAAGCTGCGCGCGGCTGTAGCCGATGGGCGCGTCGCCGACAGCATGGACATCACGGCGAACGTCACCGAGGCGGTGGCGCTGATCGACCGCGCGCGTCGCGAAAGCCGGTCGGTTGCCGATCTGGTCGGGCAGCGCGACGCATTCTCCGGCGCGATCGACCCCGTGACCGAAGGCGCGTTGACCTTGTTCTTCAACGGCCCGCGCTACACCAAGCCTGCGTCGCGCGCGAAGCTGGCGCAGGCGTTGGGTTACTATGTCGATCAGGCTATGATGGCCGCGCCCGGTGGCGGGTTGTTCGGCGATCAGGCGCAGCCGGGCGACATCCTCGACCTCGCGAAAGGAAAGCCCGGTGAAGCAACCCTCGACCTCGAACCCGCCGCAGAGCAGCAGCCCGTCGCCGCTGAAGGCGCTGGCCGGAGTGAACCGGCAACTGGCGAGCGAGACCAGCGACCCAGCCGAGAAGGCGTGGCGCCGCGGGAACGCGAGCAAGCTCGAGAGCCTGTAGCCGCAGCACCGGCGCCCTCGTCGGCGCCGACTGTCGAGGACATGCCGAGCGGCAAGAGCGTCATCATCAAGGGCGCGACCGACGAACAGCTTGCCCGCGTCCGCGCCGCGCTGCCCGAGAAGGTGCAGCCGATCGAGAACAAGACGCAGGGCGGCATCGTCTATTCCAAGAAGCACGAGGCGAAGATCCGCGCTGCGCTGGCGCAGGATGCAGCCCCCGCCGCGCCGGCCAAAGTGGCGCCCGCCAACGAGGACCGCGATTTCGGCACGGTATGGGCGAGCCGCGAGTTCAAGAATGCCATGAAGCCGCTCGGCGATCTGCCGAACCGGGAAAGCCCGGTTGCGGCTGCCACTGTGCGCGGCTGGCTCGACGGCAAGGCCGGCGACATGGAAGCCCTTAGCCGGTACGAAGAGCGCGTCGCCGAAAGCACGATCGCAATCAAGAGCTCGCCCAGCGGCGGGCAGAACGGGTTCAATCCGCGAGTCGGCTATGTCGAAGGCTTCTATGCCGCGGCGATGGGGCAGGCGGTTGAGGTTCGCACGGTCAAGGCCGGCAACACGATTGGTATCGCCCAGGCAGTTGACGCGATCGACAAGAAGCTGAACCCCGCCGCGCCCGCGCCCGCGCCCGCGCCCGCGCCCGCGCCCGCGCCCGCGCCCGCGCCAGCCGCCACGACGCCGCCCGGCCGCCCGGTGCCGCAGCGCCAGACCGACAAGAAGAATCCGAACCCCTATGTCCGCAACGGCGAGCGGTTCACGGTGTCGGAGCGCGTCGATTACCTGTCGCCCGGCGAGATCTATGTCATCGAAGCGGCGAGCGCGAAGTCGGCCTATTTCCGCAACGTCGAGACCGGCGGCGGCACGTCGCTTCAGAATTACGCAATGCAGGGCGCGCTTCGCCGCGGCGTAATGTCGAAGGTCGAACAGCCGGCCGCGGCAACGCAGACTGACGACGCGCCTGCCGAGTTCACGGTGTCCCGCAGCACGCCAGATGCTGATGCTCTTACCTCTTATGAAACCAGTCTGCGCAGCAAGGCCCACGCCAAAGAAGCTGCCGGCGATGTTGAGATCAGCGCCCCGCCCGGCGCCCCTCGCTTTGTGTCGCTGGAAGATGCGAAGTCGGCCGCGCGCGATGCCATCGCGGCTGGCATGAAGAACGTGCCTTTCCAGTATAGCGACAAGCTCGGCATTGCCGCGCGCGATTGGGATCGCATGGTTTCGGAAATGGCGTCCGACAATGGGACGCCGCGTGCCACCAAGGCAGACGCCAAGCCGAAGGTATCGGAGAACCGCATCTTCACCGAGGACGCGGCAGAAAAGGCGCGCGCCAAGCTGCGCGAGATGCTGAACCGCGTGAACAGCGG
>Ga0182213_1000167_pt1 | contig 11647 bp, 11 predicted proteins | sample G5R1MG_22_FD_128399 | JGI IMG/M metagenome (GOLD analysis project Ga0182213, IMG submission 128399) | Switchgrass phyllosphere microbial communities from Michigan, USA - G5R4_MAIN_03OCT2016_LD1 MG | ecosystem: Host-associated > Plants > Phyllosphere > Phylloplane/Leaf | place: USA: Michigan... | reverse complement strand
TCCACAATAAATCTCGATACGAAGTTTTGTTATCGTGATGCGCGTTGGCGGATTTTGCAAGCACGGTACTATTCGTGTCTCGACACTGTTAGGCTTTTGCAGTGGAAGCATTTGTAGGCATAATCGGACAGCAATGATAAGCGTCTCAAACGTCCCATTAAATAATGGACAAACTTGTGACTTTGAAGCAATGCCGGTTGTACGGCCCGCAGATCATTGCTCTACAGCATCGCTGTCGGGAGGAGACGAAAGCGAAGATCCAGAAGTAAACGACAAGATAGATGGGGCCATAACATCTTTACTTTTACCTTTGACATTGGCTAGCGGAGCTGGCTTTTTCGCTGCCGTTTCCAGTAGTTCCAACAGTCCAAGCAGCCTGGCTGATGATGCTTCCATCATTTCCTTTGCTTGAATTTCCTCTTCTGCATTCCCTTTCTTGCCCTTTCCAGTGCCATAGACGCCATGTCTAGCACTAATACCGCTCTCGAGTACTTTGCGCAATTTTGGGGTGGGGATGATCATGTCCATACTCATCATATACATGAACATTTGCTCGAGTAAGAGGGATATCTTTGCATTCGCTGCAAAACTTTGCGTAGTCGCTTTCATCGGAAGGAATTGTGTCTCGAGGTGATCTGGTGCCGCGGCGAAACGAAAGTAGTCGGGCACGGAGCCACTGACCAGTGGGAGGAGCAGGTTGGCATAAAAGGCAATTTTCATGGGGCCCGGTAGAGCCATTGTTGATATGAGGACGTGAAATATGGTGGTGGGGAGCAGCCTGACATCCTCGAGGACGTTGTCGAAGAAATCACTGAGAGTAGTAAATTGTAATGGCAACACTTCTGCAACTCGTGCAAGCTGGACATGGTAAGCATGGAATCGGTCGCATGTCTTTTTACGCTCACCAAAGCAAGGAATCGCTGGCGAAGCTCGATGGCATCACTCCCGCCCAGTCGATCGCAGGCACCAAGCACATTGGACGTCGTTGGGCCGTTGCAAGTGACAAATGCTGACAGCCCATCTTCACTATCCGGCTCTTCCAGGCCTTCCTGCATTTCCTCATCACTCTCGTAGTCGCCAATACCCCCAGTCTCGAAGTTGACCTCGCTCAGAGGACCGTCTTTGGGTGGCTTCCGCTTGAGCTCGACCGTTTCTCGTCGCCAGACCTCGGGATAACTATGTCGAGACTTGGATGTCCCAGCTGCAAGTATGGCTTTGACGATTCTGCGCCTCATGCCACGATTCGTCGATTCGGCGGCGCCCACAATGTAGTGCCAAAGAAGCGATGCTTGGACGACGGCAACGGGATTGGGGGCCTCTGCACTCTCCTTGACAGCAGCGTTCCAGTCGGCCTCGAGGAAATCGAGCATGGTGGCAAGCCACAATTTCCACCTGTCCCATCGTTTCTTGTGCAGAACCGAGCAGTTGAACGCCCACCCAACTACATGCCAAATGTCCTCGGCCAGATGCCAAACGCTCTTCTCGTTGGCAGCAGGGCCAGCTAGCCGTTCCACGTCGTCAAACGGTCCTCCTGGGGACAGACTGCTAGCAGCGCTACGGTAGGCAGGGACGCGTCGGCGATTACGCTCTTCCGGGAAGGCGAAGGCTTTGCGCACGACGGAAAAGGCCGGCCCGCCAATGGTGCCATGGATGCATTGCAGATATCGCAAAGCGGCATCAGAGCCTCTCTGCGCTTCCGTCGAGCGCGCCTGCGTGGTGTACAGGGGGTCGGCGACGAGGGACAAGGCAAGGGCCAGGTAGGCCGGCGGCGCGAGAATGCCGGGATGAGGCTGCGCTGGCGTCGAGACTGAGGTGCCGGCAGCGAGGAGGTTATGGAGGAAGGCATAGCCGCTGGCAACTGCATCAGTGTGAGCGCGGTATCGCAACATGACGAAGCAGCGTACCCTGGCCGCCCTCGAGATAGGCTTTGGCGTGGTTGGCGAGCTCATACGACGCCTGCTTGGTTGGGCGGCGCTGCTTCAGGCGCGGCCGCGCGCCTACTGCCTCAAGTGCGGCGGACGGGGGAACTTGGCTGGTCGAATGCGTAGACGTGCTGGATAGCTTGGATGTGGCCGTAGCCATGGTGAGGGTGACGACGTGCTCATGGAAGGTGGGATGTCTTTCACAAGCGCGTCGCGTGATCACGTGTTGTCTAGGGAAGCGGTTCAGGCCATCTGGTATGCTCTTCTCGGGCTATGCTGGGGCTGGAAGTACTGGCTATGGTACAAGCCAGATGAAGAGTACCTCGCAAAAACACGTTGATTGTTATGTTTGCTGGAGATTGTGCCCTCCGAGGTGCTGCGCGGTTCCAGATGCAAAAAGATGCAAAAAGATGCAAAAAGAGGCAAAAAGAAGAGTTTCCGAATCCGGGAGTCGAACCCGGCCCGGCCCGGGGCTCAATGCAAGACTGAAAGCGGGCAATCCTAGCCGATAGACCAATTCGGATGAGCTTGATGGGAGTAGCGGTAATCCCATATAATATGATCTAAATAGTAATACTTGGCATGGTGGATGCTCGCGAGTCAGTGCCGAGTACGGTTGGAAGACCTCCTCTCCATGTCGATGACGTATATGCTCTTCTTCCTCGTCGTGTCCGCGGATGGCGCTCACATGCTCGACAAATTCATCAAAGAGCTGAACAATGAGCAGAACCGAGAACCACTGTGCGGGAGGGCTTTGTCCACCCGCAACCGTCCAGCTCACTGCTGCTCAAAGAACCATCCGTGCTATGGATACTTCGTGGATTCGCCGATTGAAGTCAGTTTTGTACTTCCCAGCGTACCATTTTGCCGCGCATCTTCACAATCATGACTACGGGACTCCAAATCGCCGTGTACATCGTGACATGGTTATCGTTCACGTTCGGCATTGGATCATGTCTGCTGCGAATCTACTGCTGCATCAGCGTACTTCGCACATGGAAGGCAGATGACTACATGAACATCGTCAATGCGGCATGTGTTCCACCCGCCGAACAATTGCGCAGACTAACAAGGCATTCCAGGCAATTCTCATTGGGGCGCTGGCAATCTGGCAGACAGCTCTTCTCTTGGGATGTGGAGGGTGTGTAGTTCGCGGAACTTGTCGGGCTCCACTGAAGCTTGTCTAGGGAAGAGCCAAACCGATGCAACTATTTTGCCGCCGACGGAACACTTGTCAAAGTAGGTGTGCCCAATGCACGCACTCCTTCATCACGGACTGATCGCGGCCAGTATTTCTATGCCATGTCTGTGTACTACTCAGTCATGCATTTTCTGATTAAAGGCACCTTCCTGACCTTCTTCTTACGCCTATCTCCAAATCGCACCTTCTGGTTATGGACTGGAGTTGGATTCGGACTGAATATCGGAATGGTCATGATCAACATCTTCTTTATTGTCTTCCAGTGCATCCCCATATCTGCCGCGTGGAACACACTGGCCCGAATAAACGCACAGTGCCTTAACCCGCAGTTCATCGTATATGGCCCGGGAGCCGTGGTATGTACATATGGTGTGTTCTTTTGAATCCGCTAACCCGGCGCAGAACACGTTGTTAGATTTCTACGTATTCGTACTTCCGATACCAACACTGTGGAAGTTGCAAATGCCTTTCCGCCGGAAACTAGCTGTGATATCCGTCTTTGCATTTGGAGGCGCTGCTGTCATTATGGGACTCATCCGGTTCCACTCCCTGGTGGCGGTACAGTCGCTATTCGAGACGTCTCGCGGTATCGGCGAGATTATCATCGTTGCGGCACTTGAATTGAACCTCGCCACGATAGCTGTAAATCTTCCAGCAATTCGTTCGATTTGGATCAGAAATTCATCCAACCAAAGCACAAGCCGTGGCTCGTCTCATATCCACAGCAACAGTCACCATCACAAATCGAATATAACTTCGATGAATAGCAACCGTGCACAAGAGTCACGGGAGCTCGCGAACTTTTCCAAGCCAACAACAAATAGCCTAGTAAACACGGAGAGCCAGGAGGAGCTATGGCGAGTAGGGGCTTCAAGGAGTCATCGAGTAGGAACTTCGGCCGGGGAAACGCGCGGGGACATCACAGCCTAGTCACACGTGGGTAATATCTTCAACACCCGGACAGAAGTTCTCCGAATGGGTTGAGGAGGACAGGAACGCGTCGTTTCCTAGATACATACTTGCCTCACCTGAGGACCAAGCACGTAAAGACACTGCAAAACTCTGATTTTCCCCCACTGAACCGCCTTCTCTCCCCACTCTCGACATTAGGACAAACAAAGGTCCCGAGAAGTCTTTCTGCATTAAGCACACACAGTGTTCCAGAAGAAACCATTGTTCTCACTGACTTATAGAGAAGTCGCATTGTGAAAGCGTTCCAGGACAGTTGTCCCACAAAGTCCTTCAATGACCAAACAGTTCAATACGAATAGTAAGTATACTCACACCCTGTTCGGGCACAAAGTGCACTTATCTCCTAGGATGTACTCTTATATAAATACTTTAATGTACAGTAAACTATGCATTTCAAGTTCAAAGTTACGTGCAGGTTGATTGATTCCACTACATCAAAACTCGAATCTCCCTTTCTAGGTTACTCCATCGCAAACTTCATCAGTATGGTTTCAGGGAATTATAACTCTCGTTTGACTATGGATTCAAACAATTATTATCCGCGTCAAACCTACCGGGAAGTGTTCTCGCGAATCGACCAAAGGTTGAAGCTACGCTTCCCACAACACGGTACCGTCGAGGATCTGAAAATAAGACGCGAACAGTACAATCGGGAAAATCCTCATTATACCTTTGAGGACATTATTAACGTTATCTCTAGGGAAAGGGCTGGCAGCACTTCTACCGCGCCAGCTAACGGGAATGCAGAACTAACTTCTTCACCACCCAATCAGATGCATGGGTACATTGTTGATGAGGCTTATTCAATCCCACATCGCGAAGAGTATGACTCATTCCAACCAGACACTGATTCCGAAGGAAACATCAGAGGATGGGGAATGAATCCAGCATCCGTTCTCCGTCAGAAAAAACGGTTCAAGAACATGAGAGGTACTTATTACTCCACACTTTTCTTCGGGCCGCCAGATTCGGTCGTCAATGTCCCTGATGAGGGACTTGATGCTGCAGGGCTGAAATTGAAGAACCAGATTTTAGCAGATCGAGCCGAGAAGCATGCTCGCGAGAAGGCTGAAGGAGAGGGTAAAGTTTACGTCGGACACAAACAAGAGCTTACTGAGGAAGATCGTTTCTATGCAGAACATGGCATCGAACCAATGGTGGGTTAGCGGCCTGTGATCTGAGCGATGTGGGTACATGGAGATTTCTTTTCTGAACGATGCATTGTAGTTTGGGGCGTTCTCTTTCTAGCGTTGCCTTGTTCTTCCTGGGATGGCTTAACTGGTTCTTACTAAAAGCGGCTTGAAGTTCCAAACAAAGGAACTACGTCATTTCTAATATATCATTTAACTGTTCCATTTGCGGCGTATATCCCCGTCTTTGTTCCATGATGATTAGTCGTCTTAACTATCCTTGACCGGACCTGCATGTCCGGTTCTCATTCTGACATTTGCAACATCTCAACCATGGCAAAAACCAGAGTTAAAAATGAAAGTGGTGAAAAGGGGAAGAAAGAAAATAAACCAGGAATTAAGAGTGATTCTCCTATAAGATACAAGGCTCCCGCCGTGTCGGACACGTGGATTGCCATCGACGCAGAGTGGCTCCGTGAAAGAATCCAGGATTTGGAAAACGAACAGATAGACGACAAACGTGATTTAAGGGCCCGCATTAACGGTCGTAACGAGGTTCATCTTGATCTTGCTAAGCTACGGAAATACGAGAAAACAGTAGCGGGTCAAAAATCGTCAAGAGACTATCGATGGAAAAAACACGACGAATTGCGTAGGGCATACAGTAACCAGGAAGATTTTTTGTACTACCAAAATCGAAGACATCGTCTACAGCGAGCGGGAATAATAAACGATGAGGAGGGCAAATCGCCATCCAAGGCAGTCAAAGGCGCTGGCCTGTTTGCCTACGAAATAAGCACCGGTTTTGCGCGCGCAACGCTGGATTACTATGACGATCGAAGAATGGGGCTCAACGAGCTGTGGCAAGGGTCGGAGTATTCAAAGAATTGCCCATCAAAATTGTCAAAGGAGGAAGTAATCTTTGGGCCTACTGACTTACACCTGTGGACTCCACAACACAGGCGGGAGCTTGTTGGAGTAGGAATCAGACGCCACGACCCAGATAACGTCAGAGGTCCTGCACAGATTTCTCTCGATCTTTCGAACATCGAGAAGAGAAGGGATGAGATTGAGTGTAGGCCTTCTCAAGCCTGTACCGAGGGCACTATGCCAAGCTACAATAATCACAGCGAAAGGCGTGAGAACCAACGAATCTACGCTTTCGAAAAGGCTCAAGAGGTACTGAAAATAAAGAAGAAATCCAATCGGAGTAGGCTACATTGTAGTTTGCGGCCTACAACTTCCCAGATGCGACTTGAGAAGAAGGGCAAAGTCATCACTCACAAAGAGCGATTCAACGAGATTCAAGAAGAAACTGGCCTCTTTATTGCAGCAAAGGAGTCTTCATTTGACTGGCTCACGTCTTACGATTGTCTTGGCTCTGTAGAACACGGGTATACTGTCGATGTTCACTCGGAAGGAAGTCTTCGGGATGTACGAATCATTGCTCCCGACAGCGGAGGCGATAGCGACATGGGCGGTGATGGTATGAACAAAGATACGATAACCAAAAACACAGAAGTCACGAACCTAGTCAGTTCTTCGAAGGAACCCCTTGTTCAAACAAGAAAGTCGAAGCGGGGTCGCAAAAACGAAGAAATAAGTGATGATGTGAAACGAAAGAGAACGGCGAGTATGGAGGTTGGATACGGCTATGCATATGAGGAGAATGAATTCATGCAACCTAAAAAAAGGAAAGAAAGATCATATGAGCGGAAGATCACTAGCTGCTGGTACGAAGCCACTGATGGTCGTCGTGAATGGCACATCGGCCAGATCGTGCCCGATTCCTCGCCACCAGCATCACCTCCGCGGATGAACCTTCTTTCCACTATCATGGAATCCACCATACCAGAAGGTATCCCGGACCTCGAATTGAGTGCGCCAAAACGTCAGCGATGCCAGTTCAATGAAAGCTGTCGTAAGTGGTGGTCTCACACCACCATCGAAGAGTGTTGGCAAGCAAACCTAGAGGAACCATTGTATCTCGGAAATAAAGATGAAGATCCTATTCCACTACCTGTATCCTCATTTAACGGAGAGGACTGTTTGCTTCCGATAGCAAGCAGTGGAAGAGAGACCTACCGCTCGAGACTTGAAGATCATTACGGCCGCCTTCGAAATGGTGCTCTAAATTGGCCGAAATTTGGTGTGCGCGTCCCTTACGCACCCTTTACTATAATGGATGATGTTGTACGCAGTATATCGGGCACCTCATCCAAACGAGAGTTCCCCGTCACAAGATCTATGGCCATCCCGCTTATCGATAGATCGCAGCGGGGATGGGCGTTGCCGGATATTGATTTTCAGAGTGAAAAAGTAGTGAAACGGGGTGTTGATGAAGAGTCTGACTCGGATGATGACGGGGATTTGTTCTTGAATTCGTACCTATCAAGCCCATGATCATGTGAATGTCAGAGGAAGACGTAGCGTGACGGAAGGTAGGCGAGAAAAGTCGCAAGCTGGCCACAACAGAGTTTGTACACGTTTGATTAACATTTGTAAGAGAAGTTGCTTGCTGGACATTTGAGTAGGTTGAAAATATAAACTGCTCACTGAAAAAGATGTTCTCCTGCATTTGTTAGCTGTGAAAAAAGACTGGGTCTGCTACATCGTGCCTGCGTACTCACCCGTGGAAACACTGATTGGGTTTAGTGCCTTGGCTCCGACCCTAATGTACTGTCTGCTAGAGATTTACAGTCTCCATACCATAATTTACGACTTGTAGAAACAACTTGTCCCCGTGTCCTTTAGGCCCGCTCGGTCATGCCGGGGTGCTCACCAGCGGGTATATCACAAGAGCACTTCCATGTGATGCACATGTCCACTGACGCATCGTCTGACCCGGTGAAAGCAAACAGGTCGCCAGGAGATTCCAGTGTTACAAGGTATATTTCTATGCGCACTTCCTTCACCAGTAGCGAACCTCCAGCAATAGCCTGGCAGCATCAAAATGTCTAGATTAGAGATTCCGAATATCGATCATGCACCCAAAACCACAGGTGGTCACTACACAAGAGCTTGGCTCCGTCTTCATTGCCGGAAGCATGGAATCCCACAAAATGGTAAAAGCACAAACGCAATGTACGCAGCGCTAGAAGCATGGGACAAGTCACATCCCGCTGAGGCCGTTCACAAATCTATACCTGTCATATGGCAAGAGCTAGTTTCGGGTAGTCAAACAGGAATATATCCTGCATACGCATACACAGGAGACGTGAAAATGAGCAAAAGCACGAGTCTACCGGAAAAGAAAAGTAGCGATGATGGATATAGCGGTATTAATGAAGATGAAAATAGACCAGCGAAAAAGTCAATCACCAAGCAAGAAGTACCCGAAATCGATTCGCCACGCGTAGCGACAGCATCATCGAAAGAGCGAACAACGAAGCCTATCGAACGAACCCGAGGTACTAGGAAATCCCCAAAAATTGCGTCTGTCACCAAACACAAAAACCCGGTTTTTGCCCGCGATGCGAGAGCAATGCGTCGAGAAGTTGCCAAGGATTCTTCGCGAACCAGCAGTGGGATTGAGGACGATTCGCGGAAAAGGCAAATGACAACGGCTCCAGAGCATACTTTTAAGAGAATTAGGGGCAATTTGAAGACATGGGAGCATGTATCAAACTTACAAGCGACCTCGGGGGGTTCGCAATTCCAATTTTTTGGATCGAAGGGAGCCACTGAGCCTGATGGATATGATGACGAGTGTCGATCTGCTGATATTAGTGGAGAATTTGAAGCTAATGATGGATTAGAATACGGCGATGAATTTGATGACGATTTTGGTGTTGGAGCAGCTGACGGCAGCATTAGAGATGGTCAGGAAACGACAAAAACAAAGAAACGTGTCGGCGACCTGTACACAGCAAACCCTCTGGGCTGCCTTCCGGACTTGGACAAAGATGAAAGATTCCACCCGCTCCCAACAGATTGTCTCGAAGAATCTGTGTATACACATCCGAATTGCAATGTAGAGCGGGAGAATGCTGCATGTGCACAGACTGGGAGACAAAACGACCCGCAAATGGACAAATCACTTGGGGGCTGGCGCCTCAGAATCCGGAATACGAGGATCTAGGAAGAGTAGCTGAGCTGGTACGTTTCCGGCAGGAATTCTTGGTTATTCCAAGAAATGTGCGAACGGAAACGGTCGCGACGTTTGGTCAGAATGCCAAGAGTATGGTCAGCGGAGTCTTTGTCCATAGACGCGTCGAATCAAAGCTGGAAAAACCACCAGATTCATCGATTGTAGTGTCATTATGCTTCCAGATGTGCACTACCTCGGCAGCTTGGTACGTGACGTCATCCTGGTGTCGTTTGATATGTATTTCTCCACGCTATGTTGCATCATAGCATAGTACAACTTTGCATTAATGAATTAGATCACATAATCCTATACCCCACTCTCCGAGAATAGTTTTTGTCCTTTACTCATTGTCTTGACACCTCATCGAAGAGCGGGTCTTCACCCAACACCTCCAACCTATGTTCTTTATGCCATTCCCCTCTCCTGCCATCCGTCTCCAATAGCCAGTGATACAGAATCTCTTCGAATACCTTTGATGTGGGTTTACCAAGCTTTTTGCCGATAGCGACGCATTCTGAAAAATTGGGCCAAACCGTCGGCCATCGTGTATCGCGTTGCCTGAGCCAGGCAAGGTAGGAGGCAGCGGACTGTGCTGAAGGTAACGTGTCCACACCATTGACAGATTTTCCTTCGGAACGTGAATCTGGCTGATCTTGCAGTTCCTCAGCTGGTATCGCTTTTCTGTTGCCGTTGTAGGCTATCCAATTAACCTTCAGTATAACTATCTTACTTGGATTGGTCTCTTTCCCACTCGAAAATTCCTCAGCATCCGTCGGTTGGTCGTCAATATATTCGAAAATAGTGTTGTCTATGAGCGGAACAGTGTCCTTACCCATCACACGCATGATTTTGTTGCCCTGGAATGACTCCTTATCATCTCCAATTGCGGTGATCTTTCTCTGACTCCAAATCGTCTGAATGTACCCGTGGAGCTTGCGTTGCGTCTCAATATTGATTTCCTCGATTTCGAACACTCTTTTCTCGTCATACTCGTCCGCAAATTGAGGGCAGCCACTTCTGAAGATCTGGACGGCACGTTGCATTTCAGCATATCCCAGTGTTTCGAGACCATCGCACATGTACTGCCTCTCGTCAAAGGTCATTGGCATTTGTGGCATTGCCCTTGTCAGCACTTCTATAGCGATTCCTGGCTCTTCATTTTCCGCTGCCATGTCAGATTGGGACATTGTCCGGGCTGAGTTTAAATTAGGTGGTACGTCACTACTTGTCGCCGCTGGTGCAGTGGGTCGATAAGAGCTAGCACATCCACGAAACTTAGCCATACCTCGAAAGGTCAATATCCAGATATATTTATAGTAGTTCACAGTAGTAGGTGGATTTCGAATGGGGTTTGGCTGGTAGGATTCGCAAGTGACAGTGGCTCTAAAAGTAACGATGATGGGATAGTGTGGTGTAGATGCGCGATCTCCCTCTCTCACTCCATTGGCTCAGTTTTGTGTATCACAAGAATTGTAGCAAACAAATGAGTCATTTGGACACAACGGTTCGTAGAATTAACTTTATTTACACCTTAGTATGGCGCAAGTGACACAAAGCCAAGTATGGAATCTAAAGGGCTGATAACACCACACCGCTTAATAAACCTTCCAATGGATTTAACAAAAGCCCAGTCACCTCCTCAAGCAAGGAACCATATTCATGGTTACCACATTCCATAGGCTGGCTTCTTCTCTTCACTGTCCGGGTACTTCGGATCCTCACCCAAATACCTCTCTCTCTGCATCCTATATCGCTTCCCACCAGCGCCCTGTTCAAGGTTCCAATATTCATCAATCTCGCGCCAAACATCGGGTGCCCTTCGCTTGAGAGCCACAGCCAGTCTATTAGCCTCCTGCACGAATGGAGGGCGCTTTGGATCAGCGAATTCCCTAGAATCGAGCCAGTGAAGAAACGCGTGACGAGCAGGCACCATTTCACCCACGAGCGAGATCTTCATGTTCTCAGGGTTATGAGTCGAGAAGGGCAAGATCATGAATGTCTCATTCACACGGAATTCCGAGGGTTGAAGAACCAAGGTATCATGTGGCTCTTTGTTAAGTCCAAGCGCATTAATGAGACGGGAGTCGTTGATAAGGATGTGGTTGAACGGCCCTCTCTCCATTTCCGCTGTCACTATGATATCGCTTCCCAGTTTCGTCCCGAAAACTCGCATGGCAGTAATCTTGGCTGACGGGTAGTATAAAGCTTGTATGTCCTGGATGCGCTCGATGGGAAATACCTCCGGATTCTGCACCTGGGTGATTATGGTTTGTCTGGTGTACTTGCTTGCGTCTCCGTGGAACGGTTTATCTGGGGTGGCAAGAGTGATTTC
>Ga0182213_1000166_pt1 | contig 11653 bp, 10 predicted proteins | sample G5R1MG_22_FD_128399 | JGI IMG/M metagenome (GOLD analysis project Ga0182213, IMG submission 128399) | Switchgrass phyllosphere microbial communities from Michigan, USA - G5R4_MAIN_03OCT2016_LD1 MG | ecosystem: Host-associated > Plants > Phyllosphere > Phylloplane/Leaf | place: USA: Michigan... | reverse complement strand
GTTCGAAGCCGAATTTGACGAGCGCATCCACATGGCGCACCTCGCCGACGCCGCGGCATCCACGTTGAACGAGACGCGGGCTTCGCATGTGCGTCGCGCCGCACACGCCTGAACACCGGCGCAGGCCGCACCAATTTCGAGGATCACGCGTGGCAGACCAGCTATCGATCAACATCATGGGAACCCGCGGGATCCCGGCCGCGCACGGCGGCTTTGAAACCTTCGTGGAGCGCCTGGCACCGTATCTACTCGCGCGTGGGTGGAAGGTTACCGTCTATGGTCAGGGCGAGGGCGAGCCCATGCTTCACGAGCCGATCGTCGACGAATGGAACGGCATTGAGCGGCGCACCTTTGTTCCGCGGCGCGACGGTGCGGTCGGCACGATGGAGTTCGACCAGGCGTGTGTGCGCGACGTGATGCGTCGCCCCGGCGTCGACCTCGTGCTCGGCTACAACACCGCCTTGTTCAACGTCGCGCAGCGGCTGCGCGGACGTCGGCTGGTGATCAACATGGACGGGATCGAGTGGCGTCGACAGAAATGGTCGCTGCCTGCCAAGGCGTGGCTGCTCGCCAACGAACTGATTGCGCTCCACAGCGCCACCATCACCATCGCCGACAATCCCGAGATCGCGCGCCAATTGTCGCAACGCACCTGGCGCAAGCCGATCGTCATCCCGTACGGCGCGCCCGTGATCACCGACGCGTCGATCGAACCGCTGACGCCGTTCGGACTGACGCCGCACGATTACTATCTCGGCATCTGCCGTTTCGAGCCCGAGAATTCGATGCTGGAGATCGTGCGGGCCTATTGCGCGCGTGAGCGTGCGCCCAGGCTGGTGCTGTTAGGCCGGCTTGATCCGGCGAGCGACTTTCACCGCGCGTTGAAGGAAGCGGCCGGCGACAAGGTGCTGTTCCCCGGCGCGATCTACGACCAGGACGTGGTGACCAGCCTGCGCTTCCACGCGCGTGCATACCTGCACGGGCATCAGGTGGGCGGCACCAACCCATCGCTGGTGGAAGCGCTGGGCGCGGGCAATGCGGTGATCGCGCACGACAATGCCTTCAACCGCTGGACCGCAGGCGAGGGCCAGTTCTTCTTCGGCAGCGAAGCCCAACTGATCGCGTTGTTCGATCAACTCGACCATAACGATGCGGCGCTGGCGCAGGCGCGACGCGCCGGCCGGGCGCGGTTCGACCGCGATTTCCACTGGGACGACGTCCTCGGCGCCTATGAGCGCTGCCTGCTCGACGCCGCAGCCGGCTGAGCGACGTGGCGACGCCGCGCCTGTCCGTGCTGATCGTGACGTGGAATTGCCGCGCGCTGATCGGTCCCTGCCTCGAACATCTGTTCGCCAGCCGGATTAATGGCACCTTCGAGGTGATCGTGGTGGACAATGCGTCGCACGACGACACGCCGGGGTTGATCCGCGCGCATTATCCGCAGGTGACGGTGATCGATTCCGGCGGCAATCTCGGTTTCAGCCGCGGCAACAACCTCGCCGCGCAGCACGCCCGCGGCGATTACCTGCTGTTCCTCAATCCCGACGCCTATCTGACCGACCGGGACGCGCTGGCCAAGCTATGCGCGGCGCTCGACGAGGATCGGGACGGACGGGTCGGCGCGGTCGCCCCTGCGCTCAGCAACCTCGACGGCTCGCACCAGGTCGGCGACGCGGGCTACGCGCCGACGATCGGCAACGTCACCCGCCATCAGTGGCTGTTGTCGCGCTTGGTACCAGGACTGCACGGCTTCTACGTCAACAATCCGGTACTGCTGCGCCGGTCGCGGGTGAGCGTCGAGTGGCTGGCTGCGACTTGCCTGCTGATCAGGCGAACGCTGTTCGAGCAGGTTGGCGGGTTCGACCCGTCGTTCTTCATGTACGGGGAGGACGTCGACCTGGGCGTGCGCATGCACGCCACCGGCAAGCAATTGCTGCTGCTGCCGGAGATCCGGGTGCTGCACCTGCAGGGTGCAACGCAGCGCAGCGATTCAAGTGCGATCCACGTGTCGTTCGGCTGGATCGACGCGATCTTCGCGCTGCACCGCGGCAACGATCGCAAACAACGCCTGCGCCGGCGCGTGCTCGCCACTTCGATGGCGGGCGGGTTCCTGGTCCGCGCCGCCGCTTATCGGCTGAAGGGTGCGCGCAACAAGGCCGATGCCATGCGCCGCTACGCGCAGCACAGCTGGACCGCCGCGCGCTGAGCAAAAGGGCCTAGTTTCCCTGCTGCCCGAACACGCGAGCGATCTGCCGCAACTTGGCATCGCCCCCCTCCACCGTCGGCTCGATGAACGAGCCTTCGCCATATTCATTCCAGCAGCAGATCACGCCCAGCCGCGACTTCGCACCGTGCGCCAGCATGGTGGCGCGCGCGGCTGCCAAATGCTGCCCGAACTGCGCCGCGGTCGCGATCGATCGGTCGTGCAACGGGTCGGCGCTGCCGCCCCACGGCCGACGGTCCCAGCCTGACACCATCGGCACCACCACGTCGAGCGGCCCGCGGAACGCTTCCGCCCAATTCTGGCGATACGCGCGGTCGAGCGCGGGATAGCCTTGAGTCAGCTTGTACCATCCCGGCCGCTCGCCACGCCACGGTCCGCGGTGCATGTTGTACGCCGACACCGCACTAAACCCCGCCTTCACCGCTTCCTCGTCCGCCAGCGCGGTCGACAGATCGTCCAGGTCGGCGACCATGTACAATCCCGGCAGCCCGGCCGCGCGCGCCATCCGCTGCGCGGTCGCGACATAGGCCGCGACGCTCGTCTTCTGCGTGGCGGCATTCTGCGCCAATCCTTGATAGGTCAGCACGAATACCACCGGTTTGCCGTTCACGCGCAGGTATTTGGGTGAGCGAAAATAATGGTCGATCCAGAATTGCACGATCGCATGCCACTGATCCTGTGTGAACGGCTTGTCGTTCGCCCACAGCAGCGAGAAGGACACGTCCGATTGCGGCACCTGCAGGTAGGCGCGCACCGCCTGATCGGCGTGGACGTGATTGCCGTCCCAGAACCAGTCGAACGCGACATAGTCGATGCCGTGGCGACGCATCTGGTCGAGCTGGCGCGCCATCACCGCGGTGCTGCCGCTGTCGTACCAGCCGATCGTCGGCTGGCGATCCTTGAACGCGGTGATCGGTTTCCAGCTGTCATCCTGCGCGCCCCCGCGCCAGCCGGGGAAATAATATACGCCGACGCGCAAGCCATCGCTCCTGGCAGAAGCAGCGGCCGGGGCAGTCGCGGGAACCGTGGTGGTGGCGGCGCTGGCGGTCAGCGAGGCGAAGAGTGCGGCCGTCCAGGCGCGGATCATGATGAACCTTGTATACTTGGCGCCCACCACCGCGGCGCCACGACGACGGGCGGACACGGGCGCGATGTCGGACCGGTTGAACCCGGTTGTTGCCCTCAAGCGCTTGCGTTGGGCGACGGTTCCACCCTATCCGCCGCCGCATGAACGCAGACATTCCCGGTGATGCGCGCCCGGCGGACGCGCGACCCGTCGCGTTCGTGCACCTGGGCTACGGGCTGGACGCGGTGCAGTACCGTGCGCGTTTCCTCGCCGGGGACGAGCCGGACGCTACCCCCTACGGCTTCCACGTCGCCGAGCAATTGGGCGTTCGGGTGCTGTTCTCGCACGACCACCAGGAAAACGCGGCAACACGGTTCCTGCGCCGCGCGGCCAAGCGCGTGCTGGGCTTCGACGCGCTGCACCTGTGGCGAAACCGCGCGAACGTCCAGTGCGCCGACGTGGTGTGGACAATGCAGGAAAGCGAGTGGCTGGCGCTGCGCTTCGTTGGGCTGTTCGCGCCGCGGCTGCGCCGCCCGGTGGTGGGCAACACCGTGTGGCTGTTTGACCGCTGGGAGAAGCTCAACCCGCTGCTGCGGCGCTTGTACGTCCTTCTGTCGCGGGGGCCGGGCGTGCTGACCGTTCATTCCGATCGCTACCTACCCCTGATGCGGCGCGTGCTGCCGGACGCGCGCGTCGAGCTGATGTATTTTGGCACATCGACCGAAGCGCACCCGATGCACCCGCCGACGATGGGCGACAGGGGTGCCGAGCCGGGTGCGGCACGCCCCGTCCGGGTGCTCGCCGCGGGCAATGACCGCACCCGTGACTGGCAGACGTTGCTCGACGCGATCGGCAACGATCCCGCGTTCGAGATCGAGCTGGTGTGCAAGTGGGTCGATGCCGACACACGCGCGCGCTACCGCAGCGTGCGCGCACGCGATCCGATGGCGACGCACCGGCTCGATGCGTTCAAGCAATTGTACCGCTGGGCGGATCTGGTTGTGGTGCCGATGCACGAGAACCGCTTCTCCGGCATCACGGTCGCGCTGGAGGCGGTCGCCAACGGCAAGCCGCTGATCGCGTCGCGCACCGGCGGGGTGACGACCTATTTCGGCGAGGACGCGGTGCGCTACGTGGACCCCGCCGATCCCGCCGCGCTGCGCGAGGCCGCGCGCATGTCGCCGGCGGAAGCGCTGGCACGCGCGGAGGCGGCGCAGGACACGTTCCGCCGCCGCGATTACTCGCTCACCGGGTTGATGGGCCGTTATTGCACGCTCAGCCGCACGCTCGTCACCGGCGCGCGCGCGGATGTGTGGCGCGCGCTCCTCACGACGGAACAGGCATGACACAGCAGCTACCCGATTTACCGACCGCTTCGGTTGCACTCGCGACCTACAATGGCGAGCGTTACCTCCCCGAATTTCTTGACTCGCTCGCCGCTCAGACGCTGCGCGGGATCGAGGTGGTCGCCTCCGACGATGCGTCAAAGGATGGCACGGTGGCGCTGCTGCGCGGGTATGACGCGCTGCCGGTGCGCGTCATCGCGCATGACACCAATCAGGGCGTGCTGCGCAACTTCGCCACCGCAATCGAGGGAACGCGCGCCGACCACGTGTTCTTCGCCGACCAGGACGATTTCTGGGAAAGCGACAAGCTGGCATTGATGACGCAGCGGCTGCGCGCGATCGAGGCGGAGCACGGCGTCGACCACCCCGCACTGGTGTTCTGCGACCTGCGCATCGTGGACGAACAGTTGCGCGAGCTGGAGCCGTCCTACTTCCTCAACACCGGCAAGGTGCCCGACGCAGTCGACCTGCGCGATTATATCGTCAGCAACCATGTCCCCGGCTGCGCGATGGTGGTCAATCGCGCGCTGATCCGCCGCGCGCTGCCGATCCCCGACACGGTGTACCTGCACGATTGGTGGTTCATGCTGGTGGCGACGATCTTCGGCACCGTGGCCTCGGTGCGCGAACCGCTGATCCGCTATCGCCAGCACGGCAATAACACGGTGGGCTTCGTCGGCGCACCCAAATCCAAACTCTCCCGGCTGCTGCGTTACGCGCACAAGCCGGGGGAGCGCTGGCGCAAGCGGCGCGACTTCTACCGTGTCGCGGCCGGGATCGTGGAACGCAACGTGGCGGCGCTGCGCACCAAATATGCCGGCACGCTGCCGCCGGAAGCAGCGCGGGTGCTCGATCAGCTCAACAGCCCGCGCTGGCGTGACCGGTTGCTCGCCCTGCGGGGGGCAAAGACCGGAGAATCGACGGTCGCCACGCTGATGATCACTGGACAGATGTGGCGGGAACGGGTTTGAGCGCGCGCACCACGTCCGCACCGGAGGAGCAAAGGCAAGGCATGAAGACCTCGGTCGCTTTGTGCACCTGCAACGGTGCGCGTTACATCGGCGCGCAGTTGCAGAGCATCGCCGACGGCAGCGTGCGCCCCGACGAGATCGTGGTGTGCGACGATCGCTCGGACGACAACACGCTGGAACTGGTCGCCGACTTCGCACGGACGAGCGGGATCATCGTCCACATCCATCGCAACAAGCAGCGGCTCGGCTCGACGCGCAATTTCGAGAAAGCGATCGGGCTCGCGCGCTACGACATCGTGTTTCTATGCGACCAGGACGACGTGTGGCGCGCCGACCGGATCGAGCGGAGTCTGCGCGAATTCGCCGATCCCGCGGTGGGTGCCGTTTTCTCCGATGCCGAATTAGTCGACGAGCAGCTGCAACCGCTCAACAAGCGGATGTTCGACTATCTCGAGGTTCGCCGTTTCATCGAGCAGGATCACGCCGCCCTGTTCGGACGGCTGCTGTTCAGGCCGTTCGTGACCGGCGCGACGATGGCGTTCCGCCGCGACCTGGCGGCCCGCGTCAGCCCTTACCCGACCTCGCGTTTCTTCATCCACGACGGCTGGCTGGCGCTGACGATCGCGGGCATGGCGCGCCTGCGCGTGATCGACGAACCGTTGATCTCGTACCGCCAGCACGGCGGGCAGCAGGTCGGCACGCTGTTGAGCGGGATCGCGCAGGCGCCGAACGCCAAGCCGCCGATCGCCTACCCGTTCACCCGACGCGGCTATGCAGAATTCTATCGCGAGTTGGAACAAGCACTGCGCGACCTGCCGCTGCGGCCCGAAGCGCGCGCGTGCTTCGCCGAAGCGGTGGCCCATAACGAGCAGCGGCTCGCCATGCGTGCCAGAACCCTTGGCCGTCCGTTGGCGATCGCGCGCGAACTCCTGAAGGGGCGCTATCATCGCTATTCGTCGGGCTATGCGTCGGCCGCCAGCGATCTCGTGCGCCCGCAATGACGATGCCGACACGCGCTACCTGATGTGGTGACCATGAAGGCTCCTTTTCCCGTCGACATCGCACAACAGCGCAACGCGTCCCTGTCCCGCCGCCTGCGTGTCGCTTGGAGCGGGATCGCGCGCCGCCTCTTTCGGGCAGGAGGGAAAGCGTGGCCTGCGCCGATCGCGTGGCGACTGCAAAACGCCATCCAGGATGGTCAGCCGATCGCGGTCCACGCGACCTCCGGTGCCCGGTCGCTGGGCAATTTGCCACGGAATGCACACCAAGCGCTGCTTGTGAGCCACGAACTGACGCTGAGCGGTGCACCGATCCTGCTGCGCGAGATGGCATTGATCCTAATCGAGCGCGGCTGGGACGTGACGCTGCTGTCTCCGCAGGACGGCGATCTTCGCAACAGCCTGATCGCGGCAGGAGTTTCGGTTCTGGTCGACCCCAACGCCGAAATGTCGCGCAGGGCGACCGTCAAGGCGCTGGCACGGAGCGCGGACGTAGTGGTGTGCAATACGGTTGCGACGCGCTGGGCCGTGGAAGCGGTCGCAGCTGTCGCGCCTTCATTGTGGTACCTTCACGAAGTGTCGCTGATCGAACAATGGCTGCAACAGGGCGACGGCCTCGACCGGGCGTTTGCTTTGCCTCGGGCATTGTGGGCGGGCAGCGAAGCGTCCGCCCGGCTCGTTCGCGACTTCCGGCCCGACGTGGCGGTCGTTCCTTACGGTCTGGAACCGCTGGCCGGAGCCGTGCCATTGGTGCGTGAGGCGGGGCGGCCCGTGCGCCTCGCGGTGTTCGGCTCCTATGAACGGCGAAAGGGACAGGACCTGCTCTGCGACGCACTGCGGCTTCTGCCCGCGGACGCGATGCGCTGCATCGAGCTGGTCATGTTCGGTCGGGTCCTGGACACCGATTTCCATCGCGACCTGCTAGACACCACCGCCGATCTCCCCAACGTGTCAGTTCTGGGCGAATTGAACGCCGATGGGTATCGCGCCGAACTGCTGCAGTGCGACGCAGTGGTCGTGCCGTCGCGCGACGACACGCTGCCGCTGGTGTCGCTCGACGCGCTGGGAGCCGGGCGTATCCTGATGTGCACCGCCACTACCGGCACCGCGGCATATCTGGCGTCGGGTGCCAGCGGGTTCGTCGCGCGCGATGCCTCGGCCGCGGCGCTGGCGGAGATGCTGACAACCGCGCTGACTGCGACCTCATCCTGGCCCGAGATCGCGGCAGGCGGACAGGAGGTGTTTCGCCGTTCCTTCTCGCGCGACGCCTTTGCCCGGGTACTGGGCGACGCGATGGACGGCTTGGTTCGGGAACGCTCGTGACGCTCAACGGTCGACGCGTCGTCGTGCTCGGTGCGGGCGGTTTCATCGGCACCAATCTCTGCCTGGCGCTGCAACGGGCGGGATGCGAGGTGCGCGGCGTCGGACGGCGTCCGCACGCGAACAGTCCGCTCGCGTCGGTCGTCTGGCACGATGTCGAATTCTCGGACGCCGACGCACTTGCGCGCGCGGTCGACGGGCAGGACATCGTCTTTCAATTGCTGGGCGGAAGCGTGCCGGTGGAGTCGAACCGCGATCCGGTCGGCGACGTCCAGGCCAGCCTAATCCCCACGCTTCGCCTGATCGAAGCGTGCCGGACAGCCGGCGTCAGCCGCTTCGTCTTTGCCTCCTCGGGCGGCACTGTTTACGGAGCCACGCCATCCGCACCGATAAGCGAGAACGCGCCAACCAATCCGACCACGGCTTATGGCATTAACAAGCTGGCAATCGAGAAATATCTCGGCCTCTTCCGTCATCTTCACGGTTTCGACGCGATCGCGTTGCGCATCGCCAATCCATACGGGCCGTTCCAGCACCGGCGACGCGCACAGGGGCTAGTTGGAGCCGTAATGGCGCGCGTGCTGGCGCAGGAGACGATCGAAATCTGGGGTGACGGGTCGATCATCCGAGATTACGTCCACATCGATGACGCCGTCACGGCGATGCTGGCTGCTGCGATCTATGCCGGGCCGTATCGTGTCTTCAACGTTGGATCGGGCGAAGGTCGGTCAGTGCGCGAGGTGGTGGACGATATCCGTGCCTTGTCCGCTACCCCGCCCGGCGTGCTGTATCACCCAGGCAGGGCAGCCGACATTCCATACAATGTTCTGGACTGCTCGTTGCTGACCGCGGAAACCGGTTGGCGGCCACGCATCACTTGGGCTGTGGGCTTGGAGCGCACCGCACGTTGGATGCGCACGCAGCCGGTTTATTCCTAGCCGCACGCCACGCCCGGCTGGATCACGACTGCGCTGGACGCCGTCTAAGCTTAGCCAGCAGCAGGGAAAGCTCCTGCCACAAGGCATGATCGAGCAGCGCGATGGCGAGGAGCCACAGCGCAATCCCCGCCGCGATGCTGCTCCACATCCACCGCAGGTCGACGTCACTTGACCAACCGTTATCCGCCATCAACAAGGCGGCGGGCGCGGCCGCAACAACCGCCAGCAGCACGTTGCGGCCCCACACCGCCCCCAGCTCGCCCGGCAGCGTGCGGGCGAGCCGCGGCACGTGGCGGCGATAGATCAGGATGCCGAACAGCGCCTCGAAGATGCGCGAGCCCGCCGCGAACAGCAGCCCGAACGGCGCAGCCGCGATGAACGCGACGAAGCCCACCGTCGCGCGCGTGATTTCCAGCTTCGTCTGCCGAAACATCTCGTCGCGCAGCGCGAACAATTCCCAGTTCATGCCGATGATGAGCGACACCAGCTGCCCGACGAGCAGCAGCGACAAGGGTCCGGCCGCGCCGATCCACTGCGGCCCGTACAGCAGCCGCACAATCGGTGCGGCCAGCACCGCCAACCCCAGCTGCATCGGCCACATCAGTCCCAGGATCAGGTTCATGCTGCGCAGAAAGGTCGGTCGCAGATCGCCGTGCTCGCGCGCGTCCTGCGACAATTTGACGTAGCTGATCTTGGTCGCGGTCGCGTAGATGTTCTCGGCCAGGATGTTGGTGACCCCGGCCGCGCGCCCGTACAGGCCGAGCGCGGTCAGCCCCAGCGTGCGCCCCAGCACGATCTCCGACAATCGCGCCATCAGCAGCGAAACGCCCGACACGGACACGATGTTGAGCCCGAACTTTACGATATGCGTCCAGTCGACCAGGCTGACGCGCAGCGACGCGTGCTGCGGCGCCACGAGGTTGTAGCACAACGCCTGAAACGTCGCGCCCGCCACCAGCCCGAGCGCCGCGCTCATGTAGCTGGCGCCGGACCAGGCACTGCCCAGCGTCACCGCACTGGTGACGACGACGTTGAAGAACAGAATGATCGAGATGGTCTGGAACGCCATCTCGCGCTGCATCATCGCGGCAGGACGAAAGGTCAGGATGCCGATCACGGGCGTGGTCGCCAGCAGCAGCAGGACGTTCCCCGCTTCCGCCGCGCCCAACAGCGGCGCTGCAACGAAGCTCAGCCCCGCCATCAACGCGGCGAGCGCGAGCGAGATGGCCGCGTTGACGGTGAAGGCGCTGGTCAGCACCTGCTGGTCGACCTGTTCCTGACGGATGACATAGGCGCCGACGCTGAACATCGCGAACACCTGCAGGATGCCCTGCGCCGCGATCGCGATTGCGTAGATACCGAATTCGCGCGGGGTGAGCAGCCGCGCCAACAGCACGGACGTGCCGAACGCGAGCACGGAGGACATCCCCTGTCCGCCGAACGACCACAGAACGGAGCGGCGGACGCTCACCAAGTACCGCACGCACGCGACGCGCACGGCACGCACGTCCGTGTGACGGCCGCCGGCCCGATTGCTGCCAGGGTCATGGTTACCCGTTCACGCGCTGGGTCGGCTGATCGGGCACGATGCGGCCCTGGTGGCGGTCGATGAGCACCGGATCATAGCCTTGCGCGTACAACAGTTCGCGCCATCCCGACAGGTCACTGTCGCAAGGGTTGTCGCGCAGCAGCTGCGCTTTGACGTAGGGGAAGCCCAGTTCGATCAGCTCGCGCCAGCGGATCAGCGTGGGATTGTCCTGGTCGGGAAAGGTGTACAGCACGTCCGTCGTGAACCCGGCATCGGCGATCCGGCGCGCGAGTTCGAGCTCGCCGGTGCGGATCACGAACTTGCGATCTCCGATCCGCACCCCACCCCAGAAGAGCGTGAACGTGCGCGAGCGCAGCAGCGCCGGGCCGAAGCGCAGCAGGAAGCTCTGTATATGGGGGCGAAACTGCATGCTCTCCACCGCACCGCACAGGTCAGCGGGCGAGGTGCGCAACCGTTCCACCATCTCCGGGAACCGGCGGGTGGGGCCGTAGATGCTATCGTTGACGATCACCAGCATCGCCGCGGCGCTCAGGTCGGGTAACAGCGTGATACCGGTTGCCCAGCCACCGAAATCATAACCCTCGTTCTGGCGCACCAGGATGCCGGCGCAGAATTCGGCTTCCTCGCCCGCGTGGTAGCCTTCGGGCCGGTCGGTGCACAGGATTAGCACGACCGCGAACCCCTGCTCGGCCCAGGCCCGCAGGTGGAAACGTGCCTGATCCGACAAGCGTCCGTCGGGCGAGTAGCTCACGAACAGGCAGGCGTCCCGCCCCGCGAGCGCGGGGACCGCGCCGTGCCAACGGTGCGCAACCGCCTCCGGCCGGCGCCGGGTGGCGCGGTAAAAGGTACGCTCGGCCGCGCGTTTCCACGCTCGCAACCGCGTGCCCAATGCGTTGCGCGTCGGCAGGCTGTAGCGGTGCCGGGGATCAGGCCGGCGATCAGGCGCGCGATCGGCGGGGTCAGTCACGGCGACGCCACGCAGTTGCCATCAAGGCTGCATCCTTTAAAATCGAGCGCGTGCCGCCCGCGAAGCGCGTGTAGCCGCCGCGCGCGAGCTGCCGGGCGAAACGCGGCAGCGCGGCCAAGCCAGCGCGGTGCAAGTAGCGGCGATCCTCGATGAAATGCAGCTTCGCCTCTAAAAGCGGCGCCAGCGTGTCGCACAGCGCGTCGTTCGCGCGCGCAGCCGCGATGCCTGCGCGCTGGCGCACCGCGTCAGCCTCATAATGGCCGAGCGTTCGGTT
>Ga0182213_1000164_pt1 | contig 11730 bp, 12 predicted proteins | sample G5R1MG_22_FD_128399 | JGI IMG/M metagenome (GOLD analysis project Ga0182213, IMG submission 128399) | Switchgrass phyllosphere microbial communities from Michigan, USA - G5R4_MAIN_03OCT2016_LD1 MG | ecosystem: Host-associated > Plants > Phyllosphere > Phylloplane/Leaf | place: USA: Michigan... | reverse complement strand
GGTGGTGTACAATGGCATTGGCGCCCAGACAGGCTGCGTCATACAAGGGAGCTGCTCAGCCACACTTGGCTCGAGCGTTGGACGCTAGGGGGGGGTCATCGACCGAATGGAGATGCCCATGTAAGGGTGTTTGCAGCTTTTGGTGCAACCGCTTCATCGTGGCATTGGGATTCTCTTCGCGTAGCTCGGTAGTTGTGGGCAAAAGGGACTCGTGCGAGCCATTATCAATAATAATAACCCGCGCTTTGGACATGAAATACTGCGTCGTCGAGTCTGATGGCGGCGGCTGCAATACCTACACATTTCCTACTCCTTCCAGCCCATCCTATGGAGCAACACCACTGAGAATCCACCTCTATACTTGAGACGCGACGAGGCCCGGTTCAGGGACTCTTGGCAACAGTTTGGTGTTGGAGATGATTGCCATTCCTCGCAGGCTGCGGGGGACTTGGATCCAACCGTGTGGCTGATTCTATATCTACTGGGTCTTGAAGAGCAGAATAGCGCAGTGGCCAAGGTAGAAGTAGATGAAGTGCTTGGTCTCTGTCGGCAGCATTAGGGAGGATCTAGCGAGATGCACATCCGATTGCCATACCATGCGTCACAAAGCTCCCAAAGTTCCTACCGACAATACAGTGCCATGTAGCTCCTTTGCGGCTGTCAAACTGGCACGAGTTCAGCACTCCCTACGGAAAAGACGGGAAGGCGATTCCGCTTACCTCCTTCTTGATGTACTGGGCGATGTCCTTGCGTGGCTGTCAGTATGCACAAGAAGAGGAGAGGAGCACGCGACATGGGTGTCTGAATCGTGACAATACGCACCTTTTCAATGGTGAATTGCTCCATGGCTTGTTGTGCTAACGAGCTGTCAGCGCTCGCTCCGTCGTATCCAGCGCGAGCAAACTCACCCACGTCAATGGCTTCGGCTTGCATCTCCTCACTCTGTTGGTTGCACGGGTGGTCAGATGCTGTCACATGGGGACATCGAATGCGCAATTACCATGTCCGCCGATTTGATCTGGGCTGCACGGGTGTGAGCTTGCATGCAGTCAAAAGGTACCCTGTAGCATTACAGAGGGTTCTCACCATCCTGCTTGGAATCCGACTTTTCGCTGGCCATGGTGCTGCTGGTCGAGTAGGCCTGGGGGCGGCCTAGGGGCGGATTGCAGAGCTCCCGGGATGATGTCGATGTGGTGTTGAGCGGAGGTTGCGCGAGGCTGTGTCGTTGTGATACGCACCTTGGCGCCGTGTTTGAGTAGCCGACGGGGCGCGCGGCCAGACAATCTGCAACCGTGCACCCACCCAAAGAGACCCCCATCGCTAGCGCGTACTAGCGCGACGGCACGGGCACGAAATTCTCGACGTGCACTTTTGCGCCTTCACACGCCAGCTGAAAACCAGCTCCAACACATCGTCAGACGCCCCCGCGATTCGAGCCGGCCACAGCTCGTCTCCTCCCTTGCGGCCATGGAGTCGTCGCGCATATTTGTGCGCGGCCTGCCCTCCACCTTCACAGAGGACGGCATGCGCAGGCACTTTGGCCGATACCCCATCACAGACGTCAAGTTCTTTCCACACCGCCGAATCGGCTATGTCGGCTACAAGACACCAGACGATGCGGCCAAGGCTGTCAAGTACTTCGATAAGACCTTCATCAAGCTGACGAGGATCCACGCCGAGATTGCACGTCCTGTGAGTCTCATCCGGCAATGCGATAACGCGTCGCATGGCTGATGATGATGTAGATTGCCGACAAGGAACTACCCAAGTCAAGGCGGCAGCAAAAGCTAGAGAGTCTCACACCGAAGACCAAAGACCATGTCCCACCGCGACAGGAGAAGGAGCTCAAGCGGAAACGAGCCGAGCTCGAGCAGGATCCGAAGCTGCAGGAATTCCTCGAGGTGTATCAACCGCCCTCCAAGACGAATCTCTGGACCAATGGCGATTTGCAACAAGGCCAGACAGTGACGGCTGCAGACGAAAGGGTACCTGAAGTGGCTGTACCAGAGGAGGAGAGCGATGGGGAATACCAGGTCATCTCGAAGAAACCAAAAGTTGCCGAGACGCCTGCGCGAGTTCTTGAAGATCTAGCACCAGCACCACAAGCCACACCCGAGCCTGAAGCATCATCTAGCAACGTCGATGCCAACGTCGAGGAAGCCATGGACGTCGATCAAGACACACCGGCCGAGCAAGGAGCAGTGTCCGACGCGGACTGGTTACGGTCGAGAACGAACAGAGTCCTAGAGCTGGTGGAAGATGATCAAGAACCACTCGCTATACCTTCAACTCCTGCGGTTGACGGTCCAGTCCCGGTACAACCAGCCGTGTCACACCCTACCCCAGACTCTGCTCCTGAGAAATTCAAGGTGGAGGCGCACGCAACAGAGGATCAATCCGTTGAGGTAGCGTCTTCGGAGGAAGACAGGATACGAGAGACCGGCCGTTTATATTTGCGCAACCTGCATTTCGAAGTGGCAGAAGATGACCTACGTGAGCAATTTTCCAAGCACGGACCCCTTGAAGAAGTAAGTCGTATACCATTTCCTTTGTGATTCGCTATGCAATGATGAACGTCAAGATAGGGACAACCGATGCTGCGGCATATGAGGTTGACTTGTGAGAGTATTTTAGTAGATGTCTCTCTAATCTGATAGTGGCATACACGCAGCCTTGATGAAATGGTCCACGCTGTACAAACAGCCGCTGACACCAAATAGGTCCATATCCCCTTGAACAAGGCCGACGGCAAAGGAAAGGGATTTGCATTTGTCCAGTTCCAGAACCATGATCACGCTGTCGAAGCGTATCTCGATAATGATAATACCATCTTTCAAGGCCGGCTACTTCACATAATATCGGCAAAAGCAAAGAAAGATACCAAGCTCGACGAGTTCGAAATTTCTAAGCTGCCGCTTAAGAAGCAGAAGGAAATCAGACGCAAACAAGAAGCCGTGAAAGCCACATTCAACTGGAATTCTTTGTATCTCAACGTAAGTTTTGACCAGCTCCCTCCGTCGGGTTCTACTCACATCTCGTCAGGCCGATGCTGTAATGTCTACCGTAGCTTCCCGTATGGGCATTAGTAAGGCCGAGCTACTTGACCCGACATCGGCCGATGCCGCGGTCAAGCAAGCTCATGCTGAGACTCATGTGATCCAAGAGACCAAGGCCTATTTTGCCCTGCATGGTGTCGATCTTGAGGCTTTTAAACGAAGTGCCAAGGGTGACCTTGCCATATTAGTGAAAAACGTCCCGCATGGTGTAACTCCTGATGAGCTGCGCAAGCTGTTCGCAGAGCACGGCTCCGTAACCAAATTTTTGATGCCTCCGACGGGCATGACGGCGATTGTTGAGTTCTCCAACGTTGCGGAAGCAAAGACAGCGTTCATGTCACTGTCTTATCGAAAGATGAAAGACTCCATTCTATATCTAGAGAAGGCCCCCAAAGATTTGTTCAAAGAAGGGGTGGCCCCCCACGTTCCACAGACAACATCGGGGGCAAAGCCGGGGGCCAAGCTCTCTGCGGCCGACTTGCTGGAGGATGCTCCCGAGCCCGAGACGGTGGATGTAGCCACTTTATACGTGCGTAATCTCAATTTCACGACCACCACAGAGCGACTTACCGAGGCTTTCAAACCTCTGTCTGGATTCCGCAGCGCAAAAGTCAAGACCAAAATCGACCCAAAACGAGGTGTCTTGTCCATGGGCTTCGGATTTGTTGAGTTCAGCAATGCCGAGACGGCGACAGCAGCTTTGCGGGCTATGGAGGGATATGATCTAGAAGGTCACAAATTGCAGATCAAAGCTTCACACAAGGGCGCAGATGCAGCCGAAGAGCGACGCCGAGAAGACGCGGCCAAGAAGGCAGCAAGCACCAAGATTCTTATTAAGAATCTGCCCTTCGAGGCGAGCGTACGTACCCTTTATTCCTTTCTAGTAGCGCCAGCTAATCCAAGGTTACAGAAAAAAGAGGTCCGCGCCCTGTTCACCCCTTACGGCCAACTTCGGTCCGTTAGGGTGCCCAAGAAGTTTGATTCGTCGTCGCGTGGTTTTGGGTTTGCTGAATTTACCACAAAACGCGATGCCGTCAACGCCATGAATGCCTTGAGGAATACCCATCTGCTGGGTCGTCGGCTCGTACTTGCGTTTGCAGAGACGGAGTCCGACGACCCTGAGCGGGAGCTGGAGAAGATGCAGCAGAAGGTGGGAGCACAGGCAAACAAGGTCGCCTTGCAACGCCTCACAGCGGGTGGGCGTAAGAAATTTAACGTTGCAGGCACCGAAGATGACCTAGACGACTAAGCGCGAGCGCGAGCGTGTTTTGGTAGGAGTACCCTTTCCCAACGGGCGCGACACCACTCGGCTGTCTCGTCCTTGACAGCATCCCTTACTTCCTTGACCAGAGGAACCACGTCCGCCCTTGAGGACAGTAAACTCGAAAGGGTAACGCCATGACACCACAGTCTATCCAGGTCACCGCTACTCAATCCCTCGACAGGACGGCCCTCGGCGGGGTGAATCAATTAGCATGGCCACCACACCACGTCTCAGATAACTCTTAGACATGGGGAGTAAGGCAGCCACAAACCACACGTTTGTTGATCCTACAAGACTTGATTGAAGTAGTTTGTTGTTCGCGATCACTGACGTTCATTCTTTGCCCAGCGCATTCCATGATAGGCCTCCCTCGCACATGTCCAATCAGATGACGATTGAGCAGATGGCAGTAGCCTCGATGCCCTTGCTCCCTCTGCTAACCAGGCACTATTTATCATTCCAGTAGGCGAAGGAATTGCGATGGAAGTAGTTACTTGGACGACAAGCGAAATAGCGATCTGTGGGCGAGGACCACGGGCGTAGGCAGCGTGTTCATCTAATTTCATGGTAATCACCATGTTACCCCGGGCCCTGGTCCCACTCCCACTTGCAGTATAGCGGGGGTCGTATCACACCTGGCAGGCGGTTTGCCTGGGAGCACGGTAAATCCTGCCTGCCCACCTCTCGCCAAGTAGTTCTCTGCCAGAGGGCCGGTCATCTGCACCATATCATATATCACTCCAAATCGTCTGACATACACACCTTCTTCGCCACTTACCCAATACATTCTCTTCTGCTTTTACAATCCTCAGTCATTCATTGCTCCAACTGCCTGACATTCATTCATTCTGCTTCAACCGTCATTCTTACCCTTATCATTCCAGCAGTCAGCCTTGACTGCATACCATAGACACATATTCAACTATGGAACTTCAGCACCCTCAATCATGCATCCTTTCCGCGGATGTTTCAGCCTCACATCACACATCAGAAGACGTTATTTCGTTAAGGAATCGAAATGCCCTCCAGGAGCGATCGGCCAACTGGCCTCATGAATACACCAACACGACTAATTCACCCCGTCTCAAAATATCACGCAGCCCGAGCCCTACGGGAAATCACTACGCCAGACAAGCTCTAGCAGGAGGCAGCTACTTCACCGGCAATGTTCATGCACAGCACAACGGGCTCGTCGGCTTTGGCGTCGAGAGGCCGGAGAAGCAAATTAGATATGAGCTCGAGAGATTATACAAGATGCTTCAGCGATCAGACAAGTACCAGAAGTACAGGGAGAAGCAGCCTGTTTTGACGCCCGCCGAGTTCATCGCCAGAGAAGCCAAGGAGGCGGCAGAGAAAAAGGCGGCAGAACAGCGAGGAGTCAAAGATGAGAAGGAAAAGAGCGTGTGGCCTGAATTCCTGGAGCATGCTTTTTGGAGAGGTACGTCAACTTTTGCCACTCCACTGACACGCATTAGCCTAGCTAACGGGCATGATTTCCAGCACTAGTTAAATGGCCGCCTATGGGCCGGAAGAAATACATGCTTGACGGTCAACTACGAGGTCGAAATGAACTGATTCAAGATTCAATCTACAAGGACACCGGTATCAGGCGGTGTCGAAAACAAGTTTCTAGCCATCTTCAGGTGCTGAAACAACATCTGAAGGATCAACCTGCCGGTGAGTTGCCTGCTATCATTTTCATGGTTTCGGCCCTGCCCACTACGACGATTCATTCACAAACACCTCTTACGTCTCATGAGCCACTAGGTGTCCAACGGCGTCTGATGAAATGCATTCCCCAGGAATCATCAAAAGCATGCTAATCATCGGCTAGTACTATTCTATATGGCGACAAAAGACGATGATAAGAAGCGCCATCGTGCACACGAATCCTCTCATTCATATCACGCGGCGCACATGCGCGGCCGCCATCATCCGCAGCGCACAGCCTCAGCTTCTAAATATGGTTACGACTCAAACAGCCCGAGTGTCTGGCCACAATTTGGAGCGCTACCGTCTAATATGTCCCTGGGTTCTGGGGTAGGTAGCAAGGCGTCTCCGTCACCATATGAGGTTACGGATTTCACGATGCTAGTCGATGAAGACGACCAGCCTGTGCACTACTTCACACGACTCCAACATCCAAATGGCCGGGTGAATGATCTCAGTGTCAGAGATACAGTCTCCTGGCGGAATCAGTATCCCGAGTTTGATTTCCTCCAATCAGAGCTAGCCGACTGGACGATGACCGATCGCAAAGTGCTCGTATGCGATGCGTCTATGAAGATTATGACGGAAGCGATACCGAACGCAAACTTGTCCATCACATTCAACATCCAGTCACAGCGAGATCTCTCGGTCTTTGAGTCCCTTGAATGCACAACGCGTTTCTACGACAGTGGAGATATTGCCCCAGACCCCCAGTTCGACGGCGTACATGCTCATGATCTGAAAGAACACCGCACACCTTGCGACTATACCCCTGATCCTCAAGGATCCTCTGGACGCCTACGCATTGCCTTTGGATCGCGCTTCTGGGTGAATCGAATGCTCAAGTACCAGAGCCTTCGGCACAGAGATGAAAACTGCATCAAGAGATCCCTCCTGAGATTAACAGCCACACAGGATATCTATGGCATCACTCCTGGTACAGGAAAAGCACAGTGCGTGCTGACCATTCTCTGGCGCTTTGAACAAACGCGCAGTACAGCGGAGGTAGGCACAATGAAATGGCGGCCCGTCAGTTTCAGCAACTGCCAAAACCCACAAGAAGATAAGTGGATTGAAGAAAAAGAGCACAAATCCGGCCCGCAAATAGGCCTGGACGACGTCAATGCAAATTCAATGGACGGCTTGGTCTCCCTCCCCGTGGACAACCCTCTCTACCACAACTCTTCCGCTCTTCCTCTCGACCCTTACAACGCCGCCCACCACTACCCTGTCCAACCCGCCCACCCAACACAGCCTCAACTTTCTCTCGACATCCTGGCCTCCATGCAGCCTGAACTCGATCACCACAGTGCCTCGGCGCCGACGACGGCCACGGCCACCGACTACTCACAAGGAAGTCTACCCAACAGTCTCTGCCACAGCCAAGATGCTCTATCCAATGCCGCCTACCCCCACGATGCCAATGATTTTGACTTCAACGGCGGCCACATCACCATCTCGGGCGCATTTGAGCCATCCATCAACCTCAGCGCCTACGACGACTTCTCCTGCAACACGACCAACGCCGAGCTCGACGGCCTCCACCCGCTCGCCGGCCTCGAGCACGACACCTTCGCCGGCCTCGGCCTCGCCGTGTGCGAGAACGGCGAGCTCATCAGCGTGCCCCGCGGCGCCAACGACGCCATGGCCAGCCTCAACGGGCCCGCCACCGCCACCGGCCTGGAAAACTGCTACCCGACCAAGCCCCCCCAATGGCACCACCACGCCACTCTCATCTCCAGCCTCGAAAACGCCGCCGACGCCTACCACGACCCGTACCAGACCAACCCTCCCCGCCCCCCGCACCGCAGCTCCCAGAGCAGCATCCTCGACCACACCTCTGCAGGCCACACGCTGCTGCGCCCCGGTGGCGCCGCTGACAACAGCGCTGCTGCTGCTGCCGCCGCCGCCGCCGCCGCCGCCGGCAGCGCCCACGCAACCTATGCGCCGGTGGCGGCCGGACCCCAGGACTTGGTTGCCCATGGCTTGCACGACGGCCATGGCGCTGTCAACGCAGAGCTGTGGCATCTGGCCAGCCCGTTCCACGAGGATACCAGCAGCGGCGCCATGATTGGGGGTGCGGGGCCTGCGGCTGCGGCGACGGGCGCGTCCGAGTGCGGACGGGACGGCGCGGCTGCGGCGGCGGGGGGCTTGGGCATGGGCGTCTTGGAGTTGATTGAGAGAGATCAGCGTAGGGGGTATTGAGGTCGGAAGGGGGGGGGAGGGAATTTATTTGTTCTCATGATGGTATGATTGATTATTTACATGTCTCTTTTCTTTCTTTTTTTTTTCTTGGCTTGCGGATGGGGATCGCATGATGCTTAGAAGGGGTGTATTTTTGTAGCTTGGTAGGGTGGGTAGTGGTGTCGAGAGGGAGAAAGGAGATGGCCGGCGTGGTAATTGAGGTGATGATGGAGATGGGTGTGTTGCTGCTGCTGCTGCTGCTGCTGCTGCTCTGGCGAGGAGGACGATAGATTTTCTCTGTGGTCTCACAAAGGGGCACTACTCACTGCTACTAATTACTAATTTGGTTGTTTGGGGGGAAGGAAGGAAGGAAAGAGATTGGAAAAGGTGCCAGTGCAAAGTACGTGCAGGGAAGAACCTGCAGAGTCACTTGTGCATACGTGCTCTGCTGTTGGATGAACGAGAAATTGCCGAGAATGACCATGTTCACTCGCTCGCTAGGTAGTTATGCAAACGATTCCCGTCTGGCACAGCGTTGCATGATGGATAGGCGGTAGTGCATGGGGTAACCACGACTGTTTCAACAACTAGCCGGGCAGACTCTCCAAGGCGTCTTCAAACCCATCCTCATCGTCATTGCTTCTCGTATCCTTCTTGTCCCCCACACACTCCCCCAACGCTGCCTCTCCCACCGCCATACCGCCGCCAACGTCGCTCATCATCTCCCGCCCATACGCCATGCGCATCTCCTTCAGCTCGTCGAGATACACCAGCACCAATCGCGCGCATTCCTCTTTCGCCTTCTTGCGCCCAAACACGTTGCGCACCTCGCCAATGGGGCCTACGTGTTCCGTGCCGCGGAAAAAACAGGCTACCGAGTGGAAGTTGGCGTCGGAGGGATGCGGCGTGTACACGTATTCTGGGCATGGGAGAGAGAGCTGGGTAGCGAGCTGGGCGGTGCGCGAGGCGTAGGATTCTCCGGGGGTGCTGGGGGTGCTGGGTGCTGTTTTGGAGGGGGTTGTTGGGGTGGAGGAGGTCCGGGTGGAGGAGGTTGGGGTGGAGAGGCGGGATGGGGACTTTGGCTTCTTGATGCCACCAACGGGCGTTGCTTCGGCGGGCCATGTGCCGATGGATTTGAAGTGCGCGACTGCGTGACGGGCGGCGTCTTGGCGGGCGGCTTTCTTGGTGGCGTGGAGCGCGGTGAGGGAGCCGAAAGGGGTGGGGTGACCGTCATTGCTGATGAGACAGGCAAAGCGGGTTCCGGATCGGTATTCGTTGTAGATTGGTTGTGGAGAGCCTGTTGCACGTTGGAACTCTGAGGGCGGCGCGTTAGTGTGTATATTCAATTGAATCCGAGGATGAGGCGTTCAAAGAAAGAGTACGGTGATGAGGTGGATGGAAGGGCGTACCAAGCAACTGGCCAATATAATTCGGGCCTGGCTCTTTCATTCCCATCTCCTGTCGCACACCCCATTCACTGCTGTGCTTATCCTTTCTAGACTTCCCGATCCTGCCCTGTTCTTGCAGTTGCTCTAAGATGGCCAGAGCCGTTTTACTAGCCGCCTCTTTTGCCTCTTGCTTGCTGTTGAAAACCGCGTCCTCTTTCAAGCCCTGTAGTTCTTGGACATCCAAGCATGGAAAGCTCAGCTCGACAGTCCAACCCTGACAGGTCCCACCACTATACACAAAGGACGGCAGTGGAAGAGCAAGGGCCTGGACCTTCTCGTGCAGTAAGACGATGTGTTGGGAGGAACGAGCGCCAACGGCCACGGGGGCCAGAGAGGCAGCATCAGCGGCGATCCTGACTTTCTTTGCAGCTGGCGGCGCGAGCTGGGTGGGCTCTGCTGCGTGATTCTTGGCCGCGAGTGCTGCTTCCTGTCGCGCATCATGTTCAGCCTTGTGTTTGGCGAGAAAATCTTCCAGCTTGAACACCCCATGGCTGGAAGGATCATCCACAATACGCCCTCCCATCGTACTTGGCTGCAATACGGGGATGGCTATATCCATGCTTGGTGTTCCAATCTTGGTCTTCACAGGCTCGTACTTTGTCAGGCTTTCGAAGCTGGTGGTTACGTGGGAAGTGGGCGTGATCAAGTGCCGCTTGAGCTCGTCCACCGAATTTCCGATATTCCCCTTCTCTTGCGAGTAATTTCTCAAGCTCCCGAAGCCAGTTGTTGACTGTGAAGAAGGCACAATCAAGTATCGCGTGAGATCTTCGCCTAGATCACCTGCAGTTGAGGAACAAGCCAGGTTCCCAATCGGCCCTTCTCCGCTCATTTTGATACGAATACCTAGTAGTATGTAGCGACGGATCTACAACCGTGCTTGCGTGTTGGTTAGAGGGATAACTTGGCAATGCATCGAATGGCGCAAAAGTGGGTGGGTTACGTTTGTCGTGTGTTGTTTGCTCTACCGGCATGCCTAAGCGCTTGCTGGGTGAGGGGCAAGCTAGCGGGGTGAGTGAAGTAATGATGCGGCATGTGTTGAAGCGATCGTGGCAAGATATTCGCTAAGAATAAGTGAGAGATGGGGGGAATGCGTATGGGAGGAATTGCTTTTTGGTCTGAAAGTTACCTCGATGGCCGACTCTCTCGCTGGATCATCAGCCGTGCCACTCATGGCCCCTTCCTCACCCCCGCAATTCGGCCATTGGCTAGACAATCGACCCATGCGGCCCGCTACGGAACAAACAAAACCCTGCCGTGTTCAAACCACCAAATAGAATTCGCAGGATAACTATACACAAGAAACCAGCCCCCCAGTCAGCGAGAGGTACGACCTTATCACAAACATTGTATGTGAAAAATACACGCCTCCTCACAAACATTGAGCGTGAATAATACACGCCTCCTCACAAACATTGAGCGTGAATAATACACGCCTCCTCACAACTATTTGCGTGTGAAAAAAAAATACACTGCCGTCTCTGGCTTCACCGCTTTAGGACCACCGACGTCAATCGCTTCTCCCTATGCTTCACCATTCTGTTCTTGTCTAGGACATGGAGCGGACAAGGGACCGTTGTGTGAAAGCGCACAGTTGTGTCATCATCTAACACAATAACTTGTTAACTCGCGTAACCATTTTGGAAGACCATTGCTGCCGACAGCACATCTAGCGTGCAGTTGCTGCCGAACTCCGATGGAGAAGAGATCTGGGGGAATAGAAGGGCAAGGAGAGAAAGAGAAAGAAAGAGAGAGAGAGGGCAGGATTTGATGCTTAGGTAGAAGCAGCCTCACTCTTCCTCTTTGCACGATCGCGCTTCTTTTCCTTGGGCGCCGTGATGGCATTCTCCTTGTCGATTTCAGCTTCTGCGCCGCGGGTGCTTCGGCTAGACTTGCTCTTCTTTTTGCCGCTGGTTTCTTCGACGCTCACGTGGTGGTCGGGCGATGGTGGCGCAGGCGCGATGGGCTGAGGCACGGACTTCTTCTTCTTCTCCTTCTTAGCAGGCATCTCTGGCACCACCACAGTGGGCGTCGGGGTCGGAACAGCGGGGGGGTTGCGCGAGACCGGGGG
>Ga0182213_1000163_pt1 | contig 11744 bp, 26 predicted proteins | sample G5R1MG_22_FD_128399 | JGI IMG/M metagenome (GOLD analysis project Ga0182213, IMG submission 128399) | Switchgrass phyllosphere microbial communities from Michigan, USA - G5R4_MAIN_03OCT2016_LD1 MG | ecosystem: Host-associated > Plants > Phyllosphere > Phylloplane/Leaf | place: USA: Michigan... | reverse complement strand
CACAAACAGCGTTGGCCGGTTGACGTTCTGAAAATTTCCACCAATCACGAAACACATAACGGAAGAGGTGCATTTGTTCGCCGTGAGTGTGCGTCTCAGGAAAATCAAACATTTCGAACAATTTGGTGCGTTGTTCATTAACTAGATTACGGAAGAACCAAAGCTTAACCTTGTCTTTCCATTGCTTTTCGGTAAGATGTAGCAAGTGCCATCTCCGGCGTTGGAGCGTAACATACATAACGCTCGTGGTGAATTGAAATATTAGCATAATAACGTGCAGGTTCAATAACTACTGCGGAATCACGCATTTCCTGCGTGACATTTATAGCGTTTGAATCTTTGACGGTCTGCAAGGTGAAATTAGATCGAAGTAACCATTGTGCTTGACACAGATCCACTTCAATCAATTTAATGATTTCAAGAATGCTTAAGTCATTACAAACCACGAAAACGATCCTCGGTGAATTGTACAGAAGGTCGATTATAATCAATACTATTAAACAGAGGCGACAGGAGATTTTCCGACAAACGCTTGTAAATAATATCGATCACCATTGTCTCGGTGTTGAATGAATGACCGGTGACGATGTAAGTATCACCGTGTTTATGCTGCAATATTGTGCCGACCGGTTGATGACGTCGTGATGCTTGCAGTTGATCATAAACTTCTTTGGTTGAATAACGCATTATTTATACTCCATTCGTTCCGCTTCAGCCCATTGGCGGGCTTCGGCTTCCGCTTCTTTTCTTGTCTTATATCTGCCTTCACCTGTTTCCCAAGGTTCATCCATCTCACCGTCATTCCACATCATAACTGCAAAGTGGCCGGACATACCTTGTGTTGTTGTTATCCAGAACTTAGGTTCAGCTGTTTGGCCTTCAAGACCGACTGCAATGGCTTTCTTACGTAAGGCCTGTTCAAATTCTCTTGGAACGCTGGTCACATGAAATCTCCACTTTAAAGCCCCTCCCCGAAGGGAAGGGCTCAGGGAATTAACCCTTATCGTCAGTCTTTGGCTCTTCGTCCTTTGCAGGCTTCAAACCATACTGCTCACGAACTACCGCAACTTCCTTGTCGGAAGCGTCGGGAAAGCTCTTCTGCCAGTCATTGAACATCTTTTGCGACATTGTCTGCTCCAATGAATTTAAAAAGTTCGGTGATATCGACCGCCGACGTTCTACCCACTTCCTTTTCAGCTTTAAGCTTCACCAAGGTTGGCAATCGACGGATAGCATATCGTGTGTGTTCCTTAGCTGCGCCTTCAAGTGGCACAACAAGAAGATTAATCTCTGGAAAGAATTTCAACAACGTATCTTTCACTTCCAAAGACGGCTTACTCCATTCAGCCGTGAACAGCAAGTAGTTCATTCGCCCACTCCAATCGTTCGGGATGTGTCATGTAATACAGTAAAACTAAACGATCACCGTGACACCTTTTAGGTTTACATACACACAATAAGTTCTTGCCGTCGAATTCATGAAAGTCTTCGTCGGTGATCTCACCATTAATTAAGCGGGTTGCGATATGGAGATCGTACATATCACAGACCTTGTCACGGTTCTTTTCTTTGCCCATCGGATATGGATTGCCCCATTTTGTGGGACGCATTATCGAACAAGATAGGCGAATTGCCGTTTGACTCGAGTAACCCTTGTTTATTACCTTAACCGATGTTTCCGTTTGATTCTTTGTTTTCCGCCTGTATCTTGTTGTGCCCTCCACTAGGACGTATTCCGTCAAAGAGCTTCTCCAAATAATTTGCAATTTCATTGAAAGACGAATGCATGCCATCATTCATAGCAACAACAGTGCTGGCAGTAAGAGAGCTTATACCCATTTGATTAGAAAGCCACGTCCTACCATTAAGTCCGGCATATTCTTTACGATTATTAAAATAACCTAGTTCTTTTAGCCCAACACCTAATGCACAGTAACAATTAGGCTTAGGTCCTACCATACTACCAAAGGCTTGACGATACTTATTTGATTTAAGCGCGGTCAGCCATTTGTTCCTGTTTTCTTGTATGTTCATCGGTCACCTTTACCAAAAATTCACAATATTGACTGTCCGTCAAAATTCTTGTGCCTGTCTCATCACGTAGTTTATAGTGATACTCTCCTTCGCGCCTAACATAAAAGAATGAGCCGTCCGCTCGCTCAAATCGCTCTTCGGTAATAGTGCTTCTCCATAATGCTAATCATAGTTTCAAACAAATGGTTTTGCATTTCTCGCGTGCAATCATTGAAACCACGATGAAGGTGAATAAATTCTTCGTAGATCGTACTGGCCACAAACTTCTTGCCGAATTTGAAAGTGTCGGGGGCTAGATAAATTCGTCGATAGATACGATCCGCCATACCCATAACATCATTGCCCAATGTAGTTTTGATGATAGGGTACGTCAAGGCCTCACCGGCGGTGTAACCCATATCCTGCAAGAATTTTATACCGAAATCGACCATCTCCTGCTCGACACTATCCATTGGCAAAGGTGTATACAACTCATCTCTGTTGATTCGGTCATGACGCGACAACAGACCAATTACGGACGCAGGAATAGCCCCAATATGCGTGGCACGCAAAGTCTTCATGCGCTCAAAGAAGGCTTCAGACGGATGTGTCCAATGCTGGTCAAAATCCAGAGCCAGAATACCTAGTAGAGCCTTATCTGGGAATAACTCCTCCAGGATATCGGGGTCATCAATCTCCGGAATGAATGCACCGAGCGTATTGCGAACATAGTAGCTGTCGATAGTGCGATCTTCAGTCAGACGCTTTTGTAGTTCTGGATTTTTAAAATCAAATGTAAAAGGAAGAGGCTCTTGAAACATACCGACCCTAATTCCACGATAGAAGAATTCCTGATTTGGGTTACGATGCACATTAAACTTCTTGTGTTCATAAATCGGATCATCTACAATGAAAAAGCGATCGATATGTTTGTACGCGGATTCAACAGCGTCACAACCGACATGAATTGTGGTCATTCCCTCAGTCGGTGATAAACGACCGACAATCGAACTGCCAGCCTCATCACGACAATTTGATTCCAATTCCCGCATCATCATCCATGGCTCCCAGTTTTTACCGAGTTCCGTTGTAAAACCCAATTCGGTATGTGAGTGGCCATTCTCGCACATTACCACAACGTCAAATTCTTTGCCGCGGATCATTTTCTTTGTAGTACTGAAAATGTAATAATCCATGCCGCGCCAGATAGTAATGGCGCCATTCATGCGTAGAATAGAGGCGATGGCTATTTTAACGCCTGTACCGAAATGACCGATCGGATTGTCGCCGTCCTTGGCGTTGATACCCATAATGGTGAAACCCTCAATGGGGATTAGTCCTGGATTCTGGAAGCTAAGCATATTATTTTAATCCCAATGAGTTAAAGCAAACAACGAAAAGCCAAACGCCCAAGAACGCTATTATGACGGCGAACACAAAATCGAATAGGTCTTTATTACCTCTGTTGAAGAAACCTGTGACGCCGATACAAAATAAGCATACTCCTGCAATGAGTCCAAATATCTTTGAAGCGATTAGTAAGCTGGTCATTTAGCTAAACCTTCAATATTGTTGTGCACATAAGCCAGCAGAAGTGACACAATCATTTCAGGCTTATGACCGACCATTCGAGCTGTCTGGATCTCTCCGAAGATCTTATCGCACTTCTGCACAAGAAATTCGTCAACATCAGCGGCTTGCTCATCCGAAAGATCTGGATACAAGTTCTTAATTTTTACTGCACGCTCATTCATTTCCAAGGTCCCTGACCACAATCGTCTTGCAGATTAGAAGATTTAAGCATAAGCCATTGATATACTCGAGCAGTGATAATCCCTCGATCAAGCCAATCGAATCTGATCACCAGATCACCTAAATAGAAACAAAAATAAGAAAGAAATTTAGTCATGCCATTTCATCCACAAATTAGTGACTGGCTTACCCCGCTGTAACGCGTAATCCACCGCATGTTTAGTGCCGCTGGGATAACCGTCAAACAAAGCCAGTATCGCATCACTGTCGTCCACAATGCCTTTATTTCGATCCTTCATTGATTTGTCGGAGTAACCTTCGCCGAAAATCTTTTCCTTTTTGGCGCAATCACGAAACATCCACCAACGTGTACGCCATTCTATTGACCATGGCTCTGCCTGTCCTTCGAATGGAATATAAGCATAGAATGGGATTTGCAGGTTCCATGCCGCGTTGGCGACAGCCATATCCCAGCCCATGGCGAGCCCCACTATCACAATTTCAGGACGGTGGTCTCGCAGATACCCCACAGCAAGATCTGTCAAATTATTAAAGACCTTGTCGGAATAACCTCCAAGCTTATTTGGTCTGTGACCTGTTACACCCAGGATCATCTACGTCGAACTCCAATCTTATTGTCTTGCGTATTAATAAATCTAGCGTAATTGTCTAAGCCGTTTATAAGCTCTAGTGCTTTTGTGATTTCCTCATTCGCTTTAATTGCAATAGCAATATCGTCCCAGCAAGTAGCGTTCGGCTCGGTTATTTGTGTGGGATCTAGCTTTAATGCAATAGCTCCAAGACGCTCTGCCCTACTATCAGGCACATAAGTCATCAAATCGCGAATAAATTCTAGATCAGTTTGCATGATATAGCGCCCTATAAACTTGGAATTTACCGTCATGTTTGGCTCTGTGATAGCCAGCAGGCAAATTATTTAGAAGATTCAAGGCTGCTGTCACGCTATCTTCGAGTTCTAGCTCTTCAATAGTCTCTTCCTCGACGATTTCCTTTATAGGGATTTTTGTTGGTGATTTGCGCTTTTTTGATTCCTTGGTGTAAGGCGCTGGCTTTGCTCTTATATAATCAAAACCTTCACGATATTCTTGATCATCATGCACATGAATTGTGATGGTCCTGTTATTATCAAGCGTGACATCATTAAAGTTACTTGCGCGATAATGCTGCGGGCCAGGGAAGGTGACGGCGCCATGAGTGATAGCGACATTGTAAATGCCTTTATTCTCAATTATTTTATAACCTTTATCGCTGCCGGATAGAACAATAGCATTGTCCACAACTGCAACAAGCAAGCCAGATGGTGAACCCAAATGTTTATATTGTAACTCAGTCAGCCTAATATTGTGAGGCCCACGACCTTTGGTAATCCTTACCGGCATTTTATTTTCCTTCGGAAATAAGATACACAAACTATAATCAGTGAAGCCGCCAAGATACAAACCGTTCTTCCAGTTGTAAGGTAAATCACCATTCACTGAGAAGACTAGCCAGTAGTATCCTTTCTTTTTAACCGGAGTTGTCCGATTGACACCGTCTTCGGGACTGATTCTAAGCCTGTCTGGATAGTACTCACAGTTGACGACTTCACCCCAAGCTTTAATTTGCTTATAGGCGTTTTGGGTGAGACGGACAAAGACTTTACCGCTATAGATTTTGATGTAGTAATCTTCAGCTGTGATACCGTCTTCGGTCTTGATCTTTCTGGCCATGATGGTTTTTCTCTCTTTGTGTAGGTATCCTCATTCATTTTTTCAGCTTTATAGTAGGCACGATATGCCCATATTATATCTATAAACTTGCCGCCGGTTTCCTTATATTCATCCGGCATTACCATTGGCGGTTTGGTGAAATTTTTAAATGGAAACTTCCTCAGCCAATCCGAAAGAATTGGCACAATAATACAAGCACGTTGATACTTATCTTCTTTGTAGCCCCAACGAAACCAGTATTCGCGTATTAGACCTTCAAGATATTGGACAGCCCACTCAACATTGCCAAGACCTTCACTCAACCACAAAGTTGTGGGGTGATGTTCATGTGTAATTTTTGTCCAAGGCAATTCGTCGATTTCGCTCGTGTCAATAACATAGCCATAAAGTGGACCTACCGGATTATAGTTCTTGTGCCATGCAGACAGCATCTGGCACACTTCATTGATCTGACTTCTGACGTGATTATCACGTAGATTTTTAACACAATCGAATGGTTTTTCTTCGGTGAAAAATATATTCATTCATAAAAACTTCTAGTTATTACACTTACGGCGAATGCATTAAGAATAGCCGAGAATAATGAGAAGCCGCTTAAATTAATAGCAAATAAAATCATGCCTTGAAATACACCATAGATATTACAAGCAAGTAAGTATTTCATATTAAATCCTTTAATTTATAAGCCCTCCAAACTCCACGAGGGAATTCAGAGGGCTTACCTTCTATGCAGCTATGCTACACAGGCGAACACGCGGAGCGCGTTCTTTTATTACTTGGCCTTCGGCTTGGGCTTCGGAGTAGGCTTGACAACCTCTTCCTCTTCCTCAGTCTCTTCTTCGGCGGGTGCGGTCTCACCGGCTTCCTTGAGACGCTTCTGCTCTTCCCTCCAACGATTCAGGCCTTCAGCGGCCTTCGGGTTGAATTCGCGCTTCACCGTACCAGCCTTAAGGGCCTCGGTGATATCGGTGCTCTTCGAGATGAGGAAGTCGACGACCTCTTCATTGTTCTCGGTGAGCTCCATAAGCGCGGCCTTGATCGCGGCTTCCTTCTCATCACCCTTAACGCGAGTGACGGTCGGCCAACGCAGACCCTTAACGAGGTCGGCCTTGTTCTCAACGAGGAATGCGAGCTTGGGATCATTCAGAGCGGCAGCATGATCAAGCGCCTTCTCGTACTTACTACGATCGGACTTGGTGACACGACGAATGGTGCCGGTGTCCAGAGCATCTTCGAATTCACTCGAATTCTCGATAATCCAGTCAGCCAGCTCGTCATTACCCTCAGTCACGGACTTAAGAGCTTCCTTGATCTTCGGACGACGCAGATAATCCTGAGCTTCCTTCTTCGTTTCAAAGATCTTGCCGTCGGGAGTGATGACGGCGTTCTTAAGTTCCATGCTTGCATCGGTCATATCAATGGTCTTTCATCTGAGAATCAGGGTTAATTTAGCGGGTTCATCCCGCCGCCCTGTGTTGCTGAGTATGCCGATTTCCCTTTTGTGGAAGAGGAGAGCGCCGCCACGACGACCCGGAAATGGGTCTCATCGAGCGGCATCGGCGTGCTCTCAGGTTATCAGGTTAATTGGCCTTCGTCTTTGTGTCTTCGACGACAGACAACAACTCACCTTGATAATAGGAATGTACATCATTGGTTGGGCATAGATTGCCGATTATGGCAAGCTTATCACCATCTTGACAAGCAAGCGCCATCACAACATCGCCTGTGCTCGACAACCGCATTGGCCCGAGGAATAGAGAAGAAGTCATAATAGCACTATAAAGTGTATTGAGTTGCAATTCAGACCAATCCATACTTGGTGGTTCTGGATATTGCGTTTTGTTGTGAATGAATTCGGCCATCAGCTTGATAAGTTCTAGCTTTTCACCGCTCGAAGCTTCACGACCACTTGACATTGAGACGATTAGCTCTTCGCCTTTGACCTCTATGGTGTAATCAGATAGGTGCAGAATCATCAATTAAACCCTCCTCATGTGGTTCTTGCCACTTACCTTTGTACCAATAGTGATCGATAGAAGGTGAAGGCGGAATTTCAACAACAGTGTAAACGCCTTCCTTTAGCAAAGTGTCGATTGTGCCGTCATGCCAGATTTTATTACCTTCAGCGCTTACTTTGATAAAGTCATAGCCATAATGATTTGCTACAGAAACAACATCGTTAAACCAATGACTCGCCAAAGTTAAAAATTGTGCTTTAAGCCTATCACCTAGGCACATAGTTTCCATACATGCTTCAATACTTAATTGCTCGTTATTACACTTTAACGCCCAAGCATCTAACAGTGTTTTAAGAAGCTCTTTCATCGATCAAGTCCTCCGGTGATTGACGTCCTTGAACAAAATGGCCATCATGTGTGTATTGTGACGTAATACCTTTCTTGTTCTTAGCCATTACAGGATAATGACCAGATTGAAAGTGCACAACAATCTCTAGCTCTTCACCCTTACGATTTTTTACCTGTTGACCTGCCAAAAACATTTTTCATAATCCTTTCTCGTTCTGAAACAACTTCATCTTCTTGTTCTTGCAATTTAATTCTGTTGTTTCTCCATTCATCAATATCGTGTATGTGACCCCAGTGAAACCAGTCTTCAACTTCTTTCAAGTTGAGTTTCAATCGATTACCGAAGTCAGTTTCAATGAAATACAAGTAATCATCACAATATTCACTGGGACCGCCACCGTATATAATGGCGTTGCCTATTTTGCGACCATCTCTTGTAAATAGCGTTATGCTCACAACCTAAAGTTCTCCGGTGATGTTATCGTGGCCTTCCATTGTTTTGTACGCCACCATGCCTGTGGATTATTAAACTCCTGCCAATAAGTGTGAAGGTCACCAGCTGGTACATGGTCATCTGATCCTTCCCGCTGCCGATTTCTCAACAAATATTTATCATGAGTTATATCGAAGAGCACAATAGAGACCGCTCCTGGTTCGAACAAAGACACAATATGCTGGGTAGTGAACCAGTACAAGTTCAGATCAGAGCAGATTACTTTCTTTGTGGGCCAAGTATTTATTGCTTGTCTTGCCACAGCTGTAATCACACGTGATCTTTCCTTAGGCGTCATGGGTCCATTGAAATAATCCTCTTTACTTCCGAACAGGGCACGCCGTAGCTTATCCCGTTCGAGTTTCAACCAAGAGGGGCCAAAGGTTTCTTCGGCCCAAGTTGTCTTACCGGCTCCCGGAGGGCCGATCGTCAGCACCAGCGGCATAAGTGAATCCATCAAACATGTAATGAGCAATATTGTGCTCACAAAAGACTACGGACAAACCACCGCCATCATTGACGACAGTGTATTCCTTGCCTTCAATCAGACAGAAATGTTCATTCAGGGCAATTAATTTTGTGCCCACCTCAATCATCAAAGATTGTGTCGAGGAGTCCGGCGAGGTAGGCTTGATCAATTCGTTGCCCTGAGTCACGGCTGTTCAAAGCTCCAATAAGTTGATGCATGTAGGCGACGTCCACACCCATCAGTTGCTCTCGTAGTTGATCGGAATTGTTCCAGTCCACCTTCGAGATTTGATGGAGGATTTTGAGTACCTGACCGGCACTAATGTTCCAACCGCGCTTAATGAACTTGCGAAGACGGAGCACAGAGGCGATCGGGTATAGGGAGCCCGAGTAGACAAGTTGCTTGGACAGGAGAGACTTGAGTGTGGCTTCAGAAAGATGAAGGCTGTTTGTTGCATAGTCGTACACTCCCTGACAATGCACAAAATCATAATTCTTGTGAATTTCTTCGGCGGTACCGTAGAAACGAATGATGATCTGTACTTTATCCGTCATTGTGATTGCGTTGTCCGTCAAGAACAACGGCATGTAAAGGTTCTTCGCCTTGGTCACGATATCCGCGACGCCCTCCACGAATTCCGAACCTTGACCGTCGACGAGGGACAATCCGCCGTCTTCATGAGAAGGTTGAACATCGCCCTCGTCCTCGTCCGGGTTGATCTCCGTTTCGAGGCTCGCCATAAATGCATCAGTGGCTTCCGGTGCACGTGTTTCGAAATAATCATAAGGCTTCTGCTCCACTCCCGCAACACCGGCGCTCTTCATGAAGATCAACACACGGTCCTCAGTTTCACCGTTGATATTCTTGGCCTGTTCAATACGAACAACTGGTTGATATTCAATTGCGTCTGGCTCTTTCTGACGCTCAGCCTTGATACGACAAAACTCACGAACATAATAAACTGCCGCCGCGAAGGCTGTTTCCTTAGTCTTAAAGTAAACGTCGTAATCGTTCACCTTTTCACCCAACTCCATAGACGCAATTGCGCCGCCGGTTACAAGGATATCTCGACGCATTAGAGCTTGCAAACTCTCGTCATCCACAGAGGCGATAAGCTTATTTAGCTTGTCACGGATGATTGTTTTGATTGTTTTCTGCTTAAAACCACTCATATCACCAAGCCTCATGTTTCCAAACAATTGTACTATTTTCTTCCGCCATGGTGCCCTTAAGCTCCATGATGGAAATATCTGCTTGCTGTTCAGCAAACAATTTAGCCGCAATAGGTTTCATATCTTCCCAGCGGCCTCTTGTGGTTTGTAAAATTTGACCACGACAAATAAAGCTGTAGACTTTCATATCTTTCACTTCATCGGTTGAAAAACAGGTCCCGATCGATGTTTCTTGACGACACCAACCATTTTATAAATGGCAATTTCATCACCACTAATATTGTTCTCATTAAACGCACGTTCTAGAATACTCTCGAAGTTATCGGTGTTCAGTCCGCCCAACTCTTTGCCATTAGTGAATAGTTTAACCAGCATTAAACTTCCTCCAAATAAGTCATCAGATAATGCAAAATACCCTTATCGGTATCGCCGGTAATTCCTAACCAACCTGCACAAAATGAAGCAGAATGTTCTGACCATGCTTTATAAATATCAAGCCTGCTAACCTCAATATCATTAGCCGCTAATATCTTTTCCATTCGGTCAATATCGGCAGAATGGAAAGCCTCATGCTCTGTAATTTCTTCTTTGAACACCATCTTCATCGTAATACTCTCATAATCATTTCGGTCAAGCGATCATTCTGTGTCATTAATTCGTTGACTGCTCCTTTCTGTCCAGGCAACCACGATGGTATGAGAAGACGAGCCAGATCATCACGACTTGTGAAACCCAGCAGACTCTCCTGCATACCATATCGTTCGTGCATCCGTCTGAATGGTTCGATCTTGATGTCAATGACATGAAACTCAATCCTTTCGGAAGGTCTCTTGTGAACACTCGGATCGTACTCTTCTTGCGGATAGTACGGTAGGCGAATGAATCGACGTTCCAACAACGCTTGACCCGACATCGGTACATCGACGAATGTGATCGGTTCAAAAAGGAAATCGTCGAATATAAGAATCTTAACCATAAGGCCCCAATTTCACGTATTCTAAGGCTTCGATTGTTCGTTGACGTACATTCTCCAACGATTGCACCCACATCTTAATTTTGTCGGGATCACGCTCATCATCCATCTCGTTGTAAACTCGATGTAGCTCGTCCATTTCTTTTTCGATTTGAGTTATGTGCTCGTTCGCCATGCTAAGACTCCTTGATTGTCATAATATATCGATGCGCGATGATGACCTTCTCATTCGACTCATTGACTAAGGAGCAAGCGTCCATGCTGACGTCCAGCACAACACCACGGTAAACCAGTCCAGTACTAATCTGGATCTCCACTGTCCTCGCTTTGTCGCTTAACACGGCTAATGATTCGCTGAGACTTAAGTTCGCCATAAAACTCTTTGAGCGTCCTTTCATTCTGTCTCGGGACTGTCAGATGCACAAGAGGGTTCCCTTTGTTCGTTGAAACTCTCTCGTAGATTATCAGCCACTTGTCTTCCTTCTTCAGACGACACTTTTCGAATGGATTCTTGCTCCTCGGATGAACTGTCCACCCGTTCTTCACCAACCAAGTCATGAAACTCGGGAGCGTCTTGACGTGTAATTGGTTCCGGCTCATGTTTTCTCAGTCTCACAAGTTCGTGGTATTCGGCCTCGGTAAAATATATTTCGGCACGTTTATCGAGACCATTGTCGCTATCAGGCAGTGAACTTATATAGCGAATGTACTTCCCAAGTAAGATCCAAGGATCCAGAGCGGTACGTGGATCCCAATAATCAAGACCGGCCGTCATGCATTCGGCGACGGTAGCCCATCTGCATTCCTTGGTGAACACTCGGACACACTTGTAATCT
>Ga0182213_1000162_pt1 | contig 11818 bp, 8 predicted proteins | sample G5R1MG_22_FD_128399 | JGI IMG/M metagenome (GOLD analysis project Ga0182213, IMG submission 128399) | Switchgrass phyllosphere microbial communities from Michigan, USA - G5R4_MAIN_03OCT2016_LD1 MG | ecosystem: Host-associated > Plants > Phyllosphere > Phylloplane/Leaf | place: USA: Michigan... | reverse complement strand
TCGGCACTGCAAAGGTGGCCTGATGACCATGTTCGACAACGACGACAGGTCGAACACTTCGTCCGACAATGCACCCTCGTTTACCTTCAAGGATAAGGTTCTTAGGCTTGCCGGCGAATGGACCGCCACACGGCTTGGCAACGTGCCCGATGCGCTGGCAGCAGCCGTAAGGGATCACGATGGCGCGATCTCCCTAGATCTCGAGCAATTGGGTTCGATCGACACGGCAGGGGTGTTTGCGGTGGCGCGGGTGCTGCCCGAAGACGAGCTCGTCAAAGTGGTCACCGTTGGTCGTGATTTCGATCGCATGGCAGACCTCGTCCGCCCCGCCTTGCAATACTCCCGGCCCGAAGCACCCAAGCCACGCTTCGTGAACGCGTTGTTCCAATCGATTGGCAAAGGCGTGGTCGAGACAGCCAACGAGGCCTACCGCGGCCAGACGTTCGCCGGTCGACTGGTTCTGTCGATCGGCCGCACGATACGGCACCCTCGGCGGCTCCGCGCCACGCCCCTGGTCGCCATCATGGGACAGGCCGGCCTGTCAGCGATCCCGATCGTCGCGCTGATGACCTTCTTCATCGGCGCGGTATTGGCACTCGTAGGCAGCAACATGCTGCAGACGCTGGGTGTGAAGATCTACGCCGTCGAGCTGGTCGGCATCGGCATCCTGCGGGAGTTCGGCGCAGTTGTCGCAGCAATCCTCTTCGCGGGCCGCTCCGCCTCGGCATTCGCCGCACAGCTCGGCTCGATGAAGATGAACCAGGAAATCGACGCCATGAGCGTCATGAACATCGACAGGTTCGAGGCGCTGGTGATCCCAAGGGTCCTTGCCGCACTCGTCATGCTACCGCTGCTCACGGTGGTGGCGGATGTCGGCGGGCTGGTCGGCGGACTGCTGGTATCTTGGACGCTGCTCGACATCGAACCCACGCTGTTCCTGCAGCGGCTTGTGGAGGCGGTCGGCCCGCAACCCTTCTGGGTCGGCATGGCCAAAGTTCCGCTGTTCGCTCTTGCTATCGCGACCACCGGCTGCCGACACGGCATGTCGGTGGGTGGCGACGTTCAGAGCCTGGGCGATCGGGTGACCCGCGCCGTCGTGCAGTCGATCTTCCTGATTATTATGTTCGATGCTCTCTTCGCCGTACTTTTCGAAAGGCTCGACCTGTGACGCCCACTACGAGCATTTCGCAGGACGTGCCGGAAAGCGAACTGCCCATCCAGGTTCGCGGACTGCGCACGTCTTTCGGCGAGCATGTCATCCACGACGGCTTGGACCTGGATGTCGTCAGTGGCGAGATCATGGGGATTGTCGGCGGTTCCGGCACCGGCAAATCCGTCCTGCTGAACACGATCTTAGGCCTCAATACTCCTGATGCAGGCATCGTGAAGCTCTTCGGGTGCGACATTCACGACGCGGCGCAACGCCGCACGGCCGAGAACCGGATCGGGGTCCTGTTCCAGAACGGAGCCTTGTTCTCGGCCCTGACGGTCCAAGAGAACGTCGAAGCTCCGATGATCGAGCATACGTCGCTTCCAAAGGACTTCGTCGCGGCGCTCGCAGCATTCAAGCTGCGACTGGTCGGCCTGCCGGACGAAGCGGGGGCGAAGCAGCCGTCGGAACTGTCGGGCGGCATGCGCAAGAGAGCGGGGATCGCACGAGCGATCGCGCTCGACCCGCCGCTGTTGTTTCTGGATGAACCTACAGCCGGGCTCGATCCGATGGCGGCGGAGGAATTCGATCAACTTATTTGCGCTCTTCGAGACTCGCTGGGCCTGACCATCTTCATGGTCACTCACGATCTCGACTCCCTTCACGCCGTCTGCGACCGGGTTGCTGTCCTGGCGGACAAGAAGGTCATCGCCTGCGCTTCCGTCCCTGAACTCGAGCGCTCCGATCACCCCTGGATCCAGAAATACTTCAACGGTCCTCGCGGGCGCGCCGCAAAGGCCACGGCAAACGAAAGTGCGAAATAATGGAACGGCATGCCAACTACGCGCTGGTCGGCGTTCTCACCACGCTGCTCGTCATCGGCGGGCTCGTCCTTGCCCTCTGGCTGGGAAATGTGAAGGTGGAAGGCGAGGATCATTACCGCGTCATTTTCCCCGGCCCGGTCCACGGCGTCTCCAAAGGCGCTGAAGTCCAGTTCAATGGGATCAAGGTCGGCGAAGTATCGTCGGTCCGCCTGCTGCCACAGGACACGAGCAAGATCCTTGTCGACCTCGACGTGGACAAGGAAACGCCGGTACGGATCGACTCCACTGCCAGCACCGCCATGCAGGGCATCTCGGGCGCAAGCGCCATCGCGATCAGCGCTGGGGACGCAAAGAAGCCCTTGCTACGCGACGTCAGCCGGGATCAACCGCCTTACATCCGGGCCAAGCCTAGCGCGCTTGCTTCGCTGTTGCAGGATGGCGGCGAGGTGGTGAGCAACGCGAACGAGGTGCTCGACCGGCTCAATCGCGTGGTATCGGACGGAAACATCGCAAACCTGTCGGCGATCATGAACGACCTGAGGCAAGTCTCCGATGAACTTGCCGCAAATCGGACGATGTTCGCCGATGCCGCATCTGCGGTCGCGAAGCTCGACACGACCATGACCAATGCTAACGCGACGATCGGCCATGTCGACGAACTGGTGCAGGGCGACGGTCGCCGCGCCGTTCGGAATACGGCCGATGCCGCGGCCGAGCTAAAACTGACCGTCGCCGAAGCGCGCCGTGTCGTCGCCGGTCTGAAGACCACCAATACGGCAGTCGGCGGGACAATCCTACCGCAGCTGGCCGAGACATTGCAGTCGCTTCAGGATGTCTCACAAAGCGCGGACACGCTGCTGCGTTCGGTGCGCCAGGATCCGCGGGGCACGCTTCTCAAAGGACGTGCGCGCGAACGGGAGTTGAAACCATGACAATCATCAGCCGATGCCGCACCGCCGGTGCTGTGGCGCCTCTTCTCCTCCTGGGAGGATGCCTTGGCGGTCTGATCGGCGGCGGGAAGCCCGCCGCGCTCTACCGCTTTGGCGATCTGACCGACGTGCCCCAGCCGGCAGAACAAGTCGCGCCGCGCCGAACCGTTCGTATCATGCCGATCGACTTTGCCGCCGCCGCCGCCGGCGACCGTGTACTGACCATAGAAGGCAGCGAAGCCGCTTATCTGAAGAATGTGCGCTGGGTCAGTCCGGCTGCCGCTCTGTTCCGTGATGGCCTTGCCAATGGCGTGGCACGCCGCGCCCCGGATCTGGTGATGGCAACTGAAGGTCCCGCCGCAAGGCACGCGGATGTCATCCTGAGCGTAAGCGTGACCAGGTTCGAGGCGTCCTATGATCATGGCGGCAAGGCGGCCCCCTTCGCGCATGTCGCAGCAACGGCGTCCATCATCGATCCGTCAACCCGGACGATTGTGGAACGACGACGGTTCGAGCACACCGCTGCTGCCGAGGCGAACACCGTCACAAGCATCGTCCAATCAATCAATGTCGCAAGTCGTGATGTCATCGTCGACTTGGTGGATTGGGTGAGTTCGACATCGCCGGTGCGAAGGCCACGACAACCGGGCGCAGCCAGCAATCCGGCAGGCACCAGCGCGGCTACGATGCGATGACTACCAGTCCGGCGGCTAAATGGCAGCCGCAAGCCGGTGACGTTGGGCAAACTACCTTCCCACCCAGAACGGCGAAACCAAACACCGGTCGATCGATCCTGGCACTCAAAGTGCTTCCTCCCACGCTATCGTCGCAGGCGCTTGAGCACTCATGACCATGGACCGCGCCACGTTTGAGAACTCCTTTCGCGTTCTCTCGCCCAATCTGACCGCGTTTGCGCGATCTCTCGCGCGGGACCCTGATCTAGCGCAAGATCTGGTGCAGGAGACCGCGATGAGGGCGTGGCGTGCACGCGCAAGCTTCCGGCAAGGTACGAACTTCAAGGCGTGGTTATTCCGGATCCTGCGCAATTGCTTCCTGACGCAAGTGCGAAGCCATAGGCGCGCACGAACCGACAGTTGGGGCGACGACCTTCCAGAGGTCGCCGTGCCACCGCAGCAGGAAATGCACATCCACCTGCAGGACGTGCTCCGCAATACCCAACAACTGGCGGCAGGGCAGCAGCGCACCTTTGCTCAAACCATGATTGATGGGTGCTCCTTAGACGAAGTCGCTGCGATCGACGGGGTTGCCGTGGGCACGATCAGGAGCCGGATCATGCGTGGGCGTCGGTCACTGCGCTTGCTGATGACGGATGACAGCAGTGCAAAGGAAATGCCTGATCAACCTGCGATGCCGGATCGGGTGGTCGCCGAGCCGTCCGTCGCCTCAACGACGATGGATGCCGTTAACCAAAAGCAGGCGGAACTGCTGCGGCGATGGCGGGAACGCCACCGCCGCAGAAGGCCCGGCTAGGCTGCGTGACAGCCTGCGCCGACTGGTTTGAAGTCGCCCGCCAGCCCAAACACAAATCAAGGTTTCGAGGGGGCAAGATCTAGAGCGTGAGGCAGCCAAGCCTCAGGCCTCCCCGGGCAGTACCCCAAGACATCCCTTGATGCGATTGCCATCCGCATCTCAGCCGATCTGCTGAGACGCAAATACGCTCATCGAGTAGGACCTCCGTCGCGGTAACCAGCCACAGAAAATCGCCCCGGAAGGTTGTTAAGGGTAAGCGTCCGGTGGGTTCCGGTGGGTACCGCCGCGGTTTGAGGCGCCATCCGAGCCGGGCTGACCGAGTGCACGATTATGCGGCGACCGGCAGCTGTGTGCGAAGAGCCTGCCATTTCCACGGGAGCAGCTCATGCAAGCGCTGCTGCAGGATGTCGGCCATGCGGGTGAGGACGGCCTCGACCTCAAGGCACGCGATCACTGGCGAGCCTTTGCGGCGCTTTCTAAAGCTGGGATGCAGCATTGGCCAGCTCGAAGAAGTGGCGTCGCGCATGCGCCCAGCACAAGGCGCGCTTCCACGGCGCGGGCTGACGATCCTGCCGGAACAATCCATTGTAGCCATCATAGGCATCTGCCTGAAGGATACCGCGCTAGCCCTGCAGGTGGGCAAGCGGATGCTCCCCACGCCGGTCGCGAGAGTAGCAGTAGATCGGTGCCGGCGGCTCGCTGCCGCCGAACGGCCGATCGTCGCGCACGTAAGTCCACAACCCAGCGGTGTCGGTCTTGCCATTTGCCAGCACCGGGATGGTCGCGTCATCGCCGTGCACCCGGTCACCGACAAGGGCGTGCGCCTTGATCAGGCGATAGAGCGGCATGAGCGCCGCGGTGCAAGCACCGACCTGATCGGCCTGGGTCTTAAGGCTGAGCTCGACACCCTCGCAAGCATAGCGATCCCGCTGACAGTCAAGGGGCGGGTGCGCACCGAATTTTCAAAGCAGGACCATCGCCAAGAAGCTGGGCCCAGACAGGCCACGCCGCGTCACATGGAAGGGTGCGGGTGGCTGCGTGATCCTCTCACACTCCCGGCAGAGAATTTCTCGCGCAGGGTCTGAACGCCCTTCCACTGCCGGAGAATCACTTCCAGCGTCTTGGTTAAGAGCCGACATGATCCAGTAGGCAGCGCTGAGCCGCCATATCATGGCGGTGCCCTGATGCTGCGTATGGGCGCGCAGTTCATCAATCGCATCGCGCCAGCCGGTCTCGTCGGAATCGCATCAGACCCATCGCTGACGCCACCTCAGCGCAGACGAGGCAAAGCCGCACCTGCTCCAATCGACCTAGCCTGTTCACTTCTTGACTAGCATGCCGTCTTCGATGCTGACGATGGGCTGGCGGCAGAACAGCGCGGGGACGTTCACCGTGCTGGTGCCGGTGGACACGCGGCTCAGCTTCACATCGTTGAGGTTGCTCCCGATGGCGAAATCGAAGTTGTCCGCCGCATCGGTCGCTACGCGGTATTGCGCAATCAGGTTGATGCCTTTGGGAATCGCACAGAGATCTTGGTAATCAGGAATTCGTTATCCTGACAAACTCTGCATTCGTGCATGGAAGCGGCCTCGCAACCCGCAGGCCATCATATCGACTAGGCCATTTGCTAAGACGGTCAAGCGATGAACGCTGTTGCCGATTTACAACTAGTCGGACAATTTCGCTCACGAGCGCTCGCCGACGCCCAATTTCGTTCGGCTGCGCATCAATTTGCTCTTGCGTTCACACCGAGCAACATTAATCGGGCTCATCTACGCAATATCACAAGACTCAAGGGGGAAGGTCATGAGACTTCGTACGTCTCTCTCGCTGCTGCTCGGCGTTTCGACTATGGCCGTGTCGTCAGCGGCTATCGCGCAAGATACATCATCACCGGCTGCTGGCACGCAGGTGAACGACATTGTCGTCACGGCCACGCGTCAGGACACGTCTCTTCAAGATACGCCTGCGGCAGTGGACGTGATTTCCTCGGCGCAAATCAAGAACCTGAACATCTTCGACGTGAAGGAGGTGCAGAACCTTTCACCCGGACTCGAGCTGACCAACAATACCGGTCGCTCGAACGTGGCAACCTTGCGCGGCATCACCTTCGATCCAGACTCGGGTTCGGCTGCAGCGGTCGACTTGTTCTTCAACGAAATTCCGACCGACGCGCAGACGGCATTTACCGCGATCTACGACGTTGGCCAGATCGAAGTCCTGCGTGGTCCGCAAGGCCTGTTTCGCGGCCGCACCTCGCCGGCCGGCGCGATCCTGATCAGCTCGCAGCGCCCTGATCTCAACGACATAACCGGTTACGTGCAGGCGACCGGAAGCAATCGTCGCGCAATCAACGTCCAGAACGCCTTCAACCTTCCGTTCATTTCGGACAAGCTGGCTCTGCGCGCCGCACTGCTCTATGACGAGAACGATCTCAGCTACGTCCGCAAGCTGGACGGCACGCGCCCGTCGAGCAAGACGCTCAGCGGTCGCATCGGACTTGCTTACGACTCAGGCACCGGCTTCACGGCTAACCTGACTTACCAGCACCTCAACGCCGATAACCGTTACTACGTCGCCGCGTTCGGTCCTGGCAATCAACCTAGCGTGCTCAGTCCTCAACGCAGCGGTCCGGCGCTTACGCCTGGCGATCGACGCGCAGTGAGCGAGGGTGCCAACCGGTTCCAGAACCAAACCGACTTCGTCACCCTGAATGCCAAGTACGACATGGGCGGGGCAGAAGCCGTGTTCAACGGCGGCTACCAACGCACGGTCTTGGATCAAAGCGCCGACCTGGATATAGGTAATTCGATCCCGAACTTTGTCCAACGTCAGTCGTTGCGCACCGCGTATCGTGTCTACAACGGTGAAGTCCGTTTGCAGTCGAGTGGCGGCAGCCGGTTCACCTGGGCGCTGAGCGGGAACGTAACCCATCAATTGAACACGGTTGGCGTCACACAGGGGCAGGATCAGTTCTACTCCCTGCCATTCGTAGGCCCACTCCCACCCTCAGTCGCCTATTTGCCTATCAACGCTGGCGTTGATGTCGGCATCAAATCGGACACATATGGTCTCGCTGGCACCCTGGGCTACGAGCTGTTCGATGGATTCAAGGTGACTGGTGGTATTCGCCACTCCTGGTTCAACGTCGATCGCGAGCAGAACGTCGACATTACGCTTCCGTCCATTGGACTCACTCTGCCCACCAGCACGTCGAACTCGAAACTTCGCAACCGTGCCTGGACCGGCGGTGCAAATATCAATTGGCAGGTCACGCCGGACCTGACGCTCTACGCAAATTACGGGCGTTCGTATCGTCCGGGTGTTTTCGCGGTCGGCACCGCCGTGCCGCTTGATCCGTCACTTCTTGTCACTCCAAGCGAGAAGTCCGATGGCTTCGAGGTCGGTGCCAAGACTTACTTGTTTGACCGCAAGGTCTCCTTCAACGTCGATGCGTTCTACCAGAAGTTCAACAATTACATTTCCTATTACCCTGGCGTCACGACCGATGCGAATCTTGACGGTACTCCCGACCCGGGACAACCGCTGCCGTTCGCAGGTGACGCGATCAGCAAGGGCGTGGAGATGCAGTTGGACGTTCGCCCGACATCCAACTTCAACTTCGGCGTGAACGCGTCGTACACCATTGCGCACTGGGACAACGCGACGACGATCTGCAACGACTACAACGGCGATGGCCGCCAGGATGCCAATGGCGATGTCCGTGTTCAACCCGGCCGCCAGGTCTCCCTTTGTGAGCGTAACGATCGCCTCAGCCGTACCCCGAAGTTTTCGCTGACAGCCAACGGCGAGCTGCGTATTCCGCTTGAGACGCTCACCCCGTTCATTCGTGGGCTCGTGAACTATCGCCCTGGCTTCTACTACGAGTCCGATGATTACAACTACCGCGCTTACACGAAGGTCGACCTGTTCGTCGGTGTACGGGACGGCTCCGGTCATTGGGAGCTCTCGGCTTTTGCCAAGAACTTGCTCAATCAGGCGCGTGTTCTCTCCGCCAGCCAAGGCAACGCCCAGGTCGGTACAGGCACGATCGATCCTGCGACGTTCCTGCCCACTGGTAATCCTGGTGCATCCTTCGACAGCGGCTATCGCATCGGGACAATCACGCCTCCGCGCGAATTTGGTGCCACGCTCCGCTACTCCTGGTAAGCGCGGCGCCTAGTATCGCCTGTGCAGGGGCGGGTGGGTAAGGGACGATCTCGACAGAGCATCGAACCTGAAGCCACCCGCCTTTTTTTTCGGGCGCTGGCACAGCGTTGGGGGAAAATGCTTGCCCCTGAACAAGTGGGCTGCAGCTTTCCTTCCCCGATCGCGTGAATAGGGGATCATACATGAAGCAAGTAAGCCGCCGCATTCGCTTCATCGCCGCACACCTTGCCTTGGCTGGTTCGGTTGTGACCGGTTCAGCAGCCGCGCAGATCGCGGCGCCGGCCGAGAACAGACAAGCCATCACGCTCAAGACGGGTGTCGTCCCAGGTGCCAATGGACCCGAGATCTGGTACGGAAAGCCAGGCAACATGTCCGTTCGGAACGTCGTTGAAGCAAGCCTTCTGCCCGTCCTTCCGGAGCGTGCCAAGGCGAACGGCGCGGCCGCGATCGTCGCGCCTGGTGGCGCCTTCATGGCGCTGTCCTGGGATCATGAGGGAATGGAGGTTGCACGCGTCCTTGCGGCGCATGGAATCGCCGCGTTCGTGCTCAAATACCGGCTGAACTCGACTCCAAGTGAATGGGGGGCATTCAGCAAGGTCATGAATGCAAGGATGAAGGACTGGATCGGCAAGCCGGGAATGGGCTTGAAGATCGTGACACCAAGTTATGCCGTCGACGATGCGATCGCCGCCTTGCGCCTCGTGCGTAGCAGAGCGTCACAGTGGAACGTCGATCCCAAGAGGGTCGGCATGATCGGCTTTTCCGCTGGCGCACGAACGACTATCGCGGTGACGTTGCAGGCGCAGCCCCGGGATCGCCCGGTGTTCATCGCGCCTATCTACCCGCCGATGGAAGCGGTAGCCGCACCGGCTGATGCGCCGCCGATGTTCGTCGCCATGGCGTCGAACGACCAACTGTCAGGACGGGCGGGCTACGGCCTGATCCAGAGCTGGATCGATGCACGGCGGCCCGTGGAATTCCACAGCTACCAGAAGGGCGGCCACGGTTTCGGACTTGGCATACCCAACACCACGACCGAAGGTTGGTTCGACGGCCTGCTTCGCTGGATCGACGCGAACGGCTTTACCCGCAAAGCGCCCTGATCGCCGGCAAGCATCTCCACTGCGCCGGGTATCAAATTAGAGAAAGCCAGCCTCCAGAGCGCTGGAGACCGGCTTTCTTGTAGCTCTACTCTGGAAGCAGGATCAGACGATCCCAGCACCGAGACCAACCGCCTTGCGCTCCTGCGCCTTGCGGTCACGCCAGCGGCTTTCGCGGTAGACCGTCAGCACGTCCACCGCGCCGCCTGCTTCCAGGCGTGCCTTGGCAAGGATAGGCGCCACGTCGACGTTGTAGGCGCGGCGCAAGGCCTGGAACGCCATCATCGTGTCGTTGGCTTCCTGCGCCAGATGCAGCGCCTCGCGATCGACAAGCAGCGCCTTGGCATAGCACGAGCCGATGGCCTCGGCCGACGACAGCATCGACTCGATCGGATCGGTCACGTTGTGCGACTGATCGATCATGTAGCTGGGCTTGAAGCCGTCGCGCGGAGCCAACTCGGCCTCGACCAGCTCGTTGAACACTAGGAACAGCTGGTGCGGATTGATCGATCCGGAATCAAGATCGTCGTCGCCGTACTTGCTGTCGTTGAAGTGAAAGCCGCCGAGCTTGCCGAAGCGATGGAGGCGCGCGACGATCTGCTCGATGTTCACGTTGGGCGCATGATGGCCAAGGTCGACCAGGCACTTGGCCTTGGGGCCCAGCTCCTGCGCGGCGAGGATCGATGAACCCCAGTCGTTGATGACGGTCGAGTAGAACGCCGGCTCGAACATCTTGTGTTCCAGCAGCATGCGCCAGTCGTCAGGCAGAGCCGCATAGACTTGCGCCGCCGCTTCCAGGTAGCGATCGAGGCTGCGGCCCAGATCCTGCTGGCCCGGGAAGTTCGTGCCATCGCCGACCCACACGGTCAGGTCGGTCGAGCCGAGCTGCCGACCGATCTCAATGCACTCGATGTTGTGCTCAACCGCTTGCTGGCGGGTCGCCTCGACCGTCGAGGAGAGCGATCCGGTCGCGTAAGTCTGCGCCTGGCCTGCCTGGTCCTGGAACGTGTTCGAGTTTACCGCGTCGAAACCGAGGCCTAGTTCCGCAGCTTCCTGGCGCAACGCCTTGTAGTCGCTCACCTTATCCCAGGGGAAGTGCGGCGAGACACGCGGCGTCAGGCGCGAGAGCTGGTTGATGACTGCGCAGTCCTGCAGCTTCTCATGGATGTTGGTCGGCTCGCCGGCAATCGGGAACTTGGCGAAGCGCGTGCCGCCCCGCCCGGCGCCCCACGACGGCACCGCGACGGAGAAGCCGGCGACCTTGTCTTTGATCGCGTCGATGGCGATGCCGGCGCGCTCCAGCTTGCGCCCCAGTGCGGCGTACTCGTCATCGAGAGCCTCCAGCGCGCGGTCGTTGGCTTCGGCAATAAGTTCTTGTGAAATGGGCATGTCGGTCATGTCTGTTCTATCCTCTCGCCTGCGTTCAACGCGTGAAGGCCTGCGCGTTGCCTGCATCGACGTTGATCATGTTGCCGGTCGATTTGGCGGACTGGTCACCCGCCAGGAAGTAGACCGCCTCGGCGATGTCGCTGGGCAGCACGTCGCGCTTGAGCATCGAACGCTGGCGGTAATGCTCTTCCAGTTCCTTGCCCGAGTCGATGCCGTGGGCGCCGGCACGCTCCTGACGCCAGTCCCCATCCCAGATGCGGCTGCCCTTGATCACGGCGTCGGGATTGACGACGTTCACGCGAATGCCGTGCGGCGCGCCTTCCAGCGCCAGGCAGCGCGCCAGGTGGTTCGCGGCGGCCTTGGCCGAGGCATAGGCGCTGGCATTGGTGGCGGCCGCGACACCGTTCTTCGAACCGATGAATACGACCGAGGTACCGCCCTGCTCCTTCATGCCCTTCAACAGCGGCCAGGCGGCGCGGCTGGTCAGGAAATAACCCTGCGCCAGCACGTCATAATTGCGGTTCCACAGCGCGATGGTGGTCTCTTCCAGCGGCGCGGACGAGGCGATGCCGGCGTTGGCGACGAGGATGTCGAGTCCGCCGAATTCACGTGCGCTGACGGCGAATGCCTCGGCGACTTGCGCCTCGTCCGTCACGTCGCACACGACGGCGCGGACTACGTCCTTGCCGAACTGCTTGGCGAAACCGGCGCGGACCTCTTCGAGCGCGCCACCATCGCGATCAGCCAGCACGACGCAGGCGCCGT
>Ga0182213_1000161_pt1 | contig 11819 bp, 10 predicted proteins | sample G5R1MG_22_FD_128399 | JGI IMG/M metagenome (GOLD analysis project Ga0182213, IMG submission 128399) | Switchgrass phyllosphere microbial communities from Michigan, USA - G5R4_MAIN_03OCT2016_LD1 MG | ecosystem: Host-associated > Plants > Phyllosphere > Phylloplane/Leaf | place: USA: Michigan... | reverse complement strand
GTCGAACACGTCGGACCGCAGACAAGCCATCAAGACTGCGAAACCATTCTCTGACTTCCTGACCGACACCTTCAATCGGCAACACGACTACCTGCGCATCAGCGTCACCGAACGCTGCAATTTGCGGTGTCTGTACTGCATGCCAGAGGGTGCGCTTCTGGCTCCTCCCTCAAGGCTGCGAAAACTGTGGCTGACCAGCACCAGAGGGTATTTCACTTTCGCCTAACGCGAACATGCTCACCACACCGGAGATTTTCTACCTATCTTCGCTCTTCGTCTCACAGGGCGTCACTAAGATTCGGCTCACCGGTGGCGAGCCCACCGTGCGTCGCGACATCGTACCGCTGATGCGTCAGATTGGTACGCTGCGCCCCAAAGGCCTTCGAGAACTCGCCCTCACCACCAATGGCATTTCGCTGCACAGGAAACTGGACGCCATGTTAGAAGCCGGTCTGACGGGAGTCAATCTCAGTCTGGACACGCTGGATCCTTTCCAGTTCCAGATCATGACACGACGGAAGGGCTTTGACGCAGTCATCAAGTCGATTGATCGCATCTTGGAAATGAACCGAAACGGAGCCGGGATCAAGCTCAAGATCAATTGCGTCGCCATGCGCGGATTGAACGACCGACAAATTATTCCTTTTGTAGAAATGGGCCGCGAACAGGACCTTGAAGTGCGTTTCATTGAGTATATGCCTTTTGGAGGCAACAAATGGAGCGAGGGCAAGATGATCAGCTTCAAGGAAATGCTCGATATCATTCGCGTCAAGTACCCCGGCCTCAGGGCCGTGCCAGGGCACAAGAATGACACAAGCAAGACCTTCAAGGTGCCAGGTTTCGTGGGCAGAGTGGGCTTCATTACCAGCATGACGAATGACTTCTGCAGTTCTTGCAATCGCCTTCGGATCACGAGCGATGGCAACCTGAAAGTATGTCTCCATGGCATGGCCGAGGTTTCATTGCGCGATCTGCTGCGACAAGGCAACAATGGCGAGCCGATCGACGAAGAAGCTTTCGAACGCATACGACGGTTCGAGATGGACCACCACAAGGATCGCATCAGCGATGAGACTCCTCTCGGCTGGGGCCAGAGGGAACGCAACCTACTCAATATGATTGGCACAGCTGTCAAACGCAAAGAAGAGAAACACGCTGATCTCAACGAGCTTGCCAAACTCAACAACAGACCAATGATATTAATTGGTGGGTGAAATTTTGGATTCCTGCGTCTTTCTGTCTGTCACGATGTGCACGCCACTACGATGCCGCGATTAATGACCGCGATGGCGTTTGAGCGCTCTCTAGGCTGGTGTTAGCTCGTTGTGAGTGTTTACAGTTCTTTCACCAGACGAATAGGACTATATACTGCTGAGATATATCCAAGCTGTCAAACATCTGTGCAGATGAAATATTGGTGATGTGCTCTGCTGATTTCACTTAGACAGGAACACGTCGGCGACGAATATTCCTCTTGGTGCACGACCACCCTTAACATGCACAAAAAATACGACTTTCGGCGTACAAAGGCAGTTGATAACCCCGAGCTCATCTGCGCCCTTTGCACACCTGTATGCGCCTTCGAATTACATCTCCCCATCAACACGCGCCTTCTCGACCTCAGTGGTATTGGCGACGCCCGAGCAAGATCAGCATGGCTTGACCGCGAATCCTGCGCATGACTCAGCCGGCGTTACTCTATCTGATTCTGTTGAAGATAACAATTTTCTTCGAACGATCAAGCTGGACGATGATACAAGTGCTCCCCTTGCCAAAGGTCTGAAGCACGTCCGGCAGAAGTTCAATATGGGAGGTGCGGAATACAACGAATACTGGCGTCTCGTCATCAAAGCTTATTCCGCGAATGAGGCTAACAAGGCAAGCGCGAATGCAAGTGCTGCGAGCTTGCTGACCGAGATCCAAATTAAAAATACCACAGATTCGACTCGGCAAACAGGGCAGGTAAAACATGCGCAGCTTATGCAACTCGTACAGAGTATCGCCAATCGTTTCTCACAACTGCATAAAGCGCAGGCCGCCGATGCATCTCGCGAAGATACGCTCAGGGGCTTACTGACTGAACTGGATATGCCTACTTCACACCCAAGATTGATTCGAGATGTCGAATACGACATCAGAGACCTGGAAGATCGCATCGCGATGGGTACACTCAGGCTTCCCGATGTCGCATCAGTGAGCTCTACTGTCAAACAAGCATCCGCCAGAGAGACTATTTCCGAGCAGCCGCAAGACATTCCTGTCGAGCAGGAGATCGCTGAACTCAAGGAAACTCTATGGTTGTACAAGCAGGATGTTGCAGCTGTCAAGGATGCCGTCGCTGAGCAAAGGAGGAAACTTCATTCTGTGTGGAAGAAGAAACAGGAAATTCATGCCAAAAGACAGGACTTACTCAAGCAGCTGATGGAACTGAAAAAGGAATCGCAACACGCCAAAATCGCGACAGGACCTCAAATACTAGCGAGAATGCCAACTGGTTTGGATTTCACTTCGCAAAGGGCATTGGAAAAGACTGAGCCACCGCTTGACAATGAAAGGCTTGATGAATTGGTGCTTGTAAAGGATACCACTGTGCACCAACTTGGCTTTGGGACTGCTACAGTTACAGATACTGCGGCACTGGTGAGAACCAAACAGACCGCGCAATACCCTCCATCCACGGAAAGGGAGTCCGCTATCCCAGTGGCTGAATCGGATTTTTGCACAGGGGTAGCAACACGATCAAAAGGTCTACTGCCTTTCGGATTAACTTCACCACCCGACGCAGCTTCACAATTATCAACCTCCCAAATCTATAACACGACTGAATCTTTGGCACTGAATCCCGTACCAAGCGACACTCTCTACCTTAAAGTTCCCGCCTCAAGCACTTTTTACATCGACGACGGTCTTACTGTCGACTTATCCGCTCCCATACACAGTTTGCAAACTCAAGCCTTCGAAATGCATCAACGCCTCCGATCCTCGTATCCGCGAATTGATAGTCTACCTTATGAAGTCTGGACCAGCAGCAACATACGCACGCTGCAGATCTGGCTGAAGATAATGATCGGCCGCTGGAAAACGCGCTTTGACGATGTAGATATAGGTCAAAGCACAGCTAAGGCGAAGGGCCTGGATGAAGATGTTAGAGCGGTGCTGGACCATATGGTTAGAGATCATGATCTGAGTAACGAAGCAGCTAAACGCATGGCAAAGCTTTGGAAAGAGATTGTTTCGAGGAAGGGGGTTAAGCATAGTAATGTAGATGGTGTACTGGACCGGGATGAACTTGAGGCTGGAGGTGACGGGTTCCTGGCGGTGCAGGCGGCAGATCCGGAGAAGAATATGGAGAAGTATAAAGATCTTGATGCAACCGTGGCGCGGAACAAAGTGCCGGCATGTGGGATAGGGCCCATGTATAGAGGATCCAAAGGTCTTTTAAGAAGACTATACTCGACGTCTGCCAGGCCGCCACACGACCCTGAAGTATTGTCGTCAACAGGAAGGGAGACACTCGATTCCGAACCTACCTCCTCGCCAGCTATTCTATCGCAATCGCCTGCTCCTTACGGCGCACACCTGCCCCATCTTACTCCCACAGGAAACGTGCACATGGTCAGTGTCTCCGCCAAACCTTCCACCGTCCGCACCGCCATCGCTGTAGGTACGGTCTACTTCTCAAACCCTACACCGCTTTCCCTGATCCGCTCGGCAAGCCTCAAAAAGGGCGATGTGCTTGGTGTATCAAGAATAGCAGGCATCATGGCTGCCAAAAGGTGCCCCGATATTGTGCCATTGTGCCATCCCATTTCGCTGAGTCACGTCTCTGTCGAGCTTACAGTGCTTGGCACTGAATCGAACGCGAAACTCAGGTCTCACAGCACCGTCGATATGGGATTCGGATGTATAGAAATCGAAGCAAAAGTACAGTGTACGGGTCCCACGGGCGTAGAAATGGAGGCCCTGACTGCTGTGATGGGCGCAGCACTCAGTGTGGTGGATATGTGCAAGGCGGTTGATAAATCACAAAGGATTCACGATGTCAGGGTTGTGAGGAAGGAAGGGGGGCGCAGTGGGACATGGGTAGAAGAGGGGTGGGAGAGAAGTGGTCCAGCCTGAGCTCGGGAACCGTCGAAAATGTACGATACGTATGGTAAATCATCACGACTGAATTACTCGCTCACGTCAAGAGTTTTCAATCCATATTTTCTACATATTGGCCGCAGAGACGCCCAAGCGCACTTGTGCCCAACAGCCGTGTACAACAACTACCGTTGACAACTGTACAACAGCGAGCCCCGCCACCCGACAACTTTTCCTACAGCCAAATATATCATACCAACGCTGCACTCGACCCAAGCTCAATAACATTCACTTTGAAATGAATTTCGCATCAACGAGCTGGTCTTTGTTGCCTACCAATCTGTCCACAAAGCTCTCTGCAACCTGCTGCTGCTGCCTCAACAATTGTCGACCGCAAACAACAGCGGTTTCCTTCAGCGCTCTATCAACTTCATATGTTATGTAGCCTAGCTTACTATCTATACCGTATCTAGCTATTCCACAGGTGTTCGAGATTGAGGATCTCGATGTTGACTTTGACTTCACCGGTGCGAAGACGACTCCCCATTACGAAAACGGACGTGGCCGATAGGTACCTTGACTGGCAAAACTGGCCCCGAGCCTAGCAGGGATTAAATAGGCTAGCATGGGTTTACGCCAATCGCACGGCTTGAAATATCTGGAGGAAGTCTCGGCTACCCAGCCAGTGAGCTTCTGATTTGCGTAAACCCATGCTAGCCTAGTTAATCCCTGCTAGGCTCGGGGCCAGTTTTGCCAGTTAATACGGTATACTGGAGTGATTGCACGCCTACGCTTTATAGGTCTGGAAAAGAAGACAGAATGGTGGATATAATGGCTTTAAGCCTTTGACATTTCATCCAAAGATCGTCCCAGATCGTATAGTGGTTAGTATTTCTGCTTGTCATTAGACAATTCGCAGGAGACCTGGGTTCAATTCCCAGTCTGGGAGCAATTCGTCTTTTTTGGTTTTTTTATTGGTTAAACCAATAACAATCAATCAATCTATCTAGCCACAACCGTCGAAGTAAAACCAAACTGCTCGATGGCGATACACTCTTGTTCATAGGCGAAGGTGGGAAGATAATAGAAGAATGATATCGCATCGTTTTCAATGTACCTTATCGAAACAATGCGGTATAAATTGGATACAACTCCATCCATCCCATCGATCTCCACACAAAGGCCTCTTCTTTAGAATTGCCTGTCAACCGCACGGTCACACAGCGTGCGTGAAGTCCTTGCCTTGCTTCCTTGATTCGTGTCGGATTTGCGTCGATTCTATGGGTGACGTATTCACTAAACACGTGAAGCAAGATGCTGCAGGGAATGGAGTCCAGTTGCTGAGCGCACATGGTAGGATAGGTCGAGGATAGCCAGTGCTGTGGCCAGGTAGGTCTGGGCTTATCCCGCAGCACTTGATTTACTTTATAGATTAGAATTCATGCTGTGAACTTGGAAACTTACACTTACTAGACATAACATTCTCTTGGACACGAGAATGTTATGTCGACGCGTATCAAGTCGTATCCAGTCGGACTTCCCTTCGCTGTTGACTTTAAAGCCGATATTGAGGATTCCTACATCGTCAACTAAATGTACAAGCTATTTTGGATCCTGTAGAATGGAAATTTCCACAGCTTCTGGGCTTGATAATTCTCTCCCCATATCCTGCAGATACAAATTTTCCCGTAAAGATCTCTTGCAACGTGCCAGGGCGAACAAGTGGTTCTGCTTCGATGCACGTTGTAATACGCGTCCGAACAACATCTTGCCTTACAATTTGCATAAAGACTTTGTAATCCTCCCTTGCCGTTGTGGCAAGCGTGAGATTGAGCTAGCAATATGAAAGAACTGCCATGTACTTACTCACACGCCCAGGTCGTCCGAAAGTCCCGTTATTTCGCCACTAGGATCCGATTCGCTCCTCTGCCGTGACACAATCCAACAGGTCTCATTGGTGTAGGAGATACTCTTGTCGGAGTTTTCCGGTCTTTTGCAGCAGACCTAACACGGTGTCGGAGGACCAGAAAAGGATGCACTTTTCTTAAGAAATCCACAATAGCCATAATTGTGTAAACTCGTGAAACCCATTGCTCTTACCTATCTGAAGGTTCAGCGACTGCCTTTGATTATAATATGCGCCTGCAACTATTCGGCGGCACCTGCTGCTCGCCTGTTCAAATGACGACAACGGTATTGTGAATGACAATCCTTATTTCTAGCCGCTGATTCCAACTCCCTCACACTCCCATCTCTATTGTGCAATAGTATATCGATTCAACACCACATAAACCCACTGGTGCATCATCACTATCACATCCCGCAACACAAGGTATGGAGACTGGCCAGTATCCAGCGGCACCACGCCCGGCGACACAAGTGCCACCGACCAACACGAACACTATAACCCGGGTGCCTGTAGCTTCCAATCCTACGGCTTCTCTTCCAGAAACATCTGTTGTCCGGGATGTTGACGTCGAGTCTGTTACTGTCACCCAGCCTCGCCGCCGTGGTGCTAGACTAGTCCCAGGCTTCAGAAATCGCCCGTCTTTCGGCCGCTGGCTCCGCGACAACTGGCTGGATATTTTCACCATGGTCTTGTGTCTTGTCGCAGCATTGCTCATCTATCTCTTCGTTCCGCCCCTCCTGCCGCGTTACTTTCCTCTTTACGCTGGCATCGAGAACAGTGCCTGGGGCCTCAAGTACGCACAGCCCTACAGACATGAGTACATTACCACCGCGATCAGTGCTCTGGTGAGCTATTTGGTACCGGCAGCAATCATGGGCGCCATTGCACTTTGGGGCACGAGAAACTTCCGAGATGGAAATGCTGCGGTAAGCTTCCATGACAAGCTTCTTCTTCCCAAGTCAAAGATATATTGCTAATAAAAATTAGCTCATTGGTCTCGGCTATGCTCTTGCGACAGCAACTCTGTTCCAAGCCTTGATCAAAGTCTTGATCGGTGGCTTGCGGCCTAACTTCTTCCACATCTGCAATCCTCGTATACCCCCCAACCTCGATTTCTTCCAGGCCAAGCAAGTCTGTCGCGGCAACGCTCGCCAAGTTAAAGAAGCGCAGATGAGCTTTCCTTCCGGCCATGCCTCTGCGGCATTCGCCGGATTCGGCTTTCTTGCGCTGTACATAAATGCCAAGTACAAGGTCTTTGGTCGCGGACGCAGGAGCGGCTTCCCTCACGACGCTGTCGCAACGACTCCAGCAGCAGCGAATGCTTCGACCGAAGCGTCTGTTCCGGCAACTAACGCAAACAATGCCTCGTCAACGGTGCGTGAGAAACAGACTATCACTGGCGCCAAAGCAGGAAGGATCCAGCACTGGAAACTTGTCCTGTTTGCATTACCTTGGTTGATAGCTACTTTGCTGGCTCTCACCAAGATCAGGGATGGATAGCATCATCCCATCGATGTCCTCGTTGGCGCATTGATTGGCACGGCCTTTGCCCATATGGCCTTTCGCATGGTGTACAGAAGTGTGTATGATGCTAGGGACAACCATGTTCCTCAAGAGGCCTAGGTGACGCAGTAGATTGTGGTTGTCAGGCCGGGGAGATGTTCTAGGACGGGTTTCAGATTGTTGGGCCAATGGAGATGACAGTTGTTTTGTTGGTGTTTTGTCTATTGCTTCGTCATTTTTTACTTTGCCTAATGAGGCAATTTGTTGAGTAGAGCGCGTGTCTTTTCATTGAAACTTGTCTGTTGAAGAGTCCTTGGGTGTGATGAAACGTACGAAGCTGCGAGTTGAGACTGCGAGGAAACTCACGCGACCCATTTCACGAGTAGGTGGAGCTAGGTTCCGTACCCGTATCTGCGTTAGCCTACCTGGGACGGCGATTAGTGTCGAGGGGTGGCTACGGAGGGGGCCGCACAATACGATATCCAACATGACATATGGCTATACAGGGAGTAATCGTTCGTACATGCACCACCAGGACTGTCAGGATCCCAAGTTTGGCCCATGCGGCTTTGGATTCGGCTGAGGATGCATGACCCAAGGAGCTGGGTGTGCGTTTCTCGTAGTGACGTGCACAAATAGGGTATCACGATGACGGTGAGCATAGGATACATTGGGATGTACGTGGATAGTATTGGACGGTTTCGCGAGTAAAACGGACTGACGGAGCACGCCCTCATGCAGTCCTGTCACTGTGCACCTCGACCTGGTCTTCCTTCTTCATGGTCTCGTACCGCTTTCCGCGGAATGCATACACGCCCCAGTTACTACACGTGACATCATGGGGATCATTATCGTTGAGGTCCCATCGTAAGCTCCGGAAGAGGTTCTCACCAGGCTCGAGGAGAATGTCCATTTCGTTGGCGAAGCGCTTGTGCAAATGGTCGACGTCCTGCTGCATGTCCCACGGCGAGTAGCCTGTCGCGATGATGGGGACTTTGGTCTCGAGGAGCAAAGGGAGCGTCTCCTCCCACTCGTGCATGGTGGCTGCGTTGCCGAAGCCGGGGTGGAAAACGACGAAGCAGTCAAAGTAGGGGTCGTACGGGTAGAAGTAGCCTGTCTTGTGGATGTTGTGATAGTATTCGACAAAGGTGCTGATCTTCATGGCGTTGCTGATGCGGTCTTCGATAACGGCGCCAAAGGGGTTGAGGGGTGTGCGCTCGGGTAGGGGGAGCTCTTTTTCGCGGTTGGCCATGGCTTCGGGGCCGATGAAGTTGATGGAAAATTGCACGCGGTGGAAGAGATAGGCCAGCTGCATCCATGTTTCGCGGGGGAGAGAAGATTCGGCGCGGGCGCCCAGGATGAACAGGCGCACCGAGGGGGGCGCAATGCGGGCGTTTTTCCAGCTATCGCCACCGCCGGTGCGTGGGGGATGGAGGGTATGTCGCAATGCTGTAAGTATTAGGGTGGTCGAAAGTCGACTGTGCGCGAGGTAGACTCACCGCTGAAGCTCTTCAATCCCTCGGGTGTCATGCGGCCGTTTTTGCGGATGTTGTATGGACTAAGCTCATTGATGATGCTGGCAATAGTAATGGGATATGTCAGCAGCTTCGTTGCCTGCCTCATCTCGCGATCCTTATTCAATGCATCGAAGTCGCGCGTGTAGAGGTACGTGTCCCAACTAGTCATGTTGACGAGAATCTCCTCCATCTGCGGCTCAGCAAATTGGAACTCGGCGAAGAACCTCCCACTCCGAAGGTCGTGGTCATCCTCATTGCCCTGTCTTAGCACGTCGCACACCTCGAGATGCGCCTCGTAGTCGTCGGCCCAGTGCTCTTCACAACAGTACACCGGAATACCACAGTCGGGGCATTCAAAGTCGACATGGGCTGGCGGGGTACCATTTTCCGAGGACTTGCGGGCCTCCAGGTCCATGGAGTTTTTTGGTGCGCGAGTCGGTTTATGCGAGGGGTGTGGGCAGTAGGCGTGTTGGCGCATAAACGCTGCTCGCTTCCGCATTTGAGGAATCGGCGAGTTGGTGAAGGAATTGAACAAGGTGTCCTCTGTCAGGACTCGCGTCCGCCGGATCCCTTCCGGATCGACATACTCGTACGGCTCGAAGGAATTGGCGGCGGCCTTTGTTGGTGTTGTGGAAAGATTGCGCTGCGGGGTGGCGAGCCGAGGCTGCGTAGGACTTTTGGCAGAGTGATGTCGCTGTGCAGAGAATTTTTGTGCAAAGGGTTGCAAGGCGGGCGATGGCCGTAGTCGAGCTCGTGAGCTTCCCACCAGCGACAGACACTGCCGGCATGTGTACGGCGTCCTCATTTTGGACAGTGCACTGCAATTCGACAAGTGGGAGCTGCTGCATCATGATAAGACGGTCGTAGAGTTAACTAGCGCAGGCTCGGTCAATTGAAACACCGACATCACGTGGCGCATCCTCTCCTTTCCAAGACACCTCGTCAATATTCTAATACTTCATGTTTCATTTAGGAAAAAAAAGCATAGAATCTTATTGCTTCTACAAAGAAACTTGGAAGCTGAGTCACTCAGTCGTTTTATGTCATCGGACAGCCGGATCGTATCAAGATTCCACCAAGAAATTACAACGACTAGCGATTGACTTTCATGCCAGTACTCTATTTCTCTATCACGGATCCCAGTCGGATGGATCCTTATCTATTAATTCCAATTGCCACGATCCTCCTGAACCACTGATCGTATCGATGGGATTCAGACAACGGTGTTATGTTTGTTCCCGGACCAAGGCTGCGCTGTCAATTGTATATGAGCTTTGCATCATCCGATTCCATGGATGACATTGGACAAGCTGATCACGTCGACCTATCGGCCTGAAGTCGTGTAATGTGTGGAGTAGCATAGCTTTTTCTATTAACGGGCGTGGGCTATAACACTAAACTCCCGGCGGAGAACCTTTGCGTATGAACTCGTGACAGGGGCAGAAGCGTGGCTGTTGGGGGTGAGGAGCACGAGGTATAGAGGGAAACTATGGTACCGCGAATATGGATTGAATTGTACTAAAGTTATTGTGTGAAGATTTTTCCTTGTGCTGATTATGAAATTGTCCAAGTCTCCTTATGCTGAGTTGCGATATTAATCTGCAAAGGTTAGTCTAAAAAAAGGCGAAGCCACAAGCTAAAATACCACAACTTTTCTTTCACAAATTCAAGTCGTAATCACTTCCCTGAACGAGCCGTTCCCATCTTGATTGGGCTTGATTGTTTTCCCAGTCCTACAAGCTCGTGCTGTCAGTTTCAAGTTAAGTAAAGTGGCAATGATAAATACAAGCAGTCTCGAGATGGGTACAACTTACTATGATGCGAGGTTTCTATGTCGTTTCACTTGCAAGATAAAGTAGTTTTGCCGTTGGTGTATGGTATTGATGGAATGAGTAATAAGGGGATAGAAGGAAGGAATATGGAGGCCTACAAGCTCGAAGCGTGGAAGAGTATAAGGGAGTATAAGTATATAGATAATGCGTGCCGAGTGGAAAGCGAATCGCTTAGTATGTGTCGCGATAGCCAATGACTATGTTTGCAAATGAGAGAGTCTATATTGTTATGGTACTTCAAAACTCACTAGTCATGAGCCAGCGTAATAGCATGGTATTGAGATTTGGGTGTTCTGTCTGCTCCTAGAAAACGTGCTGTTACTATGCTCTAACGGTTGGGCGGATACTTACAAGGATAAGCGGTTTGGAAAAGGTTGTTATAGACGATGGTGTCATATTTTTGGTTTTGTGGTGAACGTAATGATCCGTGAAGATGTAGGCAGTCAAGGCCAAGTTCATATTTTGCCTGCTGAGATGGGTATGGGCCGAAGCGCACACCAAGCAACGATGCGCTGCCGCATATACTTACCTTGAAACTTGATTCACGTGTTTGCAGAACACAACTTTTGAACAAGGAACGAAAATGGGACGTACCGATGATGATTGCGCAGCCGTAGATGAGGTGGTGACGGTGCTGAAGCTTGGGATTATTGAAGCAACTGTCAAGCTTGACACTACCGGTAGACACTGGCCAGCTGCAGGTTGGCAGCCATCGCCACAGTAATCAGATGAGCTGCCGCAGTATCCATTGCGTGAGCAGCAGTTGCCAAAGGCAGATCCGGTGCAGATGTATCCAGTGGATCCGCCGCAAGTAGCGTCCGGGGAGATTATGCCACTAGGACTAGGGAGCGCTGATGGTACTGTAAGGGCAGGGGCAGATGGGCTGATAGATGGACTTGAAGTCAGACATAGGCCGGCTCCTGGTTGGCAGCCATCGCCACAGTAATCAGATGAGCTGCCGCAGTATCCATTGCG
>Ga0182213_1000159_pt1 | contig 11862 bp, 7 predicted proteins | sample G5R1MG_22_FD_128399 | JGI IMG/M metagenome (GOLD analysis project Ga0182213, IMG submission 128399) | Switchgrass phyllosphere microbial communities from Michigan, USA - G5R4_MAIN_03OCT2016_LD1 MG | ecosystem: Host-associated > Plants > Phyllosphere > Phylloplane/Leaf | place: USA: Michigan... | reverse complement strand
GATTAGCATACGCATGGTCTTTGTAGCTACCATTCTGACTCCTTATATTCATTATGATGATATATTTTTCAAAATACCGCTTCCGCCCATCAAGGCATATTATCTGCGAGCGTTGTCTAGTGGTTATGATGTCTGCTTTACACATTGGCACGTAAAACGTGCCATGCGTCTACGCAGGAGGTCCGGCGTTCGACCCGCCGCGCTCGTATTTTGTACCTTATTTTTGAAAATTTTAAGACATTTTCTCCTTACCACTTTTTTGTGCGCGTTCTTCTCGTTGTATTGGCATTTTAGTCTGTCAAGACTATCCACAGGTTTAGTAAAGAATGAGAAGACTCTCTCTCAATAGGGGTATGGCGCGTCACGCATACGCAGTCAAAAGACTAATTGCAGAGTAATGAATTTTCGAGGGATATGACAATGAAGAGGCATGCACCACAATTATAGTCAACAAATACACCATGTTTGCGGGTTCAGTAGCGACATTTATTACACGCACGTATCGTCCTCGCCCCGCACGATTGTGAAACTGTGACATCAACATCTCGATAGGTACCAGCTTCGTTTCCTTGTCAACTCACCTCGTCATCTTCTCCATTAAATCGCGGTCCAAGACTCGCACAATTTCCGATTGAAACTGCTGCGGAGTATGTGACATAGCGTCCAGGCCATCCTTAAATGGAATACTCCATGATTCCACGGGGCTACCCATCTCAGACGCCGCGGTCTTCGCTTCGGCCACGCCATCCTCCTTCCCCTCCTCTCCCATTTCTTCCCTAAGAATCTTGACCTGTTTCTGCATCTCGATCCAGAGGGGTAATTTCTCTAGATCAGGATCCCGCCTGCTGGGAACATCATGAGTACACCGCCCAAGCCCAAGCAGCACATCTTCCTTCACCCTCGTCATGGGGTCTTGCGGCCCGGCCCAACGCTCCAGCTCCTCAACGCCTTTGCCTCCGCGCCCCGCGATCGCCAGCAACGCCGCTACAAATGCCTCTTGCATGTAGGCAAATGAAAAGGCGTGCGTGATGTCGGCGATGCTGTCACACAGCTTATCCGGAAACTCGAGATGCTTGTTACTTTTCAGTTTTCTCTGCCAGAAATGCGCATACTGTACCCGCTGGGGACGGTCTGGGTTAGGGAAGTAGTACTTGCGATCGAAGCGCGAGGGACGCTTTGCGATACCGGGATCAAGACGGTCGAGGTGGTTGGTGGAGCCAAGCATAAGGATGCCATCGTTGGTACGCAGACCATCAACCTCGTTGAGAAAGTACGAGCGCGCGTCGTCGTGGACAATTGAGTCAAGGTCTTCAAAGACGAGCAGGCACGGCGCTTGCTGGCGCGCTTTGGCAAATATTTGGCCAAGGGCATATTCAGGGCCACCAAAAGAGCTCAGCGAGCGCACGTAGAGCGTAGGGACGGCCATGCGGGTATCACCGTGGGCGCCGCGCTGGTAGAGACTGTGCATCATGGCTTTGATGCTGATGGTCTTGCCGTTGCCGGGCGGGCCATAGTAGATGAGGCCGCGCTTCCAGGGGACTTTGAGGTCGGCGTACGTCTGCTGGCTGTCGAAAAAGGTCTCGACGTCAGAGATAAGAGCCTTTTTCATGTCCTCGTCAAGAATGACCTGGTCCCAGGCACTTCTTTGCGCCGACTTGTAGAGCTCGGCGCTCTTTTGCCAGAAGCCGCCGTCGAAGACCCATACCTGCTCGTGCAGCGACAGGCCCCATGAGGTGGCATCTTTGATCAGGTCGTCGACCTTGTGTGTGGCATTGGTGAGGATGTAGTGGTTGGTGATGGCGGGATAGGACGCGCCACCATCACGCCCGTCTGCGACGTAGAGGACGGCTTCCTGGTCTTTCCACTTGTACAGGAACTTGCCGAAGAGCAGCCTGTCGACCATGGCGCCGGGCCGCGTGTCAAGCCGGCTTGGTGGCGGCACGTACATGCGCCAGCTCAGGCCAGGCCCATAGACGGGATCCTTGACTGTGTCGTCGATCGGAATAGCCTTGGCAAATCCGGCTGCGGCATAAGCGAGGAGGCTGAGGCCCTGGTGGGGGGCGACGACGAGGTCGAGGTGAGGGTACTGGGTGCGGAGGGCCTCGATGAGGACGGCATCGGTGTTGACGCGCTTGCCAGCCGAGTGGTTGAAGTAGGCAAGAGAGGCCATATCGGCCTGGGGATCTGTGGCAACGTCGATGTGAGCCATGATGGCTTGGTGGTTGGTGGCCAGTGGGAGGAGAGAGAGAGGGAGGGAGAGACAAGTGACTACAGCCTGTAACGACAGACCAGGCTCCACGTGCGCATGGTGAATCGGGCTCAGGTCGGGCTCATGTGGACATCACGATCAACGGCAATACCAACATCAAACATCAACACTCGCGTCGATGATGTCGAGCTCATCCAGACGTCGTGCCCAGTCACGTGTCTGGGGTAAGTTGCTAAGTTCTCCACCGCCAAGTCGACCAGCCCCGCAGTCGCCCTGGCCCCTACCAAGAGCCGGCATGAACGCGGTTCGAAGTTTTGTATGCTTACAGTCCGTGGCGTTTCGACATGAACTCTGCCTTCGACCATGATATACACACTTTACACGTCGTCAGTTCACCGTTGTCGCCGCCCACCTCGCAATGGGGCTACACCCTCTCCCAGGTCCCCCACCCTGTTCCAGCGAATTGCTCCACCAGGAACCCTGGACGTTTTTCTAGCCTATCTACCACGCAGCTAGGCCTAGCAAAGCGAGTGCGAGAAAAGCAGTTCCATTAATTTCACCTCAAGTTACCAATTCATCGAAACGTCATATATCGTACCATGCCCATTCGATGTGCAGGCATACCCATTCACCTATGTCAGCAGCTGTCAAAGCCAATACAAACTCTTTCGGCCGTTGTCCCTAGCAAAGAAGCCGGTGCTGTTCACCAAACCCAAACCCACGACCCCGATCCGTGCGTACCTCGCGTCTGGATGATAATAGTATACACATATATATGCATGGAGCATCGCGGCACTTGGTAAGGGGCTGCATTGCGATACGCGCAACCGCTTTGCCCAAAGAGTGGCCGATGACACCTCGTCGCCAGCCCTGCTGGAATGTCATCGGCAGCCCTGCTGGGACTTTGGAACAGCTAAAACCTGCAACGGCTACGATATGTCTTGCCTTAGGGAATCCATCGTATTCGGGCTTTCGGAGAGTTGCAAACCAATGTCTTTCTTCGTGGGCCCGTTTGGGGTGAAATTGCATCGGGGGACTAGAGCTTAGCCCAACCGCCTCCATCGTCCCCGAGAACAGGGGGAATATTCCCGATAGAATACTCCCGACAGAATCGATTCTGCTCACAGTCTATCATCGCAGTGACGAGTGCGTTGAGGGTGACCACAAAGTCAGCTCACTGTTCAAACCCCAAAGGCGAGTCGTATGTGCACTGCTCTACTGCGAGGTAACATGGATAGGTAACAACACCAGCGCGCTCGCCTTCACGCCACCGAGCGGTACCGAGACCGTGCACCGGCTATCTTTAGTGGTCCCTCCTTCAGCAACTTAGTCAACGAGCATCAGTCAGGCGGGCAAAGCAAGGCTTGGTTCTCAGTACCTAGCCAAAGACCAGTTTCGCGAAGAGAGCTTCCCCTGCCAGCACCAGCGCGTCATCGCAACACTCAACCTGAGCAATCATCGCCACGCTGCCGAACGGTTGGCGCTAGGTATCGGTAGTTTTCTTTGTCAATTGGCGGTCATCCTTGCTCGGAGAGCTTTTGGCGCCGATCCCTGCGCGATAGGTCGGTCTGCTTTCCGTCCATCCTTGCTGCTCTTTTACCCGGTCTGGAGATGACCATTTGAATTAATCACATATGTAGTAGTTAGTCTATCGAGGTAGTTAAGCACGGCTCGTTAGCACCCGTCGTTTTGGGACTGTGCGTCTCGGTATATTTATCTCTCCCCGCTCCTCTGACAAGTGTGCAGCTCCCCCAGACTCTTGGCTGGTATATGCCTCGTCACGTCTTCATTTCCTTCTCATCCAATCATCATAGCAGATAAATAACATACGTCCATACTACCAGGAAGATAATGGCTACCGCTACAGAACACAACGACGTTGGGGTACGTGATTGCTTCAATGTATCCCCCTCCCTTTAATAAATCAAAACCCTAACTTTCATTTCAGCGCGGGCCCAGCTTCGAAAAAACCAGCGCTCTCGACCATGCCCCCAACAATAGCACCACCAAGCAAAGGACCCCCTACGACTATGGCGGTAACCCACTGGCCCACGTTGCCACCAACAACCCAGACATGCGTCTGCAGGCCTTTGGCGGAGCATTCCAACCCGGCCTCTACAAGCCCCCTTCTCGGGGCTTTGGCAATCCAGCGCCCCTCGGCCTCTCGGCCTTCGCCCTGACCACCTTCGTCCTATCCCTCATCAACGTTAAGACACGCAGCATAGGCCACCCCAACATCGTCGTTGCGCTGGCGTATGGCTATGGCGGGCTGGTGCAGCTGCTAGCTGGCATGTGGTATGTGTTCAATGACGGTTACCCCTCAGCCTATTTATATACATACTAACCGCCTACGCACAGGGAAATGGCCGTAGGCAACACCTTCGGCGCGACCGCCTTGTCCTCGTACGGCGGATTCTGGATCTCCTTCGCCATCATCCTCACGCCCGGGTTCGCCATTGAATCCGAGCTCATTGCCGCGGGCACCAACGGGTCGCACGCCGTGTTCCTCAACTCCTTTGGCCTGTTCCTCATGGGTTGGTTCATCTTTACCTTTTTGCTGCTGCTGTGCACGCTGCGGTCTACGGTCGCCTTCTTCTCGCTCTTCTTCACGCTCGATATCGCATTTTTGATGCTGGGAATCGGCTATTTGCAGAATGATGGCGCCGAGCCGCAGAGCGCCTGCATCGTGGCTGGCGGCGCCTTTGGCCTCATGGCCGCGTTTCTGGCGTGGTATAATGCTCTGGCTGGTATCGCAGATAGCTCGAACAGGTTCGTTGCTCCTCTAGATTCCTGTCATATCACGAGTGGGATTTTCTCAAGGTTGCAGATCCGGATGCTAATTCCATATAATGCAGTTTCTTCGTCGTCCCCGTCGCGCACTTCCCATGGAGTGACAAAGGCCGTGAGAATCGGGCCAAGGTCGACAACTCTGCTGCGCGCGAGGGGCTCCACGAGGCCTAGGCCCAGGATTCCTGTATGATTAGTCACGCCCTTTTCACATACTGTTCCTGTATTCCTATCGTGTGCGGAAAGCAATGGCGTTGTTAGGTGTAGTGATGGGTTGGTATTGGAGTAATTTGTACATTTACCCCACCGTATAACATCTTCACCACGATTGTACACAAACATATGTTCATATGCATGTATTGTCTGCGTGCAGGGAAGGAAGATCTTTCATACACCTTTTGCCTGACAACGCGGTACGCAAGAGGATAAACGATTTTTGTTTTTTGTTTCTTATTCATGCCATGCAAAGAATAACGTTACCCTCTTACCTCGTAACAATTCACCTTTCCCTCTAAACAGAATAACAATGATCATCACGCCCCTCCCCCTACTACCCTCCCCCCAATAGCACGCATGCGTACTATACCGTACGTCATCCATTCATCCGCCGCACATCTCGCCGTGGATTAGAATTGCTTACCCCGCCTGCCCATCTACCAGCGCTATGCTGTACATAGGCGCGTCGATCGACGATGGTGAATATGGGGTAGCGTAGCGTAGTGTTCGGATAGTGTACCTGGTTAGTTAGTTCTCGGGCGCACGTCCGGGGAAATGGGTTTTTATTTTAGAATTTGGGTATTTGAGTTATGGGTTTGTCGGGTTGCAAGTGGTGTGCGTCATTGGGAGGGAGAGGATTTGTCATTGGGTAGGGAGCGAGGAAGGGTGTAGAGTGAGGGAGTTTGTGATGATGCTGCGATGTGGTGTCCACTAATCTTCAGTATTGACGTAGGTGGATTGGCTTTGCGTAATGATTTGGATGTGTGTTGGACAAGGATGGGTAGGTACATGACTTACTCCATCCGATTGACATTGGATCGGAGATGGTGAATCCCAACAGCTACAAGACCGCAAACGCACTACAATACGAAACACTACTGTCCTTTGCATTCTCCACCAGGCCACTCCTCTCGTACCTGAGAAAGCGAAACCGGCCCTTACCGTCGCCCAGCCCCTCGGCCTTCTCCACTGCAGCCATGAAAACGCCAATAGGATGGCGTCCACAAACGGTGTTGCCAGTGGCCCTCAACTGCTCCCAAAAGCGGCCATGGTCTCCGCTCTCCACTGCGTCCATGGTCTCCCTGTCTACAGCAGCGATACTCTCATGGATCGGGTAGTCGGGCGGGACGCGAGAGTTGGAGCGTAATTGGGTAACGGGCGCACCGTCGGCAGGCTGGTAGTATGTATAGCGGAAACGGGAGCCCCAGTGGCAGAAGTCGGAGGAGATGACGAAGAGGTTGGAAGGGTCGGCAAGGTAGGGTGCGAGGAGGTTGCCGTAGTGAGCTTCGGTGGTTTCGCTGGTGTTGCCGATCAAAAGGGGGACGAGGGGGACCGAGGATGGGGCGGCTTGGAAGGATTGGTTGTGGTATGAGAGCATCTTGTGGATATAGGGTAGGTGCATTTCGAGGCTATGCTCGTCCTCGTCCACGCGCTGGGACATGGTTTCGAGGCCCCATGCTTGCTGCATCTCGCCCACGAGCGCCGTATCGACGACGAGGTCACCTAGGGGGGTAGCGTAGCGGTCACAGGCGGTCGTGGCAGCGCCGGCAAGGTAGTAGTGGTGCGAGGGGCCGAGCAGAAACACACGCTGCCTAGGCGGTACATCAGCGCCGGCTCATGAGGCAGGCAAAGCGCAGTGGACATACGCATTCGCCCAGTCTGCACTCTGGTAGGCCCATGCCGCCGCCGGCCCGGAGTAGGCATATCCAGCGTGCCTGCAGGTCCATGAGCCCAGCTGCTGCTGCCACCGTCACGTCAACGCGGTAGCCTACGGTGCAATGATGGCGCGCGCCTGAGGTGTGGGGAGCGAGACGAGTCCCTGTTGCGACGAGGCGGCGCCAATGGGGGTTGTCGTGCTGGGTACTGCCTGTAGCCAGCCGTCGAGCTGCTGCGAGAGCCGCTGTCTGCTTTCGCTGTACCAGGAGCCAGCATGCGAAGGCCGACGGGTAACCATTGTGCGCTAGGTACTAGGTATGTGAGTGGCTGGACTGGGGATGCGTGGTCGAGGTAACTGGCTGGCGATGGGGGCGGGGAAGAGAGGCTGTGCGGGGATGCGGGGTAGAGCATTGAACGAACATGGGGGGTGCGTATGCCAGAGAGAACCCATGTACATACTAGGTATGTAGACAATGGATCTCACTCTCGTCACGTGGGACCATGTCACATGCTCCTTGTGTCACGATCCCGGCGACGACCGGGCCATTGCGACTATTTGGGTTAGGGTTAGGGTTAGGGTCAAGGTAGACGACAAGGAACTACGCGACGCGCCCGCGTTGACCGTCGCGTCGCCTCGTCATGTCCTTGATACTATCATACGCCTTCATCATACCATCGGCCATATCATACATAGCCTCATACCCAACATGACCATCAAACGCAAGCGCGCCACTGACCCCTCCGTCGCTCTCTGCGCCACGCACATGGACATGGACGCCAGCTCCCCAGACGCGTCCGCGACCTCCCGCTCCAATCCATGGAGCTTTGCCAACGCAAGCCGCATTAAGAGCAGTGACTGGGGCTATCGAACACGCAAGCGCTTTCGCGACAATCGTCCCGACGAACATGCCATTCACGGTACGTATCGTGAGCCCTCGCGCCCATGCACCCTCCCCCTCCCCCTAGCCATGACTAATCACGGCTTGAAGAAACTACGCTGAACAAGCTCTTCGCCGCCCAACGCGACTGTGCCTACGCCTCCCCCACGCCAACCGCTCACTTGCCTGCGCAGCCGTCCCGCCCCTTGGGCCTCGATCAGCAAAAATCGACGCTCCATTCCTTTTGGAAACAACTCCCCGCCCCACCCGTCCGGCCGCTGCTCGTCCCCGCCCAGTCACACCCACCTTTGTCTACGCTACAGCGTCCCCAATGCGAGGACTGCGATGCAGTGCTGGATTGTGAGAGTGGCCCTGGAGACATGGACATGGATGTGGCCATGGGGGACGCAGAGGACACGAGTCCGTTTGCGTGTCATGTGTGTGGGAAGCATGTGTGTGGGACGTGTGCTGTGGCGGCGGTGAGGCGGGTGTGCCTAGGGTGTGCAACAAGCGGCGGACGAGGGATTCGGTGGTGAAGAGAGGCAGAGGTCGATGGATACGTTGCGGCAAGGCATTTAGGAGGATCATTGGTCCTGAAAAGGAAGAAGAGGAGATCGACTGCATTCATAGCGATTCCGTGTTTATTTTGTCACGCATCTACCATAAATCTACCATACCTGATCAAGGGGATCCAAGCCAGACTACCGTTAGTTCTTGGGAACCTCATCCGCGCCCCGGTTCCGCTTCGCCAGCCGCTCTTTCCACGCGCGCTCCTCCTCATCGCGCATCTCAAGCTCGCGCAGCCAGCGGTCGCGCTTCTCCATCCGGTCCCGTTCGGCGACCTTCTTCTCGTGGTCCTTGCGCTTCAGCCGGTCTTTTTGCCAGTACAGATTGCCTGCGACGAGGACGGCGATGGTGAAGGCCTGGGCGTAGAGCCGGCGCCGGAAGTACATGTTGGTGGCCTTGTGGTCGCCCTTGCGCATGGAGCGCGTGGCGCCGACGATGGCCCAGACGGTCAGGCCGCAGCCCAGGGGGACGAGGGGCTCTTCGCGCAGGCGGCGCCATATCTTGTCGAGGGTGTTTTCGCTGTAGAAGTCGCTGGGGAGAGAAGAAGAGGATTAGTGGGCGTGGAGAATGTGGGCGTTCGAGCATGACGCACGCGTTTCCGTCAAAGGACGAGGGCAGCGGGGAGCTGTTGGGGGGACCGGGATTGCCCGCCATGATGGGGTGTTGGAACGGGGAGACTGCTGAGGAGCATGGCGAGTGAAGGTCATCGTCATGTGGGGCGAGCTGTCGATTACGTAGTAGCGAGCGATTAATTCGGAAGTAGCGTGCTCTCCATTACGCAGGCCGTGCTCTCTAGTGCGTGGCTGCCCTGGAGCTGATTACCTAAGATCAATTACTAATCAGCGTGCTCTCCAATACGCATGAACATGCTCTCGATTACGTAGTAGCGCGCTCTCTCCACTCTCCCCACCACGGCTCGGCCTGTTGGTTACAATGACATGTCCACCGCACACCACCCTACTGTCCCCGCCGTCCCCGCCGAGGAGCGTGCCATGGACGACGAGGCCGAGTCGCGGCCGTCAGTGACTCTGACTGCCAATGCCGCTGCCGCCGCCAGAGGCCTCGACGCCCGGCGCAAGCGCATCCGCATGCTCCACGAGCTGCTGCGCGAGCTGGACATGGCCGTTTATATGCAGCTTCTGGCCGTTTACCACGCTGACTGCTCCTTTTTCTGGCTGGCTGCCCGGGCAGGCGTCCATGGCGTGCTGTTGACACCCGCCCCCGACACGCCCACCGTCGACCGCCCGCCCGACGAGCCACGGCCGTTCCTCCCGTTGCTGCTGGGCTCCTTTCTCCTCTGTTTCGGCCGCCACTTGTGGTATCCTGCTCCGCCCGCTGGCGAGGACACGCGCGGCTACCTGCACGGCGGCCTCCTGATCGACTTTATCGGCCGGCCCGTGCCTGCAACCAAGTGGACGCTGGCCGGCCTCGACCTGTGCCTGCTGTGCTTGCAACTGGCAATGGTCGCTGTCCACGTCACCCGACGCGAGCTGAAGAAGCAGCTGTCCGACGGCGCCGTTGCCCACGATGCCACCGATGAAGACGCCCTCGACCTGCTCTCGTCCGGCCAGTGCGTCCTGGCCGACTTCACCATCGTCGACACCCTTCTCCACGAACACACCCACTACGCCGCCTACCGCCGCACACGCGCAGAGGCCGCGCCCAGCCATATGCCAGAGACGCTGCGTCGCCTCAACACGCTGCGCGCCCGCTTTGGCGCCGGCGGCGGATGATGCGTACTGTGTAACCCGAAAACCGCAACCGTCACGCTGGCTACCAGGAACACCGCATGCACATAGTGCCCGATATGCCATGGTCCACCGGTTCTGTTTGGTGCGGATCCTACTCCGCACCCGCATGGACAATTGCAACGCACCCTTAAGTCAGTCATTGCATGCAACAGGGGTTGCTATGGGCAATGGGCTCGTTTTCCTTTTGATATTTGGCCGGGCATAAAGGGAGGCAGATACCGTCACGCACAAGAGCAAACCCCTCGGACTCGCAACTGCCCAGTGCGTAATCGCAACTAGCTAATGCAGTCGCAACGGTCCAATGCGTCGCCTCGCTTATCCATAGCCCAACTAAACCACTGACCAGCGGAGGCGCAAGCAACCCTTTCCCTAGATGCTATCCCAGAGTACACCCATCCTCCTTTGTGCGAAAATGGGGGATAGACCGCGAGCCGGCCTTGAGAAGCTATCTGATAACGGGGCCAGTGGCACGAGCACGCCAATCCGATGCTGACAAGGGTACGCTACTCGCACAGGTTTGACAATGGATATACATAGTATGTACAAGGGGAACTAACAAAAAGGTACAGAGATCAATCCCCAGATATAGCATGTATGTAATACGACGTTTTCTTGTGAGATACAGTAAGAAATCAGATGTTGTAAGAAGCCTTTGCCACATGGTCTTCGGTTTGATAGTGCTGTGCGATACTGTACTGCTATATGTTGAGACGGATTGTATCTTGTACAATGTACAACTGCGATGCCACACGTGTCTGGCTTTGCATCACTCAGTTTTTCTATGCGAAAGTGCCAGGGAAATGGCTGTCGATAAGATTTGGGACGTAAGCGGTGGTGTTCAACGGTTCTTGTTTGAGACGCGTTCAAGACACGAGTAAGGCTGACTGAGATGGATGCATACGTGCCATGTTCATACAAACATACCATGGTACATACTACCTATAGTAATGTACATATCCAGGTACCCAGTAAGATTACGCCATCATGTCTTGTCCCATCAGGCAGCGCGGCGCAACGTCGCCCCCACACCCAACAGCGAGGAATACGCCGGGCTGGCAACGTGGCCACGGTAATTCACGATCAACGCGTGTCAACGTTCCTCATCGACGATAACTCCGGAGATTAAATCACACCACACACACTGCCGACGCCCGTTTCAATAGTGCCTCGCATTTGCCTTGTCCTTGTCGGTGTACCAACGCACAAGGCGGCGCACACCATCACACAGGACACCCAGGGGGTCTGTATGCACCGTGCGGTAAGTGAGTAAGTACCATGTACTATGTAAGAAGGAAAGCCTCGGAAGGCCCGAGCCCCTCATGAACCGGGAACCGGACCGAGCCCCAGTCCATTGTATGTACTCGCCCACATACGTACATACGTAGACACGCAAGCCATACCTCTAGCCTGTCTAACACCAAGGAAAAAAAAACAAAAACAATCCGTCAAGCACAAGAACGGATATTTGATCTAGGCTACCTACCTATCCACCTACGTAGAGGCAAATATTATTCGTACTATCGCTAATAGTTAAATGTACTGTCAGCAAGTGTTAGCAAGTACTAGTGAGCGACGGTGCGCGCGCCATTGTCGCACTAATAAATTAGTACTACGCACTATATTTCCAGTACCGTACAGTACTAATAAGGTATTATAGCTATATTTTTTAGTTGCCCGGAGTATATTATATATAGTATTAAATATAGTATTATAAAAATTTTTATATAGGATATATAGTAGAACTACTTATCTACTAAAGTAATTTCTATTAGTAAAGTATACTAAATATCTACTATCT
>Ga0182213_1000158_pt1 | contig 11906 bp, 10 predicted proteins | sample G5R1MG_22_FD_128399 | JGI IMG/M metagenome (GOLD analysis project Ga0182213, IMG submission 128399) | Switchgrass phyllosphere microbial communities from Michigan, USA - G5R4_MAIN_03OCT2016_LD1 MG | ecosystem: Host-associated > Plants > Phyllosphere > Phylloplane/Leaf | place: USA: Michigan... | reverse complement strand
TTCTATCGCACGATTGGATTCAACCGATGGAAAGTATCGCCATTCCTATTCTATACGACAGCAGCTATGCAAATATGAAGTCTACTATATACTACTAAGTTATATCAATGGGGAGTAATGCGTAATAACAGGGGGCTCAAGGGACATCGCGCCTAGTAACCCTCGCATTGAAGGTCTAATTATTGTGCGCAAGGAAAGCGTCTCAATGTTATAAAATATTCCCGCAATAAACACCTTCCGGTCAACAACGGAGTTGAATTCATCTCCAGCCCTTTCTATGTCAACTATTTATCCATTCTATGGAATTTGCTTGGGGCCCAAAGTGTTGGGATCGACCTCTCCCGTTGTCCAGTACGTGTCCTTGCCCTGAAACTGGAGATAAATAGCCTGCGCTAAGAAGGTAATGCAATCAGCAATGTCGTTATTCTTCTCGTTTCGAATTCTTCGGGAGTTACAATTTGCCCAACCATACACAGGCGCGCCGCTTGGTCCGTCATTAATAAGTTGCTTTCGTTTCTTAGTTATTGGATCTGGAGGACTCGCTATTTAATTATATTAGTGTTTTGAACAAGAATGAACGGAACTTTAGCTTACAGCCGCCGATAGCATGTAGGAGTTCATGTAACACAGTCTGCGCAAGGGGCTTGATATCTTCGATTTTGTGGTGTGTGCTGTCAAGACCATCCTTTACGATGACTGGATATCGTCTCAGATCCCGGTCTGTGCCTGCCGGCGGATGTAGTCGTCGAGATGCTAGGTAAATATGTGCGTTGCCTGAGCAATCATACTGGTCATTGTACTTGAAGCCTACACATGTGTTGGTAAATATATGTACTACCTAGGCAGACATGAATTAAGACTTTGGGGCCTCTTTGCAACAGGAATTGAAGATAGTACCGCCATAATTGTCTAGAAAATGATCTGTTACCTACCAAGAGTTGTGTATGATCCTTTGACACCGGGTTTATCCTTCGAGTTTCGGGCGACCGGAAGTGGCATTATTTTGTTGTCGACCTTATTGTAGTAGTCTCTGTCCTCCCAGTAGCTCTTTGGGTCGTTTTTGTGGTATTGTATGTGGTTTTCCCTACAATAGATTTGAACTGTGAGGGCCGGTGATGATCCGAGGGTAGCTAAAGCACTGAAAGTCGCTGGCCAACGTACTATATCAGCAAGAATGTCGGTTAGAATAGGCATTTAGGGATGATTATGTACCAAGCAAGCCGGGCTGATCTGTTAGATACATGAGAGGATTGTAGGCGGCTTTAAAAACATCTTCTTTTCCGTTAATCTTGCTGGAAGTCAGTGCCGCAACAGCAACTATTCTATATATTAGTATGGGCTGATAATGTAGTCTCTTCACTTGCCTTTTGCCACTTCTTCAACATCCTTTATGGCATCGTCAACATCCTGGGTTTCTGAACCTTGGTTGCAGTTCATAACTATTATATAAGGATAGGCAGTCATTGCCATTGTAGAGAACAGGTATAAATACCTGGCAAAAGACAGCATGATCATATTGTTGTTGCGTTTGATTTGGGCGAAGTAGCGAAACAGTGTGGATCGCAACTAAGTCCTGACAGCTAACACATCTTATACCTTTCGCAAGTAAGCCAGCCATCAGACTCCACTCAAGCGACCATGTTGTAATGCGATCAAGCTCAGACCGTGTTGCAATTGAAGCACAGCCCGAAGTAGGCTGATGAACCAAACATGCACATGCACATAGACGGGCACCTAACTGCTTGCTGCGGAATCAAGTAATACAATACTGCACCCCCCAAGTTAGATCAAATTGTGCCAATGAATTCGAGGCATCCGCGACGTAGCATGAACCAGAGCAGGGCAATTGATTACTACACCGGATATCATGATTTCGGTATTCGAAAATCTCGGGATTCAAAAATTCGAAGTGGATTGAATAGGGTCCAGGCGTACTCGCTGGGGCCATACTTAGTTACGGCCATAGGATTCTAAGGCGTTGTTATGTCGTACCTGCGTGTTCATCAAGTATAGTGCCTTGGTACCACTCTCACCCATGTAAACACTTCATCTCCTGCTGGTTCCGATACTTTTCCAACACACTCCTTCGTCTTTTCGGCCCCTCTAGCTGTAGGCGTGAACAGCTAGGAAGGTGTAAACCACAAGGGATCGGGCCGACTACCAACTCCGCTGACTACAACTCTGGGTACGATGATGCATGATAATAACTGCTTTGGTTCTCGTAGCTTTTGGCCCCTTATGGTATCCCTTATAGTACAGTCAGTACATTTCGCCTCCAAATTTAGGCCTAAAACAGTCATACCCGATCAAATACAGGGGTCGGGTGAGATTTTGAGTTCTGCAAGGTTAATCCGAGGCTGTGCCTGTTCACCGGATCGAAAATAAACCCCAAAAATGCTACGGATCCACGCAGTGAATGCTGACGATAAGATTTGGTAACCCGGCGAAGGAATTTGAGAGTAGCGTCATGGCTCTATAAGATTAACATCCCGCTCTCTCCATTGTTTAGACACCAACGTATCGGATTTCTTTTCGCTATCTACTACAGTTTTCATCATGAAGAGTTACAACATCATCGTCATTTCACTTCTGACTCAGCTGTTCTCACGAGGGATTGCTGTAACCTTTCCCATTCCAGCTGCACGAGCGATCATCCCAAGATCTCAACCTACACAATGGTCACTGCCACATCGAGTTGAGGTCAATAGCGCCATCAAGCCTTCTCGCCGTTACCTTGAACTCGAGACTAAGCGGCAAATGAAACAAATACCCATTGCATTCTGCCCTGAAGCCTTCAACAGAGAGCCTAAGTTATGCTCCATGTGCGGAGGTGACTCAAAGGTCAAGGGCACTTGTGATAACCTCCTTGTGTCTGGAGATCAATCATACTGCCCTGGCGGAAAGCCATGCAGAGGCTTCTATTGCAAATGCTCCGACAATGGCGGTCCGGACAATAGCCCCAAGGTCACCATGACTTCGGTCGTTAATGGCGAGACTGGGACTGTTGTGTGGGAACCGATGACGCTCGATGAATACAAGGGTCTCCGGGCATCAACCACTGTCACGCTTACAGAAAGCGCAACTGCAAGTGGTGCAGACTCCGGGCTTGAGACGGTTGCTGCAGTCGTGTTCGCTGGTGGTGTCGCATGGTATCTCGCATGTTAGGATTGTCCTGTTAATATCAAGTATCCAAGACTGCTAACATTTCGTAGCTCAAAACGCAGCAGCGGGAGCCATAGTCTTTCAACCTCCACCGCAAAAACCCGAAGGCTCACGAGAAGACGACAATACTTGCAAGAACGATGGTAAAAAACCTGACTGTGATGATTGTGGAGGAAATAGCCCCTTAGGACTGTGCTCCAGTGGGAACCAACAAAATTGTGAGTTAGTTGCTGAACAACTAATCGTTAAACATTATAGCTGACCGAATCATTCGAAGGCCCATGCGAGGAACAAAATTGCCCAAAGGATGGCCCGCCGAAATGTTCTACACAAGATTGCTCCGGAAGCGTAGGTTATCTTTTGAAAAAACTTTATGAATGCCTTCCAACTCTCATTCCAGAATGAAACCCTCAAGTGCGGCGCAAACGGTCAGCTCAAAGGATGCCAATGCTGTCCCGCGGAAGCTCCGCGATGTGACACGGATGACTGTAAAGGTGATGATCAAGATAAGTGTCAAGCCGATAAGCTTAAAGGGTGTGAATGCGAAGCGCCCGATTTCGGGGAGCAGGAATTCGACTTCGACGAGCCGTTTCCGGAGACAGCGAGTTCAGACACGCTACAGAAGCAGGCAAAGGATGCACTGGACAAGATCTGGGGTGGAGATAAGAGCAAAATGCCAGGATACCCGAAGGAAGAAACGGGTCCTTATTGTGTATATGGGTGAGTCGCTTTAGAAGCTAATAAGCTAGTTCTGACAAAGGACACTGCTAATCCAATATCAGCGCCGCTCCTAATCAGCCACGAGTACCAAAAGAGTACTGCCAGTGCGGAGAAAACAAGGCGACTCTTTGGTCTGTAAAGCCTTCTGCGACTAATCCATGTCCTTGGAGCCCGGAGGAGACGGGTGCCTTGATTACATTCTCCACTCCTGCACCAGCTCAACCAACACCTACCCCAACTTCTACACCGGCGCTCCCCAAGAGCTCTGCTCCACCACTTCCACTCACGTCCTCTGTTAAGCCATGCAATTACGGATGGTGTGGAGCGCCTTTCTGCTCTCCTCAGTGTGGACCCTCGGGTTAGACATGTTATATTGCATTTTGCAAGTGACTTTTCGGGGTTTTGCAGTAAAACAGGAATTTTCATAGCGATCAATTTTCTCAAGTAAGTAAATAGCAAATCGTTGATCCTTTAGAAACGATCACATGCTGCATTCAGTGGTGTTCCTTGCGGCAACTTCTTCGATTCAGTCTGATCCGCAGCGGCATCTTCCTCGTTATGCAGCGGAAGAGGAGAATCAGGGGGATAGAAGTTGGGCGATTGAGGCGGAACTAGGCACGAGCACCACTCTTCCATGTCTTCACCCTCCTCTTTTACTTTGCTGCAATCGTGGTTGTTTAATCCCGTGTCGATGTCGCCGCCCTTGCGTTTGCGGACTATGTATGACCTATAGATGCTTCTGCTAGGCGAGGAAGTACACGGCCGGCATCCCATTGCTACCGCGCTTGAACATGGCGGACAGTGGTAACAGTGCTGGCAGTGTTGTCCCACCTCATTGACTTGCACACAGTCGCAGGTTTCACAGCCGTCGTAGTCGTGTAGAGACTGAACATGATCGTGTTCAGGATCCTGATGCAATGGTTGGTCAATATTTAATCTCGAAACAACCCTAGCCTACCTCATGGGTAAGATACTCGACTCCTGGTTGGAGTTTGAAAGCCATGAGTACTGGCGTGGGGATCAGGAATAGAAGCGGGTACTCGGAATTTGTTTGGAAATGAAGCTCTCAGTATCGAGATGTTACATTTACGGTACACGATTAATAAGTACAAAGCGCTGAACCAGGCGGAAAGTGGTGATTACGGGCCAGAACGTGGGGCGTCGTTGCTGATGGCATCAGCATGACATTCTCTAGCTAGAAATATTAATAATTGAGTTTTATACCATGAGAAAGAAGTGGTTTGTAGTCGTTCCCTGAGTAGGGTAGTAGGAAAAGGCAATGTAACATCCAGCCAAAAAACGTGGACAGATCCGAATGAGTTGATTTTGCTGACTGATGAGTCTGATGTACATGTGCGTGTGTCACGTGTGGAGGGCAGCGAGCGGCAGGGTTGGGGGTTTGGCTGACGCATGGGCCGATCTCGGCAAATCATCGGTCGCCGAACTCTTGGCAGTCTAGTGGGGAAGGAACGGAACTCCAAAATTTTGGCTATCGATAGGGTCCGACTTTTTGATAATTCGCAGACCATCCCCACGACATCCTCTGGCCAGCTGCCAACATGAAGACTCAGTGGAAGGACATTCCTGCCGTGCCCACCAGCCAAGAATTCTTAGACATCGTCCTTTCTCGAACGTATGTTTTCTCAACTGGATTACCGTGCCACACTGACATTTTTGCAGCCGTATGACTGAAGCCACCCGCTGCTGTGGGGAAAACCATGACCGACTAACTAATCACAGAGCGTCGACTTCCCACTCAGATTCGAGCCGGTTTCAAGATCAGCCGTATCCGCGCCTTCTACACTCGCAAAGTCAAGTATACCGCCGAGACCTTCACCGAGCGCCTATCTACGACAATCGAGGCGTTCCCTCGCCTCGCCGACATACACCCGTTTCATCGCGATCTTCTCAATACCTTGTATGATGCAGACCATTTCCGTATCGCCCTTGGCCAACTATCGACGGCCAAAACTCTTATCGAGACGGTCGCGCGCGACTATGTGCGCCTGCTCAAGTATGGACAATCGCTCTTCCAGTGTAAACAGCTAAAGAGGGCAGCTCTGGGCCGCATGGCAACCATCTGCAAGCGTCTCAAAGACCCGCTTGTCTACCTTGAGCAAGTCAGGCAACATTTGGGTCGTCTTCCCTCGATTGACCCCAATACCCGCACACTAGTCATCGCTGGCTTCCCCAATGTGGGAAAGTCCTCTTTCCTTAAGTCAATATCGAGAGCGGATGTTGAGGTACAACCCTACGCCTTTACCACCAAGAGCCTCTACGTGGGCCATTTGTACGTATTCCTCATCGACCTTTGAGCGCAACCGTGCTAATTCAACCAAAGCGACTATAAGATGTTACGATTCCAGGCAGTTGACACCCCCGGTATCCTTGACCATGCCCTCGAGGAAATGAACACCATTGAACATCAGTCGATTTGCGCCATTGCTCATCTCCGTGCCCACATCTTGTACTTTATGGATCTTAGTGAATCATGCGGATACTCGGTCGCTTCACAGATTGCGCTTTTCAACAACATCAAGCCTTTGTTTGCAAACAAATCGATTTCCATCGTCATCAACAAAATTGATCTCATGAAGCCCGATCAGTTGGACACCGAGACACGAGAGCAGCTGCAGAGCATGCTGAAGTCCGGCGAGGTAGAGATGCTTGAGTTGTCTTGCAACACTACGGAGGGAGTTATGGCGGTGCGCAACTCCGTCTGTGACCGTTTGATTGCGGCCCGCAACGCCGAGAAACTGAAGGCTGGTACCAACAGCTCTGGAGAGCCATCAGGTCGTTTGGGAGAACTCCTTCGCCGTATACACGTTGCTCAACCTCTGGGTGGTGTGACTCGCGAGACGTCCATTCCTGCGGCGGTCCTCGATAGGAAGAAGTATGACAAGAACGATCCAGACCGACCGATGCTGGAGCGTGATCTCGAAGAGGCGGACGGTGGAGCTGGTGTTTATAACATCGATCTACGGAAAAACTATATGCTCGAGAAAGATGAGTGGAAACATGACCGTATTCCTGAAGTGTTCCAGGGTCAGAATGTCTACGATTTCATTGACCCCGATATCGAGGCCAAGCTGGCTGCTCTGGAGGCGGAAGAAGAGAAGCTAGAGGCTGATGGCTTCTATGAGTCAGAGGACGAGCTCGAGGATGCTGAAGAGGCCGACATTCGATACAAGGCAGAGCTCATCCGCGAGAAGCGACAACTCATCCGCAACGAAGCGAAGATGCGCAAGAGCCTCAAGAACCGAGCTGTTATTCCCAGAACCAAGAAGGCGAAGCAGCTCTCACAGATGGAGTCACATCTCGAGAGCCTCGGTTACGATTCCTCCAAGGTTGCCGAGCGCGCTCAGAGCCAAGTTCGGGGCCGCAGTCTTGCCCGTGGAAGATCAGAAGTACCTGGCGGCGACGCCATGGACATCGACACCCCCCGAACTGCGTCTGAACGGGCCAAGAGCCGAGGACGAAGCCCAAGCACTAACAGGAGGACCGATGGTGTTGCGAACGAGGCTGCTGCTTCAAAGGCCGAGAAGGTGGCTAAGCTGTCGCAGCGGAAGATGAACCGAATGGCTCGACAGGGTGAGGCGGACAGGCACTCTACTGGGTCACTGATTAAGCATTTGGTACGTCTTTCATCATCCCACTTTACTACCTCTTCGGCATTATGTGTGCTAACTGTGATTTGCAGACTGCTGGTAAGCGCGGTATTGGCAAAACTAGTCGCAGATAGACTACTCAGGGACGCTATGTGCTGCGCTTTTATCATTATTATTGTTTTCTGTCACCTAGTGTCTCGGTTCTTCGCAGGGACGGGATTGAAAACCTTGGTAGGCGTTTTAGGGTTGGCATCATGAAGTGCAAGTAAATGACCAGCTCGTTCCTTGCGATTCTGGTGTGATAATACAAGTTGTTTGACAAACATATACATGCGCATTGAAGGCTCTCTATGCCAATTCAAAGGTAACAGCTGTCATTAGAACTCATGTTTTGTCGTTTTTGCGTGATCTAGTGATATGACCACATCAGCAAACCCTCACCAATACTGACAAGAGAAGATCAGCAGTGGCATCAGCAGCAGTTTAAAGGCCATTCTGTGGTCACATGTGCATTATTTTTTGTTCCTTGTCCTTGCTATAAAAAATTGGATACATGGGTACACAGCTGCACGCAGTTCCTTGGGGCCCAATTGGACGAAGGCAAGGCAATAGAAACCCCGGCAACACCGCCAGCTGCCATCTATGAATCTAGCATGGACGCCCCGCCTCCTTTTTACACGTCACAAAGCCAGGTATTGTACAATGGGAGCGGGTCCCGGAGTGGCGAGAGAGGGAAAGAGAGAGATCGTGGAATACGACCTGAGGTGAAGGCGGAAAACGAGGAATGTGTGCAGTAGAAACACCCATGTCGGACTTAGGCGTCGGTTATGAATGGGGAGCGTCGCCCCCAGGACCGAAGAAGATTTGTCTTGTGATCTGTGAATAAAGTAAGTATAGGTTGGCGGTGGTTTTAAAAGGGGGCCGAGCTTACTGCCCAGCTTCCTGCTACACCCGCGCAGATTCCCGAACTGATGGCCATTTGCCTCGTGCCTCGCGTGCTCTTGAATATCGCACCGCTCATGGCACCGGCGACGATGCTGTTGCTTGTGTCGTGCTTGCCCCGGTAGTATCCAATCGTGCTATTTAGCCCGTTGTAGACCATAGCAATAACGCCTGCACTATTCCCCAGAAAGGGCCCTCGCCGTGTCACTGCATTGAGGACACCGTTCAGCCGTAACCGCGGGGGCATGCTGGGCGGATTCTTTTGCAGTCCCTCGGCGAGACCCCATACACCCCCCACGGACAGGGCGCTAAGATAGCTCACGCCAGTGCCATAGCATAGATCGTCTGACCAGCCGCGGGACGGAAGGGCGGACTGGTTGTCGGCGAGGACGGAGTCCTCGAGAGAGAGGTAGTCGAGCGTATCTTGGTTGAGGCCAGCGAGGGGGTGGAGTTGTGCGGGATCATAGTTGCTTTGCAGGGGATTTTGAATGGCGGTGGACGGGTCAAAGGGTGTCGGTTCGAAGGTGTCTTCCTTGACGAAATCGCTCTTGGATGGTGGCGATTGAGTGGGCGGTGGCGTCGCCTTGCGCCCTGTAATGCTGTCCCAGCTAGCGCGAGGTTAGCAATCGGCGGCAGTTTTGGCGAAAATAGAGCGGGAGGTGGTGCTGGTGGTACTGGTGGAGGCAGCGTACATGGTCATTTTGCGGTTGGCCGCCAAGTAGGATGGCAGCAGGCCCAAGCGACTGAAGCCTGCCCGCCGAGTCTCGGGCCGGCGCCTGGAATGCTGTAACGAGGCCGGGGGTGCAAAAAGAACACGGGGTACGTAATGATCGGAGAGCCCAGGGCAGACGTGCGGCGGTGGGGCGGCGATTGGGGCGGCGGCAGCGTTGACGATTCCTGTCGCGAAAAGTTCTGGCAGACCGGCGGGCGTGACGGGCGGCGAGGGCGCACGGGCCGTCCGTCGTTCTCGAAGCATCCCACCCAGACACAGGCAGGCTTTGCGCTGCAGCCAACCGGCACAGCGGCACCCACCATGGCACTGCCGCACTACAAGCAGGCCTTCCTCCAGGACTGCGTATCCGCTGACGCGCTCAAGTTTGGCAACTTCACCCTCAAGTCCAAGCGCACGTCGCCCTACTTCTTCAACGCCGGCTTGTTCCACCGTGCCGATCTGCTGCGCTCCATCTCGTCAGCATATGCGCACACCCTCAAGGCCCATGGAGACGCAGACCCTTCGTTCCAGTGGGACATTCTCTTTGGCCCCGCCTACAAGGGTATTCCACTCGCCGCAGCGTCCATCGACAAACTAGCGCACTTGGACGCGTCCCAATACGGCCAAAAGAGCTACAGCTTCAACCGAAAAGAGGCCAAGGACCACGGCGAAGGCGGCAACATTGTCGGTGCAAGCCTCAAGGGGAAGAGGATTGTCATTGTAGATGATGTCATTACGGCTGGCACGGCTATTCGGGAGGCTATCGACATCATCAAGCGCGAGGGTGGAGAGCTGGTCGGCATCATTGTGGCCTTTGACAGGCAAGAAAAGACTCCAACAGCAAATGACGACGACGGGCAGCCCGGGCCGAGCGCAATTGGACAAGTCAGGAAGCAATACGGCATCCCCGTCTTGGCCATCCTCACATTGGACGATGTCGTCGAGTATCTGAGACGTCTGGGTAGTGAAGAGGATCTCAAGCAACTAGACGAGTACCGGGCCAAGTACAAGGCAAACGATTGAGACATAGACACCGTACATTAGCTGTGATACCCTGGATCCAAAAAGCGCATGGCCAGCGTCTTCTTGGAAGACTGGACATGAGCCCACAGAAATGAAGTCAAATGTGCCGGCAGCTGCCTTTGTCGACTAAGCTCCATGCCTAGTAAGATGCACGGTGTATGTCCTCTCACTTGCATGTTGTTAAAGCCGAGCCAGACGAAGCCAGTCTAGGTTGTGAAACTAGGCGCACATGCGCCTCATCATCTATCCCTCGAGAAGTTCATTTATCATCTGCACTTGCTCCTAATCTAGTACTACGCTCAATCACACCGGAAAAAATAGCTGCTTCTTCCTCATTGTCCCTCAACCCGGATCTGGGCAAGCGCTCACTTAGTCTCAAAGTGGCCTTTCCGCGACCTGTTCTGCGCGCCTCTTCTCTCAATGCTGACACCATCTTTCACCAGGACATCTCCTCAATGACCCATTCCCTCCAGTAACCTCTTATGATATTCTTGTTTCTATACTTCCATACTGGCCCCTGGATGCCCATTGCCCACCACAGCAGCAGTCTGCTAGCAGCACTCTCCAATGAGACATCAGAATACTCAACCGTATCTGCTATTCTGATCAGAGCTTAAACTCGACTACGCCGTGAGAGATCCAATGCCATGTCGCGGCAACATCAACGAGTCCTTATATATCTGTTTGTCGGAACCCTCGTGTTCTGTGCCTACTACCTATACTATGGACGGCCCATCGACCCATTGGCCGTACCCTTCCATGCCCATGCGGCGTGGATGAACGATGCTCCACAGAGACTCAGATCCAATCAGTCGTATGATTGGAGGAAGGCACCCTTCTTCAATGAAATCGAATCGTATATACCACTACCGACCGGCAAACCCCGCGCCCTACCACCCATCCAATCCAAGCACTTTTCCGAAACACCACCACAAAAAGAAGAAAGAGAGAGAAGGCGCATTTTTGTCAGACAAGAGTTCAAAAGGGTTTGGGAAAGCTACAGATTGTTTGCTTGGGCAAAAGACGAACTGAAACCCGTCACGGGCGGGAGCGAGGAATCATTCGGGGGATGGGGCGCGACATTGGTCGACTCTCTGGACACCTTATGGATCATGGGGCTGAAGGAAGAGTTTCATGAGGCTGTTGAGGCTGTGGCCGCCATTGACTTTGGAAACACAACTTTGCAGACCATCAATGTCTTTGAAACGACAATACGATATCTTGGGGGCATGTTAAGCGCATACGACCTAAGTCATGAACCAGTATTACTAGAAAAGGCGGTACAAGTAGGCGAGATGCTATACCGCGCCTTTGATACAACGAACCATACGCCTCTCGCCTTGCTACTTGTCACAAACGCAAAGCTATCTCACCGCGAAAAATTCGCCGCCGTGAGCCACCTCTGCTTCGCCTGTCTCGGATCTCTAGCCATGGAATTTACCCACCTCGCCCAGGCCACCTCGGAGCCCAAGTATTACGACGCTGTCGCCCGCATCAGCTTCCTTATCGCACGTGAGCAATCCAACACGCGCCTTCCAGGGCTTTGGCCTGTCTACAGTGATCCTGCAAACGAGCAATTCAATCAATCAAATATCTTCTCCATCGGCGCCAACGCTGACTCAACCTATGAGTACTTCCCCAAAATGTATGCCCTCCTCGGCGGTCTGGACCCTTTGTACGAGAAACTCTACACCGATGCAGCTACCATGATAGAGAAGCACATGCTCTTCCGGCCTATG
>Ga0182213_1000155_pt1 | contig 11914 bp, 9 predicted proteins | sample G5R1MG_22_FD_128399 | JGI IMG/M metagenome (GOLD analysis project Ga0182213, IMG submission 128399) | Switchgrass phyllosphere microbial communities from Michigan, USA - G5R4_MAIN_03OCT2016_LD1 MG | ecosystem: Host-associated > Plants > Phyllosphere > Phylloplane/Leaf | place: USA: Michigan... | reverse complement strand
CGTGGCGGGAACGGATGGGGGTGGTCGACCGGCTCGCCCCGGCGGGATACGGCTTCTATCATTACGCACCCAAGGGCGACGCGCATCTGCGCCGCCGATGGCAGGTCCCGCACCCGCCGGCGGAAGCCGATGCGATCGCCGCCTTCGCCGCGCATTGCCGCGCGCACCAGATGCGCTTCGGTGTGGGGCTGACCCCGTTCGACCTGCACCGCGACGTCGACGAGGCGGGGCTGGTGCGGCTGGCGGCGCGGCTCGCCGATCTCGATGCGATCGGGGTGGACGATCTGGCGATCCTGTTCGACGACATGCGCGGCGACCTGCCCGATCTCGCGGCGCGGCAGGCGGCGATCGTCGATTTCTGCGCAGAGCGGACCGGCGCGACGCATTTATATGTCTGTCCCACTTACTATAGTGACGACCGGGTGCTCGACCGCGTGTTCGGCGAGCGGCCGACCGATTATCTGGAGACGCTGGGGCGGCTGCTCGACCCCGCCGTCCGGGTCTACTGGACAGGGGAGGAGGTCTGCGCGCGCGAGATCGGGCCGGGCCATCTGGCCGACGTCGCCGGGCGGCTGGGCCGGCGGGTGTGCCTGTGGGACAATTACCCCGTCAACGACGGACCGCGGATGAGCAAGCATCTGCATCTGCGCGGCTTTACCGGGCGCAGCGCCGCCAATGCCCTGTGGCTGGGCGGCCATGCGATCAACCCGGCGCTCCAGCCGATACTGGGATGCATTCCCGCGCTGACCCTGCCGATGCTGTACCGCGATGGGACGGGCTATCGCTACATGGCCGCATTCCGCACGGCGGCCGAACAGATCGCGGGGCCGGCGCTGGCGGCGATGCTGGAGGCGGACCTGCTAACCATCGAGGATGGCGGCCTGGGCCGGCTGACGGCGCGGCACGAGGCAATTCGTTTACGATATGCCAGCTATGACAACGACATCGCCCGGGAAGTGATTCGTTGGCTGGACGGCGGGTTCGACGTGACCGCAGAGGCTGTCCAGACCCAATAGGTCATATTTCCTGTATCAATATGGTACACTGACGGAACCTTTCTTTAGTAAATGCGTGCGAAAGCAATGCTGCGCTGCAACCAATCCCGATGGGCGACGTTAGGCGCTCGGATGGACGGCATGCGACCGCGCTCTCTGGCAAGGTGCCGGACCGGTGATGGGCCTCTTCCGCGTAAAAGGGAGTACGATTGATGAACAAAACGCTTTTGCTGACCGCCGCCACGCTCGCGACCGCCGTCGCGTCGCCGGCCTCGGCCGCCCGCATCATCACCAGCACGCCGGGCAGCACCGCCGCCTATGCCGCACCTGCGGGCGATGCGATCACGTTCGACGGCACGTTGCCCACGACCTTCGCGTACAGCTTCCTCGAAGCAGGCGTCGTCACCGGCGACTCGCTCAACCGTTATGCCGCACCGGCGTTCGGTCCGGCCGGCACCGCCTATCTGGCGGTCCTGAACGGTGGTTCGGCCTCGATGGTCTCCGCGACCGCCAAGGCCTATGAGACGGTCAGCTTCTTCCTGGGCTCGATCGATGCGTACAACGTCGTCGAAGTGCTGAGCACCACCGGCAGCGTGATCTCGCGCTTCAGCGGCAGCGACTTCGTGGCGGACGCCAACGGCAACCAGGACATCCCCAGCACCAACCGGCGCATCACCATCGGCCGCGACGTCAACGACGCCGCGATCGGCGGTATCCGCTTCCTCAGCAACGGCAATTCGCTCGAAGTCGACAACGTCGTCTTCGCCGTGCCGGAGCCGTCGACCTGGGCGATGATGTTCCTGGGCTTCGGGATGATCGGCACGGCCGCGCGCTATCGCCGCCGCAACCGGAACGTCTCCTACGCCTGATAGCCTCTTCCATCGGTGATGGACGACACGCCCGGCCGACATCCCTGTCGGTCGGGCGTTTTCGTATGGCGTCGAATCCGGATCAGCCGGCGATGGACTCCGCCATGGCCGGATGCAGGTAGTTGTCGTTGAAGCCGGCCATCTGCTTCAGCATCGGCAGGTCGAGCACCGTCAGTCCGCCCCGCCTGGAAGTGATGAGCCCGCGCCGCCGCAATTCGTTGAGCACGCGGTTCACATGCACCGCGGTCAACCCCAGCGCGTCGGCGATCTCCTCCTGCGTCAGGGGGAAGTGCAGCGGCTGGCCGGGTGGATCGCTCATCCCCATCAGCCGCGTCGACAATTCGCTGAACAGGTGCGCGACCCGTTCCAGCGCGTGGCGCCGCCCCATGTTGACGATCCACGCGCGCATGGTGGCCTGTTCGACCAGCCCGTACCAGGACAGCGCATGGGCGATCGGCGGCCGCATCCGTTCCAGCCGGGCGATCGCGTCGGGCAGGATATAGGCGACCCGCACCGGGGTGAGCGCGACGATGCCATCGTCCATCCGGGCCAGCATCGTGCAGCGCAGGTCGCACAGGTCGCCGGGCAGCAGCAGCGCGGTGATCTGCCGCGATCCGTTGGGCAGCAGCTTGTACCGTGCCGCCCAGCCCGACAGGACCAGATGGACCCTGTCGATCCGTTCGCCCTCGCGCACCAGGTTCATGCCGCGCGCCACGTCGCGCACGTCGTCGCATAGTTGTTCGATCCGATCGATATCGGCGATGTCGAGATGGCATTGCCGCCGCAGCCTGACGATCAGGGGATTGTCCACGCTTTCGCCTCCCTGGGCGCCCCCCTGTCGACGAAGGGTCACCCTGTTGACCGACCGGGGCACCAGCCCCGTCCGGGATCCCCGGCACCGCCACCATCGACGATACCCGACCACTGCGACCGACCTGCGAACCGGACAGCGAGTCGGACCAATGCTAGGCGAAACCAACCCGAAATGCTAAATGTTGCGACAAGATGAACGAAGCCGGCCGTCAGTGCGCCGGCAGCGACGGTTCGATCAGGGCACGCGCGGTGCGGTAGCAGTCCTCGACATGGCCATTGCCGATCGTTTTCATCGCGCCGAAGCTGATCGTCGCGGCCACCGTCGAGCCGATGAACGGCACGAACTTCGCCATCGATCCCGTCGCGATGCGGACGCCCATCCGCTTCAAGAGCGCGGTCACGACCTTGCGCGTCACCATCCGCCCGATCACGTTGTTGCCCAGGCTGGACGCCATCACCAGCACCTGCTGCCCCAGCCGCGGTTCGAGCTTGCTCACCTGCGCCTCGTCCAGTTCGAACCGGGCGCTGATCGCGGGGAGCAGGTTGGACAGCAGCCCGACATCGGCGACCAGATCGGCGCCGGGCACCGGCACCACCGCTGCGCCTGCGGACATCAGCGACCGCCTGGTCACCATGGCGCGACATTCGTCGCGGATACGGTCGAGTTCGGCGATGGTGGCGATCAACGGGAGGTTCCTTTCCGTGCGTGTCGCCCGCCAACGCACGGCAGGGCCGGATCGGTTCAGGCCGCCAGCTGCCGCCCCACCGCCACCAGCATCCGCTGATGCGCACGGTCGACGATCTCGTCGAGCGAGGGGGTGCGCGCGAACAGCGTCCGCGCCTCCGCCAGCAACGCCTCGCGCCCCGGCAGCTGCGGGTGATAGCGGCTCCACATCTGCGCCGCGGCCGCGGCGGGATCGGCCAGCATCGCGCGCAGGCCCGCCAGTTCGTGCTCGGGCCATGCCGCGCGCAACCGGGCGGCGATACGCTCGGCGCAGAACCGGTCGGCCAGCTGTTCGGCGGTGCGTGCGATCACCTTCGCGCCCAGCCGCTGTTCGCCGCGGATCACGCCCCCGGGCGGGTTCTTCAGCCCGCGCACCAGCCCCGCCATCGCCAGGACCTTGAGGATATAGAAGGTCATGTCGACCTCCCACCAGCGAAAGCCCTGTCGCGCGCTGCTCTGGAAGGCATGGTGGTTGTTGTGCCACCCCTCCCCCATCGTCAGGATCGCGAGCAGCCAGTTGTTGCGCGAATCGTCGCCGGTGACGTAGCGGCGCGAGCCGCGGACATGCGCCAGCGAGTTGATCGCGAAGGTCGCGTGATAGACCAGCACCGTGCTCCATACGAAGCCGACCACCAGCCCCGGCCATCCCGCGATCGCCAGGCTGAGCAGTGCGAGCGCGAGTGCGGGCACATGCTCGTGCCGGTGCAGCCAGACCAGCTCGGGCCACCGGGTCAGGTCGGGCACCACCGACAGGTCGGCCTGGTCGTGCTTGCGTGCGAAGATCCAGCCGAGATGGCTATAGGCGAAACCGGCATGGCGCGGCGAATGCACGTCCTCCGGCGTGTCGGCATGGCGGTGGTGATGGCGGTGCTTGGCCGCCCACCACAACACGCTCTTCTGCGCCGTGCTCTGCGCCAGCACCGCCAGCACCAGCTGCATCCGGCGGCCCGCGGCGAAGGCGCGGTGCGAGAAGAACCGGTGATAGCCCGCGGTCACCCCGAACATCCGCACGACGTACAGCACCGCACACAGGATCAGCGCCCGGGCCGTGATCCCGGTCAGGATCGCGGCGAACGCGGCGAGGTGGATCAGGAGGAACGGAACGGCGGAGGGATAGACGATATCGTCGTGCGCGCCGGTGTCGGCAGGGGCGGTGGCGGGGGTGCCGGGCAGCTGGGTCATCGCCGGAGCCGGTACAGCGCCGCGCGCCGCAACGGAAGACGCGGGGGCGGTCAATCGATCATGTCGCGGACCTTGGCGATCAGTCCGGCGACCGGGAACGGCTTGGTCAGCACGCCCATGCCCGGGTCCAGCCCACCCCAGGCGCCCGGCTGGCCGACCGCGGCGACATCGGCATAGCCGGTGATGAACAGCACGCGCAGCGCCGGGCGCGACAGGCGTGCGGCATCGGCCACCTGCCGCCCGTTCATGCCGCCCGGCAACCCGACATCGGTGACCAGCAGGTCGATGCGTGCCCCGCCTTCCAGCAGCCGCAGCCCGGCGGCACCGTCGCCCGCCGCCAGCACCCGGTATCCCGCCTCCTCCAGCACCTCGACGATCAGCGCCCGCAGCACCGGTTCGTCGTCGATCACCAGCACCGTCTCGCCCGCCCCCTGTTCGGGCGATGCGACCGGGTCGCCGGCATCGACCGCGACGGCGGCGGTGCCGTGATGGCGCGGGAGGCACAGGCAGATCGTGGTGCCCTGCCCCTCGACCGATTCGATCCGCACCTGCCCGCCGGACTGCCGCGCGAAGCCATAGACCATCGACAGGCCCAGCCCGGTGCCGTGGCCGATCGGCTTGGTGGTGAAGAACGGATCGAACGCGCGCTGGATCACCTCGGGCGGCATCCCCGCGCCGCCGTCGATCACCGAGATGCGGACATAGTCGCCCGCCACCACGTCGCGGCGCAGCACGTCGCGCTCGCCCAGCACGACGTTGTCGGTGTGGATCGTCAGCGGCCCGCCGGCCGGCGCCATCGCGTCGCGCGCGTTGACGCACAGGTTGAGGAGCGCGTTCTCCAGTTGCGAGGCATCGACGTTGATCGGCCAAAGCCCCTCGGTCGTCGCGATCTCGACCGTCACCGCCGGGCCGACGCTCTGGCGGATCAGGTCGGTCATGCCGGCGATCAGCCGGTCGGCATCGGTCGGCCGCGGGTCGAGCGTCTGGCGCCGCGCGAAGGCGAGCAGCCGCTGCGTCAGCGCCGCCGCCCGCCGCGCGCCCTGCGTCGCCCCGTCGATATAGCGCGCGAGGCCGACCACCTGCCCCTCGGCGATCCGGCGTTCGAGCAGTTCCAGATTGCCGCTGATCGCCGCGAGCAGGTTGTTGAAATCGTGCGCCAGCCCGCCGGTCAGCTGGCCGACCGCCTCCATCTTCTGCGCCTGGCGCAACGCATCCTCGGCCCTGACGCGGGCGGTGATCTCGATCGCCTCGGACACGATCGCCACCACCGTGCCGGCCCCGTCGAAGGCGGGACGCAGCGAATAGTCGTAGACCCGCTGTCCGGTCGGCAGGTCGAGCGCCAGATGCAGCCTGACATTGTCGCCCGCGGCAGCGCGGACGATGCCGCCGCGTACCTGATCGGGCGCGCCGGGCGTGGCGGCGAACCACGGCGTCTCGGCGAAGGGGCGGCCGATCACCGCGTCGGCGCCCGCCGCGATCCCGGCAAGGGCGGTGGCGTTGACATAGACCAACTCGCCCGTGGTCGACAGCAGGGTCTGGTCCATGAACGAGTTCTCGAACACGGTCCGGATCGTCTGCTCGCCCTGCCGCACCGCCGCCGCACGCTCCTCGACGCGCGCTTCCAGCGTGGCGTTCAGGTCGCGCAACGCCGCCTCCGCCCGCACCCGCTCGACCAGCGCCCACGACCGCATCGCCGCCTGCCGCATCACCAGTATCTCGGCCGGCGACCAGCGGCGCGGGCTGGCGTCATGCACCGCGAGCAGCGCATCGAGCCGCCCGTCGCGCAGCAGCGGGATGCACACCGTCGCGCGGACCCCCAGCGCCTCGAACGGTGCCGTCGCGGGCATGTCGGCCCGCGCATCGCCCACGACCAGCGGCTCGCCCGCGCGCAGCAGCGCGACGGCCGCCGGCCCCAGGTCGCGCAGCCGGTGACGCCCGCCGATCGGCGCGCCGCCGGGCGCCACCCAGCCGCCGCCGACGGTACAGCCGTCGCCCTGCTCCTCACCGGTCGCATCGACATCGGCATAGGTACAGCGCGACGCACCGAGATGCCGGGCGATCAGTTCGGTGGTGATCGCCATGATCGTCCCGGCATCGCCGAGCGGCACCGTCCGTTCGCCCAGTTCGTCGAGGAAGCGCAGCCGCGCCTCGCTGTCGCGCAGGTCGCGTTCGATCGCGGCGCGGTCGGTGACGTCGGCGCCCTGCACGAAGATGCCGGTCACCGTACCGGCCGCGTCGCGGATCGGCTGGAACACATAGTCGATCACCCGCTGCTCGACATGGCCCTCGGCATCGGGTTCGACCAGATAGACCGCGCTGTTCGCATTATAGGGCCGGCCGCTGCGATACGCCTCGTCGAGCAGCGCGACATAGCCCTGCTCCACCGCACCGGGCAGCGATGCCGCCACGGTCTGTCCCAGCACCTCGCGATGCCCGATCAAGCGCCGATAGCCGGGATTGACCAGTTCGAAGCGATGTTCCGGCCCGCCGAGCAGCGCCATGAAGGTCGGCGCCTGTTCGAACAACTGCGCCAGCCGGCCATGGTCGGCGGCGATGCGCGCCTGCGCCAGCACGGCCGCGGTGGTGTCCGCCACCATCGTCAGCACGCCCTCGGGACGACCCGATTCGTCGAACACCGGGCAATAGGACAGGTCCATCCACACGTCCTGCTCCACCCCGTCGCGGTTCAGTCGCATCGGGTAGTTGCGATACTGCAGCGACCCGCCGGCGAGGCAGGTGCGCAGGACATGGGTGTTGAAGTCGACCACCTCCGGCCAGGCGGCATGGACGGCGGCGCCCAGCTGGTCGCGGTGCCGGCTGCCCGCGAACGCGGCATAGGCGTCGTTGTGGATCATCGTCCCCGAAGGCCCCCACAGCAGCACCATCGCGGTCGGCGAATGGAGCAGCAGCGCGGTCGCGGCGATCAGCCCGGGGGACCATGAGGCGATCGGGCCGAGCGGCGTGGCCGACCAGTCGAAGGCGCGGATGCGGTCGCCCATCACGCCCCCGCCGGGCGGCAGGCCGCGCGGCGCCCCGGCCCCGTTCGCGCTGTCGTTGCCGGGGGCGGATCGCGATGCCTGTCCAGCGGAGTCGGCCGACGACGGACTGGCGTGATCGTCCACCTGAGCCAATGTCGTCCGCCCCCTTGCCGCCCCCACGGCGCTTTCCTGCCGGATTTACCCCCATTGCGGCCCCTTGCCAATCTCGGATCGCAGAGCGATGCGGATTATCGGCAGGAAATCAGGCCGTTGCACGGGCGGGAGCGACCGATCCCGATGGACCGCGGTCGATGCTAATCGCCGACCAGCCAGTCGAGCAGCCAGCGGTTGAAATGCTCGGCCCGGGTGACGGTGCAGGCATGGCCGCCCTCCGCCAGCCGGGCGAGTTCCGATCCCGGCAGCCGCGCCTGCATCCGCGCCGAACAGGCGGTGGGCACCAGCATGTCGTCGTCGCTCGACACGAACAGCGTCGGGGCGGCGATCTGCGCCAGCCGCTCGACGATGTCGAACCGGCGCGCGGCGGCGACGCGGCGTTCGATCATCGTCGCGCCGGGGAAGCGGGCCAGCCCCTCCTCCTCGTCCGCCATCAGCCGGTCGTGATGATCGCTGATCCATTGCGGCGGATACAGGAACAGCGGCTGCGCGTGGAGATAGGCGCGCGGGCCGCTGGCGCGCAGCAGCGCCAGTTGCGTGTCGAGGCAGCGACCGGTGTGGCGGTCGAGCCGCGCCCAGCCGTTGATGACCACCAGCCGCTCGACCCGCGCCGGGGCGGCCAGCGCCAGGGCCAGCCCCGCCATCCCGCCGACGCCGTGGCCGATCACGGTCGCGGAGGCGGTGCCGGTCGCGTCCAGCAGCATCGCCATGTCGGCGGCAAGGGTATCGACGGTCAGGATGCCGTCGACCGCCGGGTCGGACCGGCCGGTGCCGCGCTGGTCGTACACGATCACCCGGTGGCGGGCGGCGAGCGCGGGCAGGTTGGGCTCCCAGTATCCCGCCTCGCCGGTCAGCCCCGACGCCAGCAGCAGCGTCGGCGCCCCCGCCGGCCCATGGATCTCGTGATGGAGGCCGGCGAGGACCGGCATCAGGCCGGACGGACCGGGCCGTGCCGCGGGACGGCGGGGACGGAACGGAGATGGCGTGGCGGACGGATCATCGCGGCATGATTGTGCAACCGCGAAACAAGTTCAAGCGCCCCGCCCGGTTTCGCCGTCATCGTCCCCCTCCCCCCGGATCAGCCAGGCGCTCTGCTGGTCGACGAACCGCACGATGCACCCTTCCAGGAACGGCCAGTCGCCCTCCACCAGCGCCATCCGCCGGCTGCATCCGCCCATCATCAGCGTCATCATCAGCTCCTCGACGCAGCGGACGCGGGCGGGCGTGGCATCGGGCGCGAGCATCGTCAGCGCGGCGGCGATATGGCGGCGGATGCGCTGGTCGCCCTCGCGCATGATCGCCGCCACGCGCGGGTTGCGCGACGCTTCCGCCAGTATCTCGGGCAGCAGCGTCGGGTCGTCGGGCTGCGGGCGATAGATCATCAGGTCGATCAGCCAGCGGCGTACCCCGGCCCGATCGGCCGCGGCGATCGCGGCGGCCAGTACGGCCTCGTCGAGGAAATCGGACAGGTCGAGCGCGACCATCGCCGCGATGATGTCCTCCTTGGAGGCGAAGTCGCGATAGATCTGGCCGACCCGGATACCGGACGCCTCCGCGATCTGCGCCATGCCCGTGCCGTGGAACCCGTATTCGCCGAATAGCGTACGGGCCGCATCCACCAGCCGCCGCCGCCGCATCGTCGCCTTCTCGTTGCGCGACACCGGCGTACAGGCGTCGATCTTGCTGTTGTGCACCGCACCATCCTTGCTTGACGGACGCTGCGTGCATAGCTAGCGGCGAACCAATGTGAGTGAACGTTCGCTCTCTTTGTCGTCGAGGACCCCGATGGTCAAGTATGCCGCCCCCACGATGTTGTCCGCCTTCTCGCTGCTGCTGGCCAGCTGCGGCGGCGGGGGCGAACAGCAGGCGGGGCCGCCCCCCGGCCCGCCCCAGGTCAGCGTGATCGAGGTGCGGCCGCAATCGGTGACGCTCAGCACCGAGCTGCCGGGCCGCACCAGCGCCTACGAGACGTCGGAGGTCCGCCCGCAGGTCAACGGGCAGGTCCTGGCGCGCCTGTTCCAGGAGGGCGATACCGTCCGCGCCGGCCAGCCGCTCTACCGGATCGATCCCGCCCCCTATCAGGCGCAGGTCGCCAGCGCGCGTGCCGCGGTCGCCCGCGCCCGCGCCGCGATCGCGTCCAGCCAGGCGCTGGCGCGCCGCTACGGCGAGCTGGTGAAGATCAACGCGATCTCGCGGCAGGATCTGGAGAACGCGACGACGAGCGCGCAACAGGCGCAGGCGGACGTCGCCGCGCAGCAGGCGGCGCTGCGCACCGCGCAGATCGACCTCGGCCGCACCACGGTGCGTGCGGCGATCTCCGGCCGGATCGGTCGCTCGACCTTCACCACCGGCGCGCTCGTCACCGCCGCGCAGACCGAGCCGCTGACCACGATCCAGCGACTCGATCCCATCTATGTCGATATCCAGCAGTCGAGCGCCGACCTGCTGCGCCTCCGCCGCCAGATCATGACCGGCCAGCTGTCGCGCGGCGGCGGCGCGGCGCGCGTCAAGCTGAAGCTTGAGGACGGCACCGATTACGGCGTCGAGGGGACGATGAAGTTCGCCGACGTGTCGGTCGACCCCGCCACCGGCAGCCAGGTGATCCGCGCCGTCTTCGCCAATCCGCGCGGGCTGCTGCTGCCCGGCATGTTCGTGCGCGCGATGCTGGTCGAGGGGACGCAGGCCGATGCCATCCTGGTGCCGCAGCGTGCAGTGTCGCGCAACGAGAAGGGCGAGGCGACGGCGATGGTCGTCGGCCGGGACGGCAAGATCGCGCCCCGCCCGCTCGTCACCAGCCGCACCGTCGGTGCCGACTGGCTGGTCACCGGCGGGTTGAAGCCCGGCGACAAGGTGGTGATGGAAGGCGCGCAGAACCTGCAGCCCGGCACCGCCGTGAAGACGGTCCCCTACAGCGACGCTGCTCGTAACAACGGGGCGCCCGCGCAGGCGCCGCAGGCACAGGGGGCCGCCGCCCCCGCGGCACAGGCGAAGTAACCCGACATGGCCCGTTATTTCATCGATCGCCCCATCTTCGCATGGGTCATCGCGATCATCCTGATGCTCGCCGGCGTGCTGGCGATCCGCAGCCTGCCGATCGCGCAGTTCCCGACGATCGCGCCCCCCGCCGTCTCGATCACCGCGACCTATCCCGGCGCGGACGCGACGACGCTGGAGAACACGACGACGCAGATCATCGAGCAGCAGCTGAAGGGGATCGACAATCTCCGCTACTTCTCGGCCTCGTCCTCGTCGGCCGGCACCGTCACGATCACGCTGACGTTCGAACAGGGCACCGATCCTGACATCGCGCAGGTGCAGGTCCAGAACAAGCTGCAGGCGGCGACCCCGCTGCTGCCGCAGGAGGTCCAGCAACAGGGCATCCGCGTCGCGAAGGCGACCAACAACTTCCTGCTCGTGATGGCGCTCTATTCGGACGACGGCTCGCACAGCGCGGTCGACCTGTCCGACATGGTCGCCGCCCAGTTGCAGGACCCGATCAGCCGCGTCTCCGGCGTCGGCGACACGCAGCTGTTCGGTTCGCAATATGCGATGCGCGTCTGGGTCGATCCGACCAAGCTCAACAGCTACCAGCTGACGATCGCCGACGTGACGGCCGCGCTCCAGTCGCAGAACGCGCAGGTCTCCGCCGGCCAGATCGGCGCGCAGCCGGCGCCGAAGGAGCAGATGCTGAACGCGACCGTCTCGGTCCAGTCGCGGCTCCAGACGCCCGAGGAATTCGGCAACATCCGCCTGAAGTCCGATGCGGGCGGCGCGGTGGTGCGGCTGCGCGACGTGGCGCGGATGGAGCTGGGGGCGGAGAATTACGGCTTCGACACCAAGTATAACGGCAAGCCCGCCTCGGGCTTCGGCATCAAGCTGGCGCCGGGCGCCAACGCGCTGGCGACCGCGGATGCGGTGAAGGCGCGCGTGCAGGAGATCGCCAAGGCGTTCCCGTCCGACGTCCATGCCGAATTCCCCTACGATACCACGCCGTTCGTCCGCCTGTCGGTGGAACAGGTGATCCACACGCTGGTCGAGGCGGTGATCCTCGTCTTCCTCGTGATGTTCCTGTTCCTCCAGAACTAGCGAGCCACGATCATCCCGACGATCGCGGTGCCGGTCGTGCTGCTCGGCACCTTCGCGGTGATGGCGATGGCGGGCTATTCGATCAACACGCTG
>Ga0182213_1000154_pt1 | contig 11917 bp, 27 predicted proteins | sample G5R1MG_22_FD_128399 | JGI IMG/M metagenome (GOLD analysis project Ga0182213, IMG submission 128399) | Switchgrass phyllosphere microbial communities from Michigan, USA - G5R4_MAIN_03OCT2016_LD1 MG | ecosystem: Host-associated > Plants > Phyllosphere > Phylloplane/Leaf | place: USA: Michigan... | reverse complement strand
ATGCGGGACGAGGTCCCGGCTTGGCCTCCGATGCGGGCGCCGATGACGACCGTTTCGAGACCTTCGGCTGCGGCGTTGACTGCTGCTGCGAGACCGGCCGGGCCGGCACCAATGATTGCGACGTCGAACATGATGGATATCTCCAGTGGGAGGGGTTGTCGATCTTAAACAAGGCAGTCGAGGATGTAGCTGACGAGAAGGCTGACGGCAACGCCGACAAGCCCGGCGGCGAGGATGATGCCGAAGGTCTTCATAGGAAGAACCCTACCAAGAAACCTGCAAACACTGCCGCCAACATAGACCCGGTGAGCGTATAAGCTACGACTCCCGCAAGTGTGCCGAGCAGCAGGGATGCGAGAAATCGCATCATTTCAGATCTCCTACCGTCATCGAGACGATCTTGCCGTCCTCGACAATGATTTCGAGGTTGGGCTGGCTCTCGCTGTTGCTGATGCGAACGTCCTTGCCCACAACGTAGACCTGCTTCTTGTGGACCTGACGGTCGGGCTGCTTGTTGCGCAGCTCGCGACCAGCCCACAGGCCTTCCGCGCTGCGCAGGAAGTTGCCGTCCTTGTCGAACACGATCCACGCGCGGCTGTTCGGCTCTTCGACCATGATCTCGCCGTCAGCGCCGACGAGGATCAGGTTGACGGGTTGGTCGAGGCCGGAGCGCATGATCAGCGGCTTGGTCAGGTCGAGCTTGGGCTCGACCAGCTCTAGGTTCTTGGTATCAGGAAAGCCCTTCTTCCCCCCGTCCCAAGTCAGCTTGGACATACCTGGGCTGGAGATATCGATAACACCTTCTTTACCTCTCCAGCTTGGGGTGTCATTGCCAACATAGCGAACACGGTCGCCAACTTTGAACTTGCTCATCAAAACTTGCTCCGAAAGATGGTGATGTACGGCATGCCGCCGGGCAGCGCGGGCCAGACGGGGCGCGGCAGCGAGTAGGCTGCGAGGCCAAGCGCGGCGGCGAGGACGTAGAGCTGGTCGGCGTGATATTGCTCGCCCCACAGCTCATGGTCCTTCGTCTCGACCATGTTCATGAGGCTCATGCCGCCGCCGGCGTTGTCCATGAAGGCGTCGTCAAGCTGGTTGAGCCAGTCGATGACTTGGGTTCGATCGACTTTCGACGGGTCGATGGAGAATACGTCGAGGGTTCCGTGAATGAGGATGCTGTCAGGCACGTCGGCGAGGGCGCCTTCAAGCGCGGCGGTGACGACTTGGGCTTGGATCATTGTTCAGCCTTCCACATGAGAAGAACGATAGTTGCCAGCGCCAGCCCCGGCAACATGGCAAGGGCTAGTACCATCCACTCGCGCGGTGTCACCAGTCGTAGGTAAAGCTGGAGTAGCCGGAGGCCAGCACGGCCTCGCGCCATTTGTCCTTGGCACCTTCCGCGTCATAGGCGTCGCCGCCTTCGAAGAACTCTTCGTTCATGGCCTCCCACATCGCGGGGAAGGTCATCGACTGGCCGCGGTCGATGTTAAAGTCGTCGTAGAGCGAGACGCGGTTGCTGTCGAAGGCGCCTCCGGGATTGCCGTCACCATAGCTCTGGTCGCTGACGAGGATGTTGGCCTCGACGAGCTGGGTGTACGCGTCCCAGCGCTCGTCGAGCGGGATGCTGGTGTCCTTGAGCTGTTCGAGGATGGGCGGCAGCTGGCTCTGGAGCGCAGCTGCGGCGGCGAGAAGAGGTTCGATGTTCATGTGTGGATCACTCCAAGGTTGGCTTGTTCAAGGCCTTCGAGAAACTCTATCACCAAGTCCTGATTGTTCTTGATGAAATCATCGTCGCTTTCGAAGTAGCCTTCCGGCTCCTCGTCAGCCAGTAAACGGCGAGGCTTGAAGCTAGTCAGGGTCGAGATAGACATGAATGTCCTCCACATAGCCAGTGCCCTCATCGAGCAGGCGGCTGAAAGCTCCCATCATGGAGCGTGCCAGCTCCTTGCGCGACTGGCCGTTCTGGTCGGCGAGGTGCAGCATCATGTCGAAGCCCACGACCATGTAGCAGCCGGGACACAGGCGCAGGCTGGCGCGCTGATGGTCGTCGACGTTCTGGGCGTGCTGGCGCATTTGTCGGTTGAGGACGGCGGCGAGGTACTCTCCCGCCTCGTTGCGCTTGCCGTCCTCCACGTGGATGAGGGTCGGACACCCTCGATAGATTTCGGTGGTCATCGACATACTCCAAAAGTTATGGCGAGAATAAGTAACGCGATCGGCGTTAATGAGACAAATATTAGTAATCGAGACCCCAGCGCTCAGCGATCGACTGGCTGCTGATCTTGAACTTATCGAGCCAGTCGTCGTCGAGCGAGCCATTATCGTGTGCTGCCTGCAGATCGGACAGCAGGGCCAGCTCGTCGTTGTTGAGCCCGCCCAAGGCGGCACGCAGTGCCTCGCCTTGCGGGGTGCTCTCGTCGATCAGCGTCGGCTCGTAAGGCGCATCCCACGATGGATCGTACTTGTCATCGGGAATGAGCTGGCCGACTGCGCACTTGCAGCCGTCAGGTGTACGATAAGCACATTGCGCGTCGTTGGCGACGGCCGGCTTGCCTTGGGCGATGACGCCCTTGACCGACTTGTCGAAGATCTCTTGCATGGTGAGGTTCATGAGCCAATAGCCTTGTCGAGCAGAGCGAGAACGTCTGCGTGGGTGGTGGTTTCGAGGTCGTTGAAGACGACCAATGGCATGTCGTCGAGCAGGCTGTCGAGCAGCTCGTACGCATCGCGGCGCCCGGCTGCGTCAAGCGGATCGACGAGGACGGTGGCGCCTACGAGGCACGCGCACGAGGCCTCGGTGCGAAAGCAGGGATTGCCGTTGGCGTCGCGGAACAGCTCGCCTTTGGTCCAGTGCTTAGGGTCGGTGAGGTACTCGCGGGTGCGCTTGAGGGTGTCAGTCATCGATTGGTTCTCCTTTGGCGAGGCGGCGCAGGGCTTCGACGCCGTCGCAGCTGGCGAGGTAGCGGCCCTTGAACATGTTGTCGCGAGGATACCGATCATTTTCCGAGAAAATCTCGGAAGGCTGGATCGAAACTTCGGCCAGCGCTCGGGTCAGCTCGGCGTAGCTGTACTCGTCGCTGGGCTCGAGGCCCAACTCCTTGCCGAGCCGGCCAAGAGCGCAGAAGCAATCGGCATCCGGGTCGTTGTAGCGCACGTCGTTGCCCGAGGCGTCGATCGCGAGGTCGCCAGTGATATGCTTGTCCCGGTTGGCTTCGAGCCAATCGGCAGCGGCGAGCGCGGCGGTCTTGAGGTCGGTCTTCATAGCAAAGCTCCAGCTAGGAATAGGAGGCAGGCGCCGAGAAAGATAATCATCGGGCCAACGCGGTTGTGGGACAGTTCCATGAGGGCGATGAGCATGCCGCCGCCGCCGAACAGGACGAAGAGGAATAGGACGAGCAGCTCAACCATTCATGATGCCTTGGCCAAGAGTGTACGCGAACACGAGAACGAACGCGAGGACAAGAGTTACGAAAATGGCATGGCCCAGCTTAATCAGCCATTCCGGTGCGTGCAGTCGCCCATAAAACCACCGGTCGAAGATGAACGCGCCACCGGCGACCAATCCAATGATGCCGGCCAGCATCAGAATGAGGATGCCCATGCCGATCAGGACGTTGATGAGGATGTCGATCATGTCGTTTCTCCTAAGTGTGGTGCTGCCGCGCTGGATTGTGTTCGAGCGCGGCAGTGAAACATTCAGGATGTGGTGAGGATTTTGTAGGGCCTTTTGTGTCGTTGTGACAACACGCGCCCCATAGGCGTCTCCTTTCGTAGTGCTGGCTATGTTCTGGGAGTTGGCCAGCGCCTCCTGCATGTCATGTCTAGGTGACGTGCCCATCTCGTCGTCTACCGGGCTAAGATATAATGAAGTCTAGGACGTGGGCGGTGCGCGGATCATGGTCTTGCTCACGTCAGAAGTTTTCCCAACGGCACCAGAACCAGAACATCATGGTGCCACAGCCTCGAAGGCGCCCTTGCCGAGGCTGCGGACACGCGGCCACTGCCGGCCGTAGCTGGTGCCGTCGCTGCCGACGATGTTGCCCTCGCCCTTCTTGAGGATGCGGATCTCGGGGTGGCCGGTGATCTTGTTGATCTCGAAGCGCTTCTTTTCACGCTCGAGGCCGAGGGTGCGCAGGATGCGCTTCTCGAGGGTGCGGGTGTAGCTGCTCATGACTTGGTCTCCAAAGAGAGGGCGAGGTTGCGAAGGTAGGGGATGACGTCGGCGTTGCCCTGCTCGGAGCCGTTGGCCAGCATGACGTCGGTGTCCTTGTCGTTGATGTTGTAGACATCCGAGAAGCTGATCCCCGTCTGGGCCTCGATCTTCTCGTAGCGGTTGCCGTCGTTGTTGTCGAACAGCTGCTTGATGGGTTCACCCAGCTCAAGGGCGAAGCGACCGTAGGCGCAGAAGCATGTCGCCTCGGGGTTGAAGGGGCTCTCGTCCGGCGCGTCGGAAAGGCGCAGCTGGATATGCTTGTCGCGGTTGGCTTCGAGCCGATCGGCGGCGGCGCGCAGAGCGTTGGAGGTGTTCATGATACGAGGTACTCCTGATAGATCGAGGGGTCGTAGTTGTAGCGCTGATCGTAATCGGGCAGACCGTTGTCGAGGTAGTAGCGGATGCGCGCGGCGGCGCCGTGAACGGTGTTGTCGTAGTCGGCCCACGCCCCTCCGAACAGGAAGCTGAACTCGTCGCTGTACCTGTGGATGCCGAATACGCGCCGAGTGTAGGTCATCCAGTTTGGCTGGATCTCACCGAAGTTGACCATGATCTCGTCGGGGAGGAAGAACAGGCCGGCGCTGGGGCCGTGGCCGACTGCGCAGGCTGACGTGCCGCACGAACTGACGCCACCGTTGTTCAGCAGATAGTTGCGGGTCTTTTCGTCGTCCTCGAAGTCGAGGAAGCAGGCCATTTCGAATTGGGCGTAGTCGGCGGGAAGCGCCTCTAGCTGACTGGCGAGGGTCGTGAGGTTGGCGCGGGGGTCCTTGGACGTGGTATTGGTGTTAGGCAAGGTACTTCTCCTTGAGGTTGCCGAGGATTTCGGCGAAGAACTTGTCGTCGCGGCCATCGAAGGCGTCTTGCAGGGCCACGAAGTCGTGGAGCTGATCGGCAGGGACCGTGATCTCGCCTACTTCGATGCAGTGTATGACGCCGCGACTGTCGAGATCGATGTCTGCGAGGTGCTGGCGCTGCTCAAGCGTCATCATGGCGCCCACAGCGCACGGTGCGGTGCACTTGCAACCAAAGGCTGTGGCGGCGTGCTTGAGGTCGACCTTAACTAGGTCGCGGGTGAGGTCGAGGGGGATCATTTATTCGAAGCTCCAGATGCCGTCGCCGGTGCTGACCGGCTGAAGGCCGAGGCAGCGGGGCTGAGTGATGCGGCCGGTATCGCGCAAGGTGTTGGCGATCTCACGGGCGCGGAGGGGATCCTTGCGCCAATACGTGCGGCTGTAGCTGTCGAGGACAAGGTTCCAGTCCTCGTCGTCGCACGCCTTGGTTCCGGTCGAGATCACGGTGACGTCGTCGAGGGAGACCTTGTCGCGCAGGATGTCGACGATGCACAGGGAGAGGGAGTAGCCGATCATGATGTTGAGGTTCTCCGGTTGAGGCTGGACCACAGTCGGGTGGATGCCGCAGCTGTGGTCTAGGTTCAATCGGAATTTGCAAGTTTACTAGGTATTTTTTGGGAATATTCCCAGATCTTGCTCCACTACAATTTTCGTTTTTTCCACTTTACTGGGTATTTTTCGGCCTTCTTATAGATATATCTATATATAATTTATACTTTATATATATATATATAAACCAAATAAATGATATATAGGGTTCTTCAGAAAGAAAAATACTGAGTAAAGTTGGAAAAATTGTCTCCACAAAGAATGGACCTGTCCACTCTCAAATCCAAAAATACTGAGTAAAGTTGAAAAAACTGATCAGCCAAAGCTCAAACCCGCGAGCCGGTCATCACGCAGCGGCTTAGATCGACCAACCCGCAGCCGGTACTGAACCTGCCACTCGTCCAGACCGTGCTTCTCGGCTTGAGCCCGCATGGACAGCTTCAACGCATGGCGCTCCTCGGCTAAAGCCATTCGTACAAGCTCAGGGATCGGCCGACCCTTGCTTATCATGTGCAACAGCTTGAACCCGTCCTCGGCTGTGACCAAACGCTGGTTCTCGGCCAAGAGCGGAGCCGCGGCCTCAACAAACTCGGGGGCCTCGTACAGCCTGCGGACATAGTCCATGCTGCTGTTAGGCCACATCATGATCTCGCGGGCGTACTTCACCCCGCCCAGCGTCTGCATCCACGCCACCAGCTCAACCGCATCGGCCCAATCCACATAACGCGGCACGATGCGGCGGCTGAGCCGGCGAAACTTCAAAGACGCATATCGCTCCTCTAGGGGCAACAGGGCGTCGCAGTCGTACGGCACCATTTGAACCACTTCCCCAAACCAATCCCCAGCGGGAGCTGGAGGGCGAGCCAGACCCATACCACAGTCACGCCGGCAACACCATAATCGGGCGATCCAGCACGCCTTCCAACGCGTCGGCGGCGATCGTGGCATCCCGATAGGGCGAGGCCACACCTTGAAACACAGGACGGGCCTTTTCCACGTCCCAAACGATATACTTCTTCTGGCTCTTACGCATTGTCTTCGTCCTTCTCATAGCCGTAGCTGTCGTTGCCACAGTCGTCACAGGGGGAGGTGATGGGCGAGAACTGCTTTTCGCCGCAGCATTCGCACCACCAAGGATTGGGAATATTCCCAGTTTTTGTCGTCATCGGCCCAGCTCGCCCAGCTCCGCTTCGGCCGGAGGCCGGCGCAGATAGACATTCTCAAGGCGCGGCTTGCCGTTGGCCGACGCGATCGTTCGCGTGCCGCCGAGCTGCGCCCACTGCTCCTTGGCCCAATCCTGCCGAATGCGGGCGTCTAAGCTTCGCTCAGGCAGTCGGCGAGGCTCTGGCACCGGACCATGCCCAGCACGCGCCAAACGCTTCAGGTGGGCCTTGCTGGGCGGCTGCGGGGCCCTGATCTTGGCAAGGTCGGCCGCGTCCTGCTCGGTCACGGGCTTGGCGTTATCCCGCATGTAGCGGTAGACGTCGACAAATTGCTGTTGCATGGCTTAGCGGTTCCCGACGATGAGGGCCATGAAGGCGAAGAAGGCGAGGAACAGGATCAAGGCCGTGCCACCGCGTTGACCAGCTCTACGCCCAAAGCGTCAGCGAGCGCCTTTCGGTTAGCCGCGATAGCGGCGCGCCAGTTGCGGTACAGGTCAGTTAAATCATACATTTGGGAATATTCCCAGTTTTGAGGTCCACGTGGAGGGCGCGCACGTCCCCTACGTGGACCTAGGCGTTATCCCCGCCTAGGTCCGAAAGTTGGGAATATTCCCAATTAGGCGGCGACTGCCTCGCTTTCCTCTGCCTCTGCAATGGCGTTCCAGCGGGTGTCGACGTAGTCCGAAAGCATCGCCAATTCCGCTTGCGCTGCGGTGAAATCGGCATCGCTCATGCTGCGAAGGCGAACCAACATGGCGTTGACCATGTCGACGGGATTGCTTGCGACCGGAGCCTCCGGCGCATCGCCTTCCGGCGCATCGCCTTCCGCCTTCTCAGGCTCGACGTTGTGCAGCAAGGCGATTGCATCGGTGTGGGCACGGATTGCTGCCTGCACCTTGCCACGCAAGCCAGCATGGGGAGTGCCAAGCGCCTTTTCCGCGCCTTCGCTTTCCAGAATGAACGCTTCCACCATGGGGCGGATAGCCGCTGCACCCGGCTGGCCAGCATCCTCATCCGTGGGAGCGACGAGCCATGCGTCGGCGTCGATGTTATCGAACACGAAAAGCGTATTCTCCCACGCCTTGCGGATGGCGTCGCCCGCTTCGATTGCATCGCGCAAGCCGGACACCTTGGCGATCAGCTTGCCAGTCTTTGGCGAGCGGGGCGAGCCTGCCGCCGAAAGGACCATGCTTTCCAGCATCGAAGGCGAAGCGCTTCCACCGACAAGCGCAGCGAGAAGCGAGCGGGCGAAGGGGGTGGCAAGCGTTGCGCTTGCCTTCGCGCCTTCGATGAATGCGACGGCATTAGCGGCGAAGCGGTTAGCGGGAGCGGCGAAGATGTTGGCAGTTGCGGTCATGTTGAAACGTCCTTAGGTTGCGGGAATATTCCCGGATTGTGTACTCAAGGCAGAGCTTCGCCCCTTGTGAGAACCGAGGTTTCTCGGCTCCCGCTCCCCGTTGGGAAGCAACTGTTTGGCTAATCAGTGCCTGTCCCTCCTCAATACATGACTATAAGGGTGTGCCAAACCGTGGCCCAAGGTGTGGTCTAGGTGCAGGGTGTGGACTAGGTCCTAAGTCATTGAGGGTACTACGTTTTTTATTTGTATAGGGCGCCATCTATATCAACTATAGGCCCTCCGGTCCGCAAATATTTTTCGCCGTTTTTGAGTTCTATATGTAAGACCCGGTGAACGCCCAACCACTTGCTCAGGCCTACCAACAGGTCCATGTGCCGGCCCATGGCGCACGATCTTCGCAGCAATAACCCGCTAAGCCCGGTTTTTGTCGAGTTTTCGGCCAAAACCGTCGAACAATTCGTGCTTTTGCCCACAAATCCGGTCCAAGTGTACGGCGGAAACTACATTTTCACCCAATCTGGGACCGGATATGGGTCAATTATCCTCGATATTTTGAGCGCTGACGGCTCGACATGGGCTCCTCTCGTGACCAAAACCGCGGCCGAAACGGACGGCGGCACGGCTGTCACGCTCGGAGCCGGCGCCACAGTGCGCGCCCGAGCCGTGAACATGACCACATCTTACGCCAAATTGTCGCGAGTGCCAGCATGAAGAAGCTACTTTACGTCCTCGCCCTCCTTCCGACGCCGGTCCTCGCTCAAGGCGTAGTCAAGACCACCCCCAACATCACGGCAGCACAACAGACTGCTGATGCCGCCAAGGCCAAGGCCGACGCTGCACAGGCCGCGGTCGACGCAGTTATCGCTTCGATCCCCAAGCCTGCAACCGCGATGCCGAACATGGAGTCGACGACACCCTCGACAGGTGCCAGCACCCGGTATCTTCGCGAAGATTATGTCCCGGTTCGCATCACCCGCGCCAAGAAGGTCACGACCGACGCCTTGGGCAACTGGACGGTGACGTGGAAGACGCCTCTGCCGGCCGATCCGGTGACGCTACCAGTGCCGATGAACACGGCTGGTGCGCAAACAATCACTTGCAATGTGACGTCATCTACGACCACAGGTTCAACAGGATATTGCACGCAGACCCGTGCCTTGCCACAGACACTAACCCTGTTGACGGCCTTGGTCGGATACGCCATTACGCAGCTCGCACCGACCGGGACCGTGGTTCAGGTTTTTGCTCTGCCCACCACGGACTAGGATAAAGATTATGGCCCTTCAACTTTCGACCCCCGTCCGTAACGCCCGCCTCGACGTGATCGAGTCGACGATCGGTACGAGCCCTGTGCTGACCATCCGCAGCGGTGCTGCACCGGCGAACACGGCAGCGGCCAACTCGGGCACCGTGCTGGCGACCGTGCAGCTGCCCGCAGACTGGATGAGCAACGCGGCCGGCGCCTCCAAGGCGATGAGTGGCACGTGGGAAGACAACTCGGCCGACGCCAGCGGCACTGCCGCCCACTTCCGCATCCACGACAGCACCGGCGCCGTCTGCCACATTCAGGGCACGGTTTCGGGCACCGGCGGCGGCGGCGACATGGAAGTCGACAACGTCGTGTTCGCGGCCGGCCAGCGCTTCACCATCACGACCTTCGCGCTCAACGAAGCGAACGGCTAATGGCAATCAGCACCGTAGACGGGCTGCTTGCAGGTTTTACTGGCAAGCGCCAGAAGCTGCCGATCGCCAAGGGTGGCCTCAGCACCATGGTGACGGGCGGTAACGGTTCGTACTGGCGCTCGACGGGCGCCCCCGGACAGGGCGCGATCCCTGCCGCGCCGGCGACCTGTAATGCCGCCACGCTCGGTGGCGTTCCTTATACCCTGCCGACCGGGGGCGACAGCACTTATCTTGCCCGCCTGATGCTGGGCAGTACGGTCGCTCAGACCACCGAGGTTCACGATCGCCTCGCCCACATGGGCGGTCTTAACGGAACTTTGACCACAGCACAGACCGTGGGGCTCGATCTCAACGCCCTCGCCGGCACCGATAATATCGGTCAGCGCAAGGGTCGCTCCGATTGGGGTACCGTTCAGTGGTGGCTCGAAGGTTATACCCAGCTGGGCACCGCTGGCGCCACCGCGACCGTAAACTACACCAACCAGCTTGGCGTGGCACAGGTCACGACGGTCTCTATTCCCGCCAACTTCCGCGTTTCCGCGCTTCTGCCAATTACCCCGTTGCCGGGCGATAATATCCGCTCGGTGGACTCGATCACCTTGTCCGTAACCACGGGTGCTGCCGGTAACTTCGGCGTGACGGCGACCATTCAGCGCTCGGAGATCTCGTGCTTTACGGCCAACATCGGCACGTTGTACGATTGGACGCAGCTGGGCTTGCCGCCAATTTACGACAACTCGTGCTTGTTCTTTGTATCGAACAACTCGACGACCTCCGCAGGCACGTTGAACGGGGCGATCACCCTAATTCAGGGTTGAGTTAGATGACCGCCCCCGGTAGCTTCCGGACTTACGGAACTTTCGGGTCCGGCGGCGACGATTTCAACTGGATTTCGAAGAGCCGTGCGGCTGCGCTTATCTATGCGAACAGCTTCTGGCCGCTTGATGACAAGCGCACTGGTAACGCAGGAAAGCCTTTTGCTCCGCTTACCTCCACTTCTCAGGGAAAGGTCTATGGCCCTCCCGGCACTCTTACCCGCGTGTTCTTGGATCCGACGCAGCTCGGCGCCGAGAGCGGCACATGGACCGTTCCTCCTTACATCACCGAGCTGCAGGTAGAGTGTGTCGGGCCGGGTGGCTATGGCGCCCCTAATAACCCAAACAACACCGGCGGTGCGGGGGGTGAGGGCGGCTATTACGCTTCGCGGACACGCTTGCCCGTCACACCGGGGCAGGTAATTGCATATCAAGTGGGTCTCCCCGGCAGCGGCAACCCTGCTTGGTTCTATTCTCCTAGCTATCTCTATGCCACAGCTGGTTCCAGCAGCAGTGCTGACGTCATCAACTCAGTTAAAGTCGACAAGACGGCACAGTGTGTAGGGGATGTCGCCTATAAAGGCGGCTACGGAGGCAACGCAAACGTCAGCAATAACGGCTCGGGAGGTGGCGGTGGCGCTGCTGGCCCTAACGGGGCGGGCGGCAACGGGGGTAACTCCTTTAGCAGCGGTGGTTCGCCTCGTGCGGGCGGCGGCGGCGGCGCCAACGGAGGCACAGCAGGTTTTCCGGGCAACTCCAGCACCACCGGCGTTGGTGGTTCCGACCGTTTTGGCAGCTACCCCGGTCACGGCGGCGGCGGCGGTCGATATAACGGCACCGATGTTGGATCTACCGTAGATTTTGTTTGGGGCACGGTCGGTCTTTCTGGCGGCGGCGTTGCAACGACCTCTCTCAACGAGGCCGGAGGCTACGGCCATGGTGCGCCGGGAGGTGTCACACGCTACCAGAACGCCGGCTCCGGCCTGATCGTCATTACGTTCTACACGCCCGCGAATGCGCTGACCGGCCGCGTCAATGCGAGCTTCATGCCGCTCGCGCTGGCAAGTGCCTCCAAGCTGCCGATCGGGGCGCGCGCCGCGATCACAATGCAGGCCCTGACCGGGCTGTCTTCGGCGAAGCTGACGCTGACCGCACGTACGAGCGGTAACCTCGCGCCGCTCACTGGCACGGGAACAGCCAAGCTGCCACTGACCGCCCGCCTGACCAAGACGCTCGCCGCGCTGACGACAGCCGCAGTCGGCACGAGCGGCGGCATCGGTGGTCGT
>Ga0182213_1000153_pt1 | contig 11918 bp, 19 predicted proteins | sample G5R1MG_22_FD_128399 | JGI IMG/M metagenome (GOLD analysis project Ga0182213, IMG submission 128399) | Switchgrass phyllosphere microbial communities from Michigan, USA - G5R4_MAIN_03OCT2016_LD1 MG | ecosystem: Host-associated > Plants > Phyllosphere > Phylloplane/Leaf | place: USA: Michigan... | reverse complement strand
GAATACGATTGCGAATCCTTGAACCTAGATCGGCAATCGCAACTGCATCGATCGAATAGCTAATCTGTCCCGCATCGCAAACGATCGCATAAAAGCCGGGGCTGTCGAAGCTAAGAGCCGATCCGCTAAACGAAGCAACGTTACCGTCAGCAACACGATTGATTGTGCCGCTACCAACAGAAACAGCAATATTTAAAAACTGTCCGTTTAAGACATTAACAGTCGTTTGCGCTCCAGCGGATAAAATCATAGCTGCCAATCCTTAAAAACTTACCGTAGCAGCTATGATTAACAATTGACTTAATCTATGTTGGTATCCTCGCCGTCACCGGGCACTTGTGCAAGGATCAACGCTTGATCGGCTTCCCAATTATACTCCGGACCAAGCGCACCGCGTCGGACGGCTTCGTTCGCAAGCTGGCGTCGGCTGATAACGCCATCCTTCGCCATCGTGGACAACGCCGGTAGATCGGTTGCAGCGTTCAAGCCGCTGTCAAATTCGGTAAATACATAAACTTGCGGATCGTATGTTACGTTCAACCACTTGGCGGTAATAACAAGCGCGTTCTCTAACGAATTTTTCAGCGCTAGTGCCCAAGCTTGAACAGCGGACCGTGCTTTGCCCGCTGCAACCGCCGTTGTGATGACGGTTAGATTGCCCGATTGTGCGGTAAGCGGTTGGCGTCCTAACTCGCGCAATTGGTTGATCGTATCTTTCACGTCGTCAGCGAGAAACTTCAACGACGTTGCTGCCGGCTCAACGAATGACCATGACCCGGACTTACCGTCCGCCTTGCTTGGCGGAGCGTAGAGAACGGCTTTCGGTCCGACGCGCAATTTCTTAATATTGCCGGCTGCGTCTTTGTCGGGCGTAACACCATTGGCGGTAAGCATTGCATACGCTGCCATCGTCTTAGCGAATTTTAGCCCGCTTTCTTGCTGATACAATTCAATCTGCAAATCAGCCGCCGCGCGCATTGGCGGCGTGTATTGATGCGTTCGACCATTACGACGGCCGGTTGCGAAAGGAACAACCGGAATAACACCGATTGAAACAACGCCGCTATCTTCCTCGACATAGTACGTCTTTCGCGCGTCGTCGTATGTGTCTGTCTTTACGTACAGCGTCCAAGTCACGTCGCCGGATGGTAGCCGCTCAAAAACGCGCACATGGTCAATGCTGCCCGGCTCATAAATGCGGATATATTCAAGCGTTTCGTTGCCACCGATAACGCGCGATCGAGCCTCAAGAACGTTGCGTCCTAGAACGTGCGACCAAAACGGGCGAATGCCCGCACGGAGCGCATCGGACCGCGTGCGAATAGTCGGATCGGCTTTCGGATAGTCGATCATTATCCAGTGCGTTGCGGACGCGATGCCGTTAAAGAATACCAACGCAGCAAAGCCGGTCAAATTCATGCCCGAACCGTCCACATTCTCCGTAAAGTCGGCAATAGTGGTCGGGATGGTTGTCTCGTCATCATCCTCGGACGCGACAAGCGAAACCTCTTTTTCGAACGGCTTGTTTGCAAGCGATTCGGTCATGTCTAACCAAACGTTCGTAAACTTGGTCAACGCGAGCCGTTCGTTATATTCGTCGCGATCCTCGGACGCGAATTTCGGCAAATACGTTTCACCAGCGTCGCGGATCGCTTTGTATCCGTCACACAGCGCGTCAGCCAAATCCCAATAATCGAGCATGGCGAGACTATCGGCGGACCGCTGCGTCATTACGTCAACAGTCAACGCGACCGGCTGGCGGTCATGGTTCGCACGACGCGCCTGTACGGCTTGTTCGGGCGTAATCGTGCCGTTGGCCGGGATCGGTACGTTTCCGCCGCGTGCGTCGCTCATATCGTACATATCCCGGCTGTCGGCGTTCAAAAATCGCGGTCGGCTGCAACCCGGGGTTGCAGAACACAATCGCACGTCATGTCATAGAGGACGTAGCCTCGCGACGCAACGTGCCGCCACGGACGAACGCACCGTCTCCGCCGTGATCGTTCAACCATTCGAGTGCGGCGCGTTGTGATGCAGATAATCGTTGACGACCATGCAACTTTTCATTAGACGGCTTGTTCATCGGTTTATCCTATGGAGTGACAGACGGTGGAAAAATATGGACCAGTAACGTTCATTCAAATGACTATGTTATTTGACGAGTTTTGTCGATGTAAGCGACTTGCACCATATAATTTCGAAGGTCGCAATCCTAGCAAACCCGGTGCGTTAGGAAGGCGGATTGGGCAGCGGCTATATAAGAAAGCAAATGAGTTGAATCGATCCTTTCCGTCATTCGCACCCCTTTACGCGTCGCGGTATGATTAACCACTATAAGAACCGATCAACGGTCCGCCTTCCTCCGCCGCCGGGTTGAACGCCATGACCACAGCATCCGCTTTGTTCGGGCTTCGCGTACCGGCCGGCGCTTTGTCGATCATCGTTTTAAGCGACGTGGACGGCTTGCTTACCGGCTGTGCCAACTCTTTTTGCACGCTGTCCAAGCCGTCCATGCTGCCGTCGATCGATATCAACTCATCGGCCGGATAAAACGGAACGTCTGTGCCGTTCCGTAAAGCCGTTACGATCCGCCACGTTTTATAGAAGCGGGCGCGCAACGACCACCACGCTTGCGCCTTGAAATTCTGATAAAAGTCGCGGTTCAGCGGGCTTTCGTCGTCGCCGGGAATGATATGGTCGTACGGATCGACCACCGCGCCGCCCGCATTCCAGAAAACCAATTGCGCACGATCGCGAGACATCAAGCCGTCGTCGCACAGGCGATTGTATTCGGTTTTCACGCCCGAACCGACGCCGATCAAGTCCGCCTGTATCTTGATCCCCTTATGCCGCTCCACAGCCGCCAGAGCGCGCCGTGTGGACACGCCGGGGTCACGGTCGCCCCATTCGTCCACCGATCGCAGGATGACCCATTGACGGAGCGCTAGGGCGTTACGGTCCATTCCGCCGTCCGCCACGTCCAACCCGGCGGACCACACGTCAGGCGGCGGTATGCGCAGTTGCGGGACGACTAGATGCGCGTCCGTCGCCGCAATGATCCATTCGTACGAAATAATCGTATTGAGAACCGCCGCTGCATAATTGCGGTCAACCTCTTGCGCGAAAATATGCAGCATTCCTTCGCGCTCCGCTTTTGCGCGCCGTTCATCGTACCACGCTTGATCCTTTTCCGGATGATCGCGCCAATCAAAGATAAATTTGCGCGTTTGTCCTTTTGCTATGGTCGCGCCGGGTATCCATTCGATTGCCGATTCGGCTCGGCGATGAAAAACATTGCCCAATCCGTTCACGGACGAAATATCAACTTGAACGTTGGTATTGTCGCCTAACGCCGCTTCGATTTTCTCCGGCCGTTCGTAATATGCCGCCTCATCCTTCATGTATCCGGACGTACGACCACCACGACCAATGTTATCGCCCGACTCGCCAGTTACGGTCGAGCCGTTGTCACGATTGATTAGCTTAGTAAAGTTGCCTTCATACGTTGTCGGACGCCAGATATCGGGCAACCGCAACACTAGCATTCGCATCTTTTCGAATATACTCGACACGTCACCAAGCTTATCGACCAACTCTTGCTTGCGACTGCCCCAACCGATTGCGGTATCCGGGTTGAACAACCACCGCCACACAGTCCACGCGCACGCCAACCACGTCGCGCCCATGTCGCGCGCTTTCTCGACTAGACCGTTTTCTTGATCGTCAAACAGACCGTTTAGAAACTCGACAAACTCCGCTTGTCGCTCAAACAGCACGAACGGAACCCATTTAGACCCGCGCAATCGCGGATCGTACGTGTCCATCCAGTGCATGATAAATTCGGCCGCATGGTCCGCATAGAACGCCCTTGCCGACGCGAGCAATTCCGGATCATTGCGCAACATCGCGAGCGTTTTGATACGCCACGCATAGACGCCCCGATAATCGCGCTCGGACCATTCCTCGCGAGCGAGCGCAACAGGCTTCCACGGCTGCACCGTTGCCAGCGCGGGCCGATCGTCAAATAAATCGCGATTTGTCGATAAAAACATTTGACAATCAATCGACGGAGTAGCACATGTAAATTGCAACAATGCGATGGAGGAAATTATGGGACGCGAAGTGCGTAGGGTTCCGGCTAATTGGAATCATCCGACAGATGGTACTTATTCCAACGGAGAAGTGCGTTACCGGTCGCTTTTTGCCGGTCCATACAGCGAAGCTGCCGCACAATGGGATAAAGAAAACGAAGCATGGTTGCGAGGTATGACAATTGATTTCTTCACAGGCGAAGAACAACCCAAAAGCGCAGCCGCTTTGCAATATGATTCGTTTTCCGATTGGGATTGCGAACGACCTAACGTCGATAATTACATGCCGGAATGGCAGGACGCTGAAAAAACACATTACATGATGTACGAAACAACGTCGGAAGGCTCGCCAATTTCTCCGGCTTTCGAAACACCCGAACAACTTGCACAGTGGTTGGCAGACAATGAAGCAAGCGCGTTTGGTAATATGACAGCCGATTACGATCATTGGTTGCGCGTCGCAAAAGGTGGTTTTGCACCAAGCATGGTTGTCATGGCCGGCAATCTTCAATCCGGCGTTCAAGCGCTCGACTAACACACTAACCACCAATAGCCCGCGCGTACAAATCGCCCGCCTGTTCCACCGTTACGCCATCGGGCAACGACGGTACGACCGGGCGGGCGTTTGCCGCTTTCCAATGCTCGCTATCCGCAACGATCCCGGCATATTCCGCCAGTTTGAGCAACGCGGGCAATTTGGCGTGCATCTTGATTTTCATTTTCTTGCGCGCACCGCCGCTCGACGGGTTAAACGATTCCTCCACCTCGATCGACTCCACACGCGCCATTTGTTCGGGCGTGACGTTCCTTAGATCGAGTTGGAACATGCCGTCGTTGCCGACCGTGCCGTAATCGGCGAGCGTCGAGAATGCGATGCCACCAATTTCCCGTACGATCCGATCGCGGGTGATTTCTTGATCGCGCGCCAGATCGTTGACGCGCTCCGTTATCGCCGCTGTGACAAGCGGTCGATCGAGCAACCCGCGCGCCGCCTCCACCACATCGGCCGGAATGGGCCGGTACAGCGCGTTTGACAGCCGATCGAATGTCCGTGCCGCCTCGCGCTCCAAATCGCGCACATAGCCGTCCACGAAAGCCTTTTCCGTGGCGTCAAGCTGGCGGTACGCGGACTGCAACATGCGGTGACATGTAGCGTGCGGACGCCCATGCGTCGAGAGGCGGTAAAAATCGTGCGACCATGCGATATTTATTGTTGACGACGGAACGATATTAATTCATACAGGTTTTACAGACAGACACTAACGGAGCGACAAACAATGACCGTCCATGCACAAGATGCCCGCCGCGTTCGCGCTCTTACTGCTATGATTGACAGCGCCATTCCTAATTCTGGAACCATTGAAGCATTCGGCGCGGCGGCAGCGGCAATACTCGTTCCGACCATGATGGGCGGTTTTCTCGCTATTCCAAATCATAGCGGATTGTCGCGTGCCGAGTGCGACGCAGTAATCAACGCTGATTATGACGCACGATACAAATTGTCTGATGCATACTATGCTCGCGACACTAGCGATTGGGCGGGTCGATAATGACCCTACCGCCGGCGTTTACGAATTATTCACTAACGATGGTGAATGGCTTGGCGCTTACGACAGCTATGCCGAAGCTTCCAACGCTAGAAAGGCACTATAATGGCGAGCATAAAACAAATCACGCGAGACAGCCGCGTTGCTACCGTGGACGACGAACGATCGATAGGGAACGGTGTGATCGTCACGCTACGGCAAGGTTTCACATGGGATCAGACGTGCGATAATCGCGTACGTGGCGAGGATGATGTTTTCGCAATGAGACAAGCGCTCATAAATGAGGTTTACCCGTTTGCCGGACCGTACGACAAATGACCCGCCTAGACGCAGAAACCAACGCAAGCCGTATGACCGCCACAGCGCGCCGTACGGACCGTTTGCACCCCGGCTATGAGGCGCGACAGGTTCCGACGCGATCGGGCTTTACGTGGTGCGTACTCGACCTGTCGGACCATCGTACGGTGCTGCGATGAAAGCGCAGCGTGTCGAGACGCCGAAAGGTGTTTGTGTCGTCAACGTTGTCAGTGGCGGTGAACACACGCTTTGCGGCGATGCGTTCGACCTTGCTAGCGATGAGGAAGGTTACGAATGGAAACCCACGCGATCGTTAACCGTCACATGCGATCATTGCGTACGAATTATCGAGTCGTTGCGAGGCATTCACACAAAATAATTGTTGACGACCATGCAACGTATCGTTAGACCGTTGGTTATAGAGAGACACCAACGGAGCGACAGACAATGACCCTTCACGACGCCGCAATCATCCTCGCTTGCTCGATCGGGGCAGCCGTCACAGGGGAGATAATTTTCCACGGTCGGACTTGGTGGCGGATTATCACCCGCCGCTGATAAATTTCATAATTTTATAATTTTGGCCGTTCGGTTCATTCCGGACGGCTTTTTTTCTATCTACTGCCGTTTGTACCAAGGCGAACCGTGCGGACAGTACCCTTAGGATACCGAATTAATTAATTTATAATTTATTAATTTACTTATTTAGTAGTTAATTTTATATGAAAGTCTCAATCTATTACTATATAAAAAGTCGGTTCGTGTTCTAACATACACAATAGAATAGAAGGCGAACCGTGCGAAAAATTATGGACAAGCCGTAAAATTATGCCGCCCGGATCACCTCTACCAAGGCGAATAGAATATAATAGAAGCATGTTGACAAAGCGGACCGGGCGGCGGTAGCGCTGCGATCATGGAAATCGAAATGACGCTCGCCAGCGCAAAGGCAACCATAGCCGCCTATCGGATCGACGCCCAATTCAGCGGCGTGGAGTGGTCGAAGCTGATAAGCGGCGTCGTACCGCTCGCTGACCTCGCCAGCCTGTCACAGGCGCGTCGTAACGACCTGTTCATGCGCAACGTGCGCGCCGATACCCGGCTACGCTTGACAGTCCTGTACGCCGGTCCTGACGAAGCGACAGCGCGAGCATATGCCGCGCTCCACGTCGGCGATTGCAACGATCCGACCGTACCGACGACCGGGCGCGTCGAGTGCATCGATACCGGCGAGCAATTCGACAACGCGAGCCAAGCGGCCAAGCATTACGACCTAGCGCCATCATCACTCTACAATCATCTAAACGGTAAGAAATCATTTCGCAGCGTAGGCGGCAAACGGTTCCGGAGGATTTGACCATGATGCATCAAACGATGCCGTGCGTGCTGATAACGACGCCGCAAAACCTAGTCGATGATTACTGTGTCTATGAGGTAGTCAACATCGATGCGGTCATGAAGAAAATATATATCGGCATGACCCGCCTAGCGGACGTGTACCGTATGCCCGACTTGCAAAAAAACGCTTTATATTTCACGCTCGTTACGCAATCGACGCGACTACAAGTCACCGTCGTTGCGACCGGCGATCAGATAACCATATACAATGAATGGGCGAGACGCGTCAAAGCGGAGCCGACCGAACCGGTATGCAACAGCATAGTCCAACGCATGACAACGACCAAGCGAACCGCGATCCGTTGTCGCGAAACCGGCATGGTATTTAAAAGCGCGGTCGAAGCGTGCCAAACGATGCAGCTAAGCGCATCACAACTTAGCCAGCATCTAAAGGGAAGAGCCGACCACGTTAAGAATTTCACATTCGAGAGGATAGCGGTATGAGGTGCAGACGCTGCAAACCCGGCAGCTTGCTAGCTGACGGATCGATCATCGATTATCGTGGTGTTCCTAACAAGCACGGCCCATGCTGGGTGCCCAACACTTTCGGCGTCTCGTTGACACGAACAATCGGTCGATGCGCCGCGATAGATAAATCAGGCTGGCGAATAATCCGACCAACACACCCGCGTTATATTGGCATCCCACCGCGCCGCAACCTGTTCTGCGTCATTCAAGCAACGAGGGGCATATGACCTATTACGCCAGCATTAACCAACATATCGACCGCGCGCCAAAGATAGTCCGACACGAAGCGGCCGGACAAGTTGATACAAGCGGAGCGACACGCACCAACCTACCCGAAGCACCGTGTTTTTATTGCGGCGACCGGGGATGGTGCAAACACCGTCAACCCGACCCGGTGGAGCAAGCGTCATGACACAGGTACAGGACGAAGCGTTTGAGCGTTTGCTCGATCAAAATCGCGAAACGCATAAGCGGCTCGCCGATAGAACGCCAGAGTTTAAGGCATACTGGTTTAATCAGCCAAAATCGCGCGATGCGATTAATATGCTACGCGACGTAGGGATATGGCAGGCGTACGAAGCGCCTAAACCGCTTGGCGATTTCGCACCGAACGATTTTACCAGCATGGATCAAGCGATAAAAATATATCAATTTAAAGCTAGACGTATTGACCGTGCGGGCGCATATGAAATTTATAGCGTTACAACCGGCGAGATTGTAGGTCACATTAATTAGGAGCGACAGCAATGACAACGACATGGGGCGCACAAATCGAAGCGGGCAGCGTAGGCTATCCGATCGCCGGACAGCGGCCGGATTGGTTGGCGAATACGGATATGGTGCGCGACATCGATCCCGGTAGCATTACCGACAAAGAACCACGCCAAGCCGGAATGTGGGGCTGGTACGGCATCAAAGCATTTCAGCTACCCTCCGACCATTGGGCATATCGTCCGATCGAAGCGGGCTTCACACCATGGGCCGGCGGACCAAGCGCCCCGAATGACTGGGATCGCGGCGAGTTGATGCTCATCGGTGGCCAGATCGTACAATCGAAAGATTATTTTCGCTTACGGTGGACGCACGGGCAAACGATCAAGGTTGGCGACCAGCGCGATATCATCGGCTACAAGCGTAAGGAAATGGCCGCATACAGCCCGGCGAAACCGCAAACCGACATGCGCGGTGATGTTATCGATCCTGTGAAGCAATCCGCCCGAACGCTCCTAGAAGCACTGGCAAGCCGAACCGGCGCAACGATCGTCCCGCGTGACGATACGCTAGGTATCATTTCGCAAATCTCTGCACAGACGGAATTGCTGGCGGTGCAACGTCACGCCGAACACGTTGCGGATATGGTCGAATTAATCGAACGAATGGGCGAGCGCTATAGAACCGGCACCGCCCGCAACGACCTGTATCCTTTTGTCATGGAAGACTACGGACGCGCTCGCGATATCCAACGCAAATTAGCGCCATCCGACCCGATCAAGCAAGCGGTAGACGACTATATCGCGCAATACCGCCCCGCAACAACGGACCGAACCGCCATCGCATCGGTTATCCGCTTTATGGAGTCACGCAAATGACCGTACATATCATGCTAGACCTAGAAACATGGGGCACCACACCGGGCAGCGATGTTCGAAGCATCGGCGCGTGCGTGTTTGATCCGTTGAGCGGCGACGTAGCCGAAATTTCGGGACTAACCAATATCGGAGATACAATCAAATTTGTAGAAACGCGTAACGGTGATGTACCGATTAAAGTATTTCTACCAAAATGTTTTTACGTTGCGTGCGATAATCCGGAAGTATCGCATTATGAGACGTTCGGTAAATCACATGCGTTTAAAGATGGTGAAACTTACCGGCTTTATCCACTAACCCGCGATCCAAAAACCGTCCAATGGTGGAGCGAACAAAGCGACGAAGCACGCGCCGCTTTTGCCAATCCGGTCGATTTGCGCGATGCGTTGGACCGGTTCACCGCTTGGCTTAACGGCTTGTGGGATGAACCGGGTACGCCAGACCTCCGCCTATGGTCGCACGGTCCGTCGTTCGACGTATCGATCCTGTCCGCCGCGTACCGTGCGGTCGGATTGCCGGAGCCGTGGCACTACCGCGCACCCCGCGACACCCGCACAGCGTTCGATATGGCGGGCGTAGACGATCATTCCGCATGGTTGGGCCAGTACAGCACCGGCACGCACCATCATGCCCTAGACGACGCCATATGTCAGGCGCGGGCGGTATGTAGTGCTTGGGGCCGTGTCGCCGATTGGCGAACGACACATGAAGCGGTCTTTATTGACAAAGGTTGCGGCGGCGGAGATTGATATGCGGTTCGAAATTCGACCAGATGGCAAGAAATTTCGTGTCGTTAGCCGATCGCAGGAAGAATAAAGAGGCGGGGCGCGCAATACATGGTTGCGCGCCGCTTCATATACTGACTGTGAAAAACGTATCAAAGAGTTAACGCAGTATGCGTGACCTACTGCCAGACGACCCGGTGCGACGACCATACGTCGCACCACCGCCGCCACGAAGCTATTTGGACAAATTCAACGCACGTCCGGCACCGTGGCGGCGTCCTGCCGAGACGATCGACACAAACGGCATACCCGCCGATATCGCCGAATGGATCAATAAAAACGTTTGACAACGGAACGACGAACCATCATAGCGCTTGTACCGACAGACACTAACGAGGAAACAGACATGTTTATTGAGAACGTACCGGCGTTGTTCATCAACGACCCCGCAAAGCTTGAAATTGGTATGGATTTGTGGAGTGTCGGACAAGGTGGCGTGACCGGCGTAAAAAAGCCGTCCTACGCCGGGAAAGTCGAGGCGGTTGATTGTCGGCGCGAATACAACAATCGTATCGTACTCGACGCAAATTTTATGATCGTCAATCATGGCGATTGGCGCGAGGATCGTTCTTATAAAGATGCGCATATTTCCGAACAATCGTACAACAACTGGTACTTGTGTGCCGATTTACATTCTGCGCAGACCATTTACGAATTCATGATTGCAGCGTGGAACGCCGATCCGGCTTACGAAGCGGCCCGTAAAGCATTCGATGATGATTGCCGTCGTTGGGACGATATGTTTGACCGCTATTCGGACGATTACTGACATGAAGCCGCATTTTCTAAACGTAACGATCCGATCGACCATCAATCCGGACGTGCCGCCGGTACGCGAACGAATCAACTACGCCCGTCCCGCTAGTCAAGAATATCTACGCAAGCTGATTTACGCAGCGACCCGCGACGGACAAGCGGTGCATATCGAGGCGATGTCGCCAGCCTAGCGAGTAGCGGCTCGACCAGCTATAACGGGCGCTCCACACCATAGGAGCGCCCGTCGATGCGTCTGTACCACTTACTAGCCTTCATCGCCGGTGCGGCGTTGTGGGCCACCCCTAGCGCCGCACAGCAAGCGCCGGGTCCGATCACCTACACCAACCTCCCGACGATTTGCGACACGAACCGTACGCGGTGCGTTACGTCCATCCCTGTTGTCGGACCGGATGGACAGCCCGGCGGCGGAACGCCGACCAGCGCGGCCGGCACGCCCAACGCCAACGTCGTCACCGTGCAAGGCACGGACGCGGGCACCCCGCAAAACGTCACACAGCGAGGCACAGCGGGCCTAGCGACCGCACAAGTGAGCGTAGGTACCACCGCAACGCTTGTCGCCGCTGCACGGGCCACACGCGCTCGCCTCACCGTCACACAGAACGCAGCCGGACCATGCTATTACGGATCGAGCGCCGCTGTATCGGCGACGACCGGCGCACGGCTCAAGGTGGACGGTGCGACGAAAACCTATCAGTATCGCGGCGACCTGTACGGGATTTGTCCCGGCGGAGCGGTGACGATCGACACGGATGAGGAATTTTAATCATGCGTAAATTGATTATTGCATTGCTCGCGTTGATCGCTGTTCCAGCATCGGCACAGGTCAACACAACTGCGTCCGGTCCGACTTATGAGGATCAACGCGTAATTGCTGGTTTCGGCTTCACCGTCAGCACCGGCGTTCAGTCTATCGCAACCAACAACAGTCTATCGGCGGTTTTGACGAACACGAGCGCAACGCAATCG
>Ga0182213_1000151_pt1 | contig 11968 bp, 17 predicted proteins | sample G5R1MG_22_FD_128399 | JGI IMG/M metagenome (GOLD analysis project Ga0182213, IMG submission 128399) | Switchgrass phyllosphere microbial communities from Michigan, USA - G5R4_MAIN_03OCT2016_LD1 MG | ecosystem: Host-associated > Plants > Phyllosphere > Phylloplane/Leaf | place: USA: Michigan... | reverse complement strand
TGCTTGCTGGAATTGTGGGGCGCGTACGGGAGTAATTTACCTTGGCCCGTCCGATGCAAGCAACGCCGCAAAACTGCGAGAATTAATTGGCATCTGGAACCGCCGAGTAACCCCCACCCCCACAGAAGATGCGCGGGAGCGGGTTAAGGTTCTGGTGGGTCTGGATCGTGCCGCTTACTATCTGGCGATGGCAGCCGGCCAGTTAGTCGTCGGGACTGACGGGATGACGGACCTACGCAAGGATCGAGAGGCCGTCTTGGCGGCGCTGCGCACCTACGCGGACGCCCGTGCCACCGCCCTCGGCAATAAGGAGACGGATCGTCATGGGTGAGTACGCGGATCCGGTCGCCGCGCTTCGTGCGCAGGTGAAGGACATGCAATGGCAGGCCGAGAAGAAGCGCCGCGAAGCCAATGAACTGGAGTTAGTCGCCGCCACAATCTTCGACCAGTCGATCCACCTCGACTTGCTCGCCGACAGGATCGAGCGAGCCACCACGGAGGCCAGCGACCATGCCCGCTGACGCTGCGGAGATCGTGCGCTTGGCTGAGAGGCTGGAGCAGATATCGACGGATGCGATGCGCGCTGCCTGCGATGACGAATGGTATAGCGCCATCAGTGCTTGCACGCGCGGCTTTGACGAGATTGCCGACCACCTCCGCGCCCGAGCAGCTCAACACGATCATGAGGTGGGGTGATGGACCGTGCTGAGATGAAACGCGGCAAGGAGGCGAAGGCCATCGAACGCATCGCCGCGATCAAGGATCTGAGCGTCAAGCCAGACCTTATCGACCTTGCATGGCGGACCGGCGTAGGCTTCCTGCGCCTTGAGCATTTGGTGACCGAAGAGCGACTTCGCCGCGGGGACATCACGCTTGCCGATCTGAAGCCGCACGAGCGCCGGGCGCACGTCGATGTGGGGCGTCTAGACCTCCACGCGATCGCGAACGGGCCGATCATGCAGCCGGACAGCCTGTATCTGCCCGCCGGCCGCGTGACTATGGAGGAGGCGCGCCGCCGGGAAGCGGCTAACCTCCGCGTCGGCGACCCCGCATGAGCCCCTCTCTTACCCCTCCTGCCTATGTGGCGGGGCGGGTGGGAGCTGTTTTTAATGAGCGTGGATTATCTCCGCGCGAACATCGCCAACCAAATGCAGCTTCGTTAGGTCGTTCGTGTTGTAGTTGTACGAGCCGTCGACCTGCATAGCTCGCGACCCGTCTGGCGCCGGCGCGCTAGTGATAAGCGCCATCTGGTCGTCAATTGTGCTGTCGTTGCAGTCGTGCGGGACGTTCGTGCCGACGCCCATGCAGAACGACAGCCAGCGGTCCAGCGTCGGCTTGTGCCAGCCATTCATCCAGTCGAAGTGAAAGCTCTCGCCCGGCATCACGGATCGCCCGAGCCTCGCCGCCATCATGGCGTCGCTTGCCAAGCGCCACGTCTTGTAATCGTTCCACCCCTGCGTGGTGTGGTGCGCCTTGATCTCAAATGCCGGCACCTTGTACCAGCCCATCGGGCACACGTCCTGATAGACGCCATCGGCCGAGAAGATCGAATAGGCGACGTGATCGTAACCGTTGGGGCTGCTGACGTTCACGCCATCCCAGCAGTTCGGAGCCTGCCCGGCCGCCATGATGCGTGCGCCGGTCCCACACTGCCCCATCCACGGGTCACTACCGTCGGGCAGCATGAACCCTTCGGCATAGAGGTGCGGCGAGAACGTCCCGTTGACCGTAGTGCCGAGCGTACCGTCCCTGTGCTTCACCGGCACGAAGTCCGACCAGGCGTTGTTCGCCAGAGGATTTTGGCACAGGTAGCCCGCGAAGTGTCCGCGCGCGCGCCAGTACGACGCCCCCTTGCTGGGGTTGCTCGCGTAGATCGCGGCATTGGCCGCAGCGATGGCTGCTGCTTCCTTCGTGTTGTCGGGGTCGTCCATGTTGACGCCGCCGATGAACCGGAAGAGCAGGTGGAGCCGCTGAAGTTCGTCAAGCACGGGCTTATTCGGCTCGATCGTCTTCGTGTAGTAGATCGTGTTCATCGTACCCGGCATGGCGTAAACCTTGCCGCCGACGGTCTTCAGCCACGCTGGCTCCCAGTATCCGGTGCCGACGATCGGTCCGCCGGGGCCAACGTGCGGCAGGTTCCGCTTTAGACGCAGCGAACGGTAGGTGCTAAAGGCGTTGACCTCGCAGCTCACGAAGAACTCGTGCAGGTGGCTGACGCCCGGCTGCCCCCAGTAGCGGATGGGGTCATCACGCTTGAAGCTGCTCAGGCAGCTGTTGGCGGTGAAGCGCGCCTTGCGCTCGTTGCAGCCGTTGGCCGGATTGTTCGTTGCGAGGCAGTAGCCGTTCGCGCCGGCCGCACCGCTCCACCCGGCGAAGTTTTCGTTTGCGGTCGGGTCGACCGGCTCCGGGTGCGTCGTGAACGCCGGCGCGGTCCCGCCCTTGGCGTCCTGCCCGTTTCCGAGCGTCGGCACCTCCCCGGCGCCCACGTTGGGGTAACGGAGCGGCTGCGCGTCATACGTGCCGACCTCCGGAGAGGAGGAGAAGGTCTGCGCGGGGGCGGCGGGCGACAAGCCCACCGCCATCGCGAATGCGAGAAGTAGCTTTTTCATGCCCAGCCTCCAGGGACGTTGGCGAGTAGCGAATAAATGAATGCGTCCTGCCCGGCGTTGACCCGCAGCGAATCCCCGCCGTCGGCCTGAACGCCAAACAGGAAGCTGGTCAGCCCCGTCGCGTAGCCGGTGCCGGACGCGATAGAGCCGTCGGCGTTGAAGGCCGGCGTGTCGGGATACCAGCGATCAGGCATACGTACCCACAGCTTGCCGGTCGCCTTATGCAAAGCGAACGCGGCGGTTCCGCCGTTGGGGACAGCCGACAACTGGCCGACATACCCGCCGTTAATGAACAGGTAGCCCGACTTTTGCAGCAGCACGGCAAGCTGGTCGGTGTTCTTGTTGTAGGTCGTCGGCACCAGCCCGATTGCCGGGTCGCCACGATCTGGAGTGACAAACGACGCGACGAGGGTGAACTCGACATAACCGATCGCAGCGCTCAGCGCGGTGTCGCCAACCGCGCGCTGGCCCGAGTTATAGCCGACGTTTTTGCTCGTCATCGTCCGCTTATCGGCCGACAGTGTGGCGTCGATCGACAGCTTCGCGGCGTCGAACACGGCTGCGTAGCTGGCGGCAATGGTATCGGTGAGCACGTTGCTCCATCCGCTCCATGTGAAGCTGGCATCGCCGTCGTCGGAGCCGATCCGCATCCGAAGGGCGAGCGGCCCCACCGGCGTGCTACCGAGTTGCGCGAACACAAGCGGGTCGCCGTACAGATCCGAGGCGGTCACCTGCTGGATTGCAGATCCGTTGAGCGTACCGGCGGTCAGGTTCGCCGCCGACGTGGCGCGCTGCACCTGCCAGTAGAAGCCCTCGTGATAAAAGGAATCGTTCGCAATCGTCCACGAGAACGGCGCGGTTCCAGGCGAACCCTCACGGGCAATTGTAGGCGCCGCCAATGTCGCGGTTGTCGGAGTAGGGGTTGGCGTAGGTGCCGGGGTAGGAGCAGGCGTCGGTGAGCTACCTCTATCTTGCCAACCGCCCATGGCCGCAGAATAAAGATCCTGGTTAGGATCTTGGCTGCGCCCCATGGACGAGTTGATAAGATCTAGGTCGCTCATGGTGGCTCCTAGTAACCAATCCAGCCGGTGTTGCCTGTCCCGCTGCCTTTATAGAAGAATCGAGACCCAGCAGCTGCACCTGCGGTAGTATTGCTGTAGAGCGAGCCAACAGGTGCAGAGATAGCGCCTTCTGGGGTCCCTGCGCCCGACAAAAGTGCTGGACCAGTCGTCACAGCGCCAAATCGCAGCCCGTTGACGAACGTTGATAGTCCGGTCGGGCTGTTGTCGAGTACCCAGCGCGGTGCGACGCCAAGGTTGGAACTGTCGCCACCGGCGACATTGTTCAGCGGGTCGAAGCCGAAATACCGGGTGCTGGCGCCGGTGATGATCTCCTGAACTCGATTTGACGCTTGCACCACACCAGCGGCATCGGTGCGGCGGACGCGCTGATAAACCGCGTCAATCGTGTAGATTTCGTTCGACACGCCGCGGGAGGTTTGAACCTGCTGGATGCTGGTCAAACGCTTCTGCGCAGGTGCCGTGCCGAAGTTGTCCGACGTGGCGAAGTTGCGATCAGTCACCGTGTCGAGGATCAGGTGATCCGCTGTCAGAGCATCGATCATTGCAGCGCCAGCCGTCCGCAGAACGGTCGAGCAGTTGGAAGATGCAGTGCGGTCCACAAGTCGCGTCAGCGTAGCACCGCCCGCCTGATGCAACAGCAGCGCGTTGAAGTCGATGGCTTCGCAGTTGGTCATCTTGACCATTGCGGCCTTCGTCTGGCCGCTCGTTCCCTTCGAAACGATCTGCCGCATATCGATCTTCGACCGATAGACCTGATCGATATCGATGTCGGGCACATTGCTGCGGTTTGGCGCTTCCGCCTTGATGTCGAGGAAGCGGAAAAGAGAATTGCCCGGACCGACGCCCTTGCCGAGCATCTTAAGCCAAGAGCCGTTGTAGCTCTCGAAGTCGCAGCCTACCCAGCGACCGTTCTGGCTGTGGCCGGCGTTCGTGCCGGCGCTGTCATCCAGATGAAGCACGCCGACCGAGCCATCGCTCGTGCCGCCGCCCTCAAAGAAGCAGTTGAGGAAGTCGTAATCCTGGGTCTGTTGGTCGCTGAAGAACGCCGCCGCCTGCCCCGGCGAACGAAACGCGCAGCGATCCACGCCGAGATGGAACAGGAAACGAGCGCGGATAAGATGGCCGTTGCTATCGTTGCCGTGCAGGCAGACGCGATCAAGCCCAATCTCGCCGATCATACCGTCTGCCGCAGTCCCGCCGCTTACCCCCTCAAGCAGCATAAGCGGGAAAGTGCCTCCGGTGCGGGTCAGCACAGACCCCGCGTTGCCGCGGCTGCCTACGCCACGGAAGCCGATATTCGATCGGTTGACTAAAATCGAAGAACCAACAAGCCACTTCTCAGCGGCGCTGGTTCCGTTGATGCCTGGGATGACGAAAACGGTGCCGGGATCCGCATTGGCAATCGCCGTGTTCAGTGTCGGCGCAATATCTTGTCCCGGCACACACCCCAGATCGCGCAAGCTGACAAGCGAAAGCTTTCGCTTACTTGCCCCGCCAGTCAAAACATCATTGAGCGTATCGCGCGTGTCCAAGCCCGACATGCCATTGAGAATCTGCGCCTGAACCGTCATGCTACATCCTTCCACACGTCATTGTCATTCCAAGAGGCGATGTCATTCCAGAACCCAGTTCTTAGAATGCCATCAATGATCGGCGTAGAGGATTGGTAGCCCCCCATTGCCGACTGGTAATCATCCTGATTTGGATCTTGACTACCGCCCATGGCGGAATTGATGATATCGCGGTCAGTTGCGGGCATTCTCGGTTTCCCCCTTGCTTGCCAGCACCGTCACCAGAACGGGCGCAACCTTCTTCACCACCTTCGGCGCGATAACCCCGGCGACGCCAAGCGCCAGCTCGGGGTTTTCCTTGACGATCTTGACCGCGCTGCGCAGTAGCTTGCCGAGATTTATCTTCACTGCACCTGCTCCACCGATACAGGATCAGTCGGCGTGCCTTTGGGCTGGTTAGGATCAGCCTTCATCTTGCCCGTCGAGCTGGACCCAAGCCAGAAACCAAACGCCAGCACTGCAAACGACTTCCACGTACCGACGATATCGCCGGTCATCGTTGCATCCTTTAGCACAACGACAGCGTAAATGCTAAACAATGCGTAGCCAGCAATGGCGGCGAGGCACATGCCGACGACAATCCTGAGATTGGGGATGGAGGATGTGTTTTGGATCATGACCAGCCCCCTTCAACTAGCGCTGATTGGAATACTATGGCGAACCCCGCCACCTCGTCAGCCTTGTCGGTGCCGTTGATGATACGGCGCGCCTCGCGGAACTCAGGCCGCGTTGCCAACCCTGTCGATGGCAGGAAATCGGATAGCGACTTGCCGGTAAACCACCCTTCGGCCATGCCTAACACCATCGTGTCAGCGCTAATTTTCGGCTCAAGCATCCGGTCAGGATTGGCGATCAGCGATCCTCCAAGGCCAAGTTCGGCATCGGCGCGGCGGTAATTCTGCTCCCACGTCGTCTGCACGTCGCCACGTCCGTACCACGGGTAATAGCGCAAGGTTTTGCGGTGCCGCTCACCCGCTGGCTCGCCGAGGTAGCCGCTTTCGCGCACTGGCTGCATGGCTCGCGCGGTTTCCCAGTACGATGTCGCCAGCCCGTAGGCGGCATAGGCGATCGGCCAGCTTGCCGCACCCATGGCGCCCAGCTTCATATTGATTCCATTGACCTGCGACTGGCTGATCTCGCCCTGGAACAACTTGGCTCGCACGATGTCGAAGAAACGAGATGGGTTCGTGAGTTTTGTCGACGGCGACGGCCCCAGCGCCTTCCAGATCGCGTCCGCGGTATTCGGCCCCCACTTACCGTCCGCGGTCACGCCGACTCGGCGTTGGATGTCGGCGAGAGTTGTCATCGCTTCTGCCTCGCTTTCAGATATTCAGCCGCAGCCAACTGCGCTCGTTTGTTTGCACGCCAATGGATATGGTCGCGATACGTGCGACCAAGCAGCAAGAGGATAGCCCCCATCGTCAGAAGCGTGATCGCCCAGCCCTCGAATGGGTTCTGGTTCTTGTACAGGATGATCGGCACCGTGAGGAACGAGCCAGAACCCATCATGCCAAGTCCCAGGCGCTCGGCACCATTCGCCATCTCGCGGAACTGCGTGACCTTGTAGATCACGATGCCGGTCAGGATAATTCGCCCCGCCGCGTTGATGTAATCAAGCGCGGTCATAGCAATTCCTTCTCTGCGAAGGCTTTTTTCAGCCTGAGGATAGCCGCAGGAAGCAGAATATTCCAGCCAGACGCTCCAAGGTAGACTGCCGCTGCCACAATGTCGGAGTTAGTGGTGAAATATTGCGCTACCGGTTTGATGAAGAACACACCAAAAGCGATACCCGAAATCAGTGTCATGGCGATTTCGGACCATGCCATTTCCTTGTATTTCACCTGACCAAGCGCTGTCATCGTGCCGCCTAACGCTGACATAATCAGCCAGATGTCATCCCGCTCAATCACGACGACGCCAGTTTAGAAAGCGCATTACGGTATGTGGTATGAAGCACCACACGACAAAAGCGCCAGCAACGAAGCACACGATCGGCACAGCCCGGACCTCCTAGAACGAAGATAACCGCAAGCTGCACGGATAGGCTCGCGTCTAGAACATTCTGATACTCTATATATTCCAGATGGTTAGCATAAGCTACTGCATACATCGCCAGATTGACCAAGCTAGGCGACCAAAGCAGCGGTGCCCACCATACGCGCCAGCAAACACCAATGAGCGTAACCAGCGTGCAGAACTCGGTGACGGCCCAGCCATCCAACTGGCTGCACTCGATCCCTGCGCCGTAAGCCAAAAAGGCAAACGACGCAGGGGCATAGATCCACGGCATTGAGAACAGAAGCCAGTTACCCGCGATCACGCCGCCGCCAATGGCGAGCGTGCGGCTGTCCTGACGCGAGCAAAGCCCGATTAGGATAGCCGCAACGCATAGCGTGCCGAAGATAACCAGCTTCGTCATCAATACTTCTTCGGCGGCTCCGGCGGGTTAGTCGTGCCGCCACCGCCTCCGAGCGGCTTCACGCTGCCATCGTCACCGGGCTTCGGCTTGACGGGCTTCGGCGTTTCACAAGCCATCTGCTCCACCTCAGTTGCGTCAATCGAGCATTCGACAGGAATGTCCTGCATCTTTTTCCCCCTACCATGACCGGATAGCGCCGGCCGTCGCATCACAATGGAATCGTTACCCCATCCAGCCCGAAAACAGAGCCAGACGAGATCTTCATTGCGCCATCCGTCCCTACAGAGAACAGGCAGCCAAAACCACCTGTCAGGTTCTGCAAGAACGAAGGACGGTACCCTTCCGGCAACGTCCAGACCGTCGCATCGCCGGTCACGCCGCCTGTGGCAAAGCCGCGAAATTCCAGCTTGTTTTTGGAAAGCCGATACTGCGGCTTGAAGGTCGAGTTGTTAGCCCAGCCGTTGCCAGCAGGCAGATCACGCCATGAACCGGGAAGGTCGACGTGCATTACGTTCCGCGACGGAGTTGCCGGGGCAAGCGGCCCGGCGTCTGGAGTGGTGTTGCGAACGATGAGACGCGAACCATCAGGAATGAACGGGCCGCTGCCATATGAGGCGGTGTTGATGATACCGCCCGGTGCCACCTCCATGTTCACGCCAGCGCCAAGGTCAAATGTAACACCACCAGAAGTGAAGGCGTGCAGCTTCCTGATACTGACATCCCCAGCAGACCATGCCGCAATCGCGCAATCGACCGCGCCAGCCGCTCCTTCGGTATAAAACCGGGTAAACTCGATGCCCGACACATTCAGAAGCAAGCAGGCGTCGGAATACCGCTCCGAAACAAACGTAATGTCACAGTTGACACAAAGGCTGGTCGACGAGCCCATGACCAATCCCAAAGCGCGCGTGGTATGCGCATCTGTCTGCATTCCGCGGGCAGCCACAAGCGTATTGTCAAACGCAGGCATAAAACCGAGTCGATACGCGGACGGAATGGACTTCGATCCGCTGTAATCCTGAGCGGCATACAGCTTTAGCGTGGAAGCATTTACGTCATCCCACGTCGCAAAGCCGACATACATACCCATAGAGTGCGCCCGCACCCATGCGTCAAAGCAGAAATTGACCAGAAATCCTGTCCCGACGCCAGAGACACCGACGCCATCAATGAACAGCCCCGGCGTGCAGGTCGCGCGCAATCCGCCGTAAGGAATCACGGAAGTCCGCGAGCGAATGCCGAAATTGCGAAAGCCGACGTTATAAGTGGCATTGTACGTATCGAGGCTGCCAGAAGCGACCTCGTTATAGGCAAGCGGGGCGTTGTTGCTTACTCGCGTGGTTGCCGTCTCAACAACCCAGCGCAACTTGCTTCCCTCGGGAAAGTCAGCCTCGATATATGCAGCTCCCAGCGCGCCGTTGAACGGGTACTGGACGGGCACAGGCCCCTCGATCATGCAGCTATCGGGCACCCGGATGGTTTGCGTGGTGCGATAGGTCTTGTTACGCCCCAGCACCAAGCGTCCGCCACCCTTTGCAGCAAGCGCCTGTAAAGCCGCATTTAGCGCAGGCCCGTCATCGTTAGTGCGGTTTCCCAGCGCGCCGTATTCTTCTGGTGTGGCGTAGAGATTATCCAAAACCTGCTGTAGATTTCGGACACCGTAGCCGACCTTGCTCGCTCCGGTGGGGGCCATGACATCCGCCAGCCCTTCACCTTGCGGCCCAGCCGGCCCCGGATCGCCCTGATCGCCCTTGCTGCTGTTCATGGCTACATTCGCCACGCGGAACAGAAAGCTGGTGGCGTCAGGGCCGAAAATTTCCAGGTTGTACGTGCCAGGGTCGACGTACAGCGAGATATTCCCGAAATCGTCAGTCTTTGCCATGTTGGCGACGCCAGACACGACCGAAATGGGCGTACCGTTATTGTCGGATGCCAGCGTGACAACAGCCTGCGTCGCCGGATTGATGACGCGCGCAAAATATCCGATCAGGCTCTGACCGGCGGTGTTTGTGATAGCCTCGAAATAATGGTGCATTACCCCAGACTTTCATTACTAAGCGTGATCGAAATAGTCGCCTGCGCGGTTGACCCTAGCGCATCTGTGACCGTAACTCTAGCAGTGCCTTGCACCACGTCGGATGGATTAACGGTCGCGAAAAACAACGTGCTGGCGTTTGTCGGTGCCGAAACCTGCGCTGCACCTGACAGGATCGTCCATACGTAGGAATATGGCCCCAAACCGCCAGACGGCATTGCCGTGACCGTTTGCGAGTTAACCCGCTGCGCTCGATTGGAAAAGACTGTGCCGACAGCATTGTTTGATGAAACGGACAGCGGGCCAACGAATGAAGCAATGGCGCGCCATTGCCCGCCGATATAAGCCTCACCTCGGATCAGGCGACGCCATGCGCCATTGATGTACGCCTCACCCCGCTTGGGCGTGCGCCACATGCCAGAGATGAAGGCTTGCAGGCCCATCAGTAGTAAAACACCACAATGCCTTCAGCCGCAGCGGGGCGGGCCGTGCCATCGGGCAGGAAGAAGATCTGGCCATCAGTCTGCGCGGCATTCGCATGATGAATGAAAGCGCCACGACCTTGCCGAGTGACGTTGCCGGTAAACGATCCGCCTGCTAGCGGCATAAACGAACCGACTGCGGGGATCTTGTCCAGCGTGTCGCGGGCGACAGCGGCAAGGTAGCGCAAAACATTGTTCAGCCCACCCGGTGAGCAACCCTCGGCAACATTCGTCCCGCCAATGGTCGTGTTGGCGTCGGGCGTTGTCGAAAACTCGGCTGCACTAGGCATGGTGTTGGCTCCTTATTTCGTCTATAGTGCAGTTATGCTCGGCGTGATACTTGGTATTTTCCTGAAAGGCCTGATTGTCGTCGGCTTTTCGGAGTGGCGCGAACGCAAATCACTGCGGGACGAGGCCGCTCGCAAACGGCGCAACCAATGGAGCACCGAAAATCCCGCCATACTTCGATCCCCGCAAGATCTTGTCGCCCGCCTTCACAAAGGCGTCTGGACGATCCGCTAACGCCTTCACCAGCGCTTTTTGCCCTGTCTTGGTGCCGCCCGCCGCAAGTAGCGCAGCAAGCGCCAAGCCCGTCCCAGCGCCAGTGCCAGTGTCGCCCGCTGCATAGCCTGCGCCTCCACCAAGACCGGCAAGCCCCAGCCCGCCAGCAACCACAGCCCGGCCAGCCGTACCGCTGTCGGGAACCGAGTTGGGCAGCACCGACTGCGCCGCGCGGGTCAGGTCAAAGAACGGCTGACGTGTCGTGCCTTGGCTGTTGCCAAACTTCTTGGCGTTCGCCGCTGCTGCATCGGCAAGCTGCGAAGGGGCAAAGATGCCGGTTTCGCCAGTGCGCGTGCCATTGCGGGCGCGGTTCACGGCATCGCGAAGCACCTGTACCTGACGATAGGCCTGATCGGCTTTGGCAAGCGCCGGGATAGTGCCCGGCGACTGACGCTGCACCAACCCGCGCATGGCGTCTTCCGCTCCCGACACCGAGCGCCCCACTAGGTTGCCCATTGCGTCGTTGCCGAAATTAGCGCCGCGCGTCTGCTGCAAGAAGTCCTGAATCTGCGCGCCACCGATCTGTGGGCTCGCGACAAGCGGGTCCAGATTTGCCTGCGCCCATGCCTCGAACTCGGGGCCGACGCGCGGCACCTGCGTTCCTTGCGCGACCGCCGCATTGTATTCGCCGGCGAACTGCGGTTCGCGCGTGACGCTTACATTGTCGAGCGCTTGGCGATAGCCGCCCTTCGTCGCGTCAAGAGCAGCATCAACGCCTTGCTCGCCAATTACACCGCCAGTGTTGGCGTTAATCGGTGCCAACCCTTCGTCAAAGGCGGTGCGATTGAATGCCTGCATTCCCTCCAGCCGGCGTGCATTCACCATATCGCCAACCAACGGGAGGCCGGCCAAGCGATCCTCAACGCCCTTGGCAGTACCCCCCAGCGTCTGCCCCACAGTCGTCGGAATGCCAGCCTGACGAAGCGCGGCCACGTCAGCGTTCTGCACGCCGCGCGCGACACGCCCCGCACCCGCTGCTACGCCTCGCCCCGCGATGCCGCCCACAGCGCCGCCGGTAGCGCCCGCAAGCGCGCCAAGTAGGCGATTGCCGCCATCAGCCGAGCCCGCGCCATAAGCGCCACCGTAGAGGGTATCGGCAATCCGGGCAGTCCAAGGAGAAGCCTGCATTACCCCCTCTGCCGCGCCGGGAACAACTCTGGGGGCGAGCGCGGCAATACCAGAACGCGCGCCCAGAGCTCCTACACCCAG
>Ga0182213_1000150_pt1 | contig 11982 bp, 10 predicted proteins | sample G5R1MG_22_FD_128399 | JGI IMG/M metagenome (GOLD analysis project Ga0182213, IMG submission 128399) | Switchgrass phyllosphere microbial communities from Michigan, USA - G5R4_MAIN_03OCT2016_LD1 MG | ecosystem: Host-associated > Plants > Phyllosphere > Phylloplane/Leaf | place: USA: Michigan... | reverse complement strand
CCAAACCCCAATGACACACCCAATCCTGTAACCATTAAGGTGCTCACAGTGATGGTATTGACCCCGTTCACTACTCCAAAAACGTTTAAGTGCCTGCCGACACCCCCTTTTATAAACTGACATTCCCTCATTTGATTAATATTCTTAAAATTGTTCATATGACGTGTTAATTACTGTACACATAATAACAAAAATTAGCCAATAATATGATTGCTTTCAATCGATTCTCAATTACTGCGCGTTTATGCGCGCTGTAATCATCGCTAATCAGTATAGAATATACACTACCATCTTTAGAACAAACTTATACTCATAAGCACGCAATTGAATTAATATAATAACCATGTCACCCGAAGAGGTCAAGACCGCATCCAAAGAAATGCAATTCATCACAAGCACGTTTGGTCGTCGCCAAGATACTGATGAAAGCCTTAGAAATGATAAACGTTGGAAGAAATCCTTTGTAGACTTTACAGCTATGTTTGAAAAGCCTTATTTCGATCTTGATTTTCAAGCATATCGTACAAAAGAAAATGATACATATATTCCGGATGAATATACTGAAGTTGATAGATATATGGACGATCCTGATAACAAAGGCACATTTTTGAGTGGTAAAGGATTAAAACTAGTACCAAAGAAAATTCTCAGCAAAGTATTCGAGAGCAATAACAGCTTGGAGCCTGGACAAATGCGGCGAATCTCGACTCTACTTGAGTTCACGCACTCGTTTATAGATAATTTGCCATTGATTAAAGAGGCTACAAATACAATAGTTCATATCGACAATATTTATTTTAAGCTGATTTACATAGCCGAAATTGATCAACTCGTGTTTAAAGCCAAGAAGAACGTTGTCAATCATGATTTATCTACCCGCTCAAGCGACATTGTAAACGACAGCAACAAATTAATCGTTCCTAAGCTTGAAACTATTGAACAGGCCATGTTATATGTGAACAGGGATTTATGGCACCGACATGATTCGGCAGCACAATCTAAGAAGGCAAATCTGGCGTTGAACACTTACGTGTATCGTCTCAAGAAGGTACGAGAGAAGTGGCATCCCCTAGGCTCACCTGATTATTTGACAAATTACGAAAATCATAGCAACAAGGTGACCTACCGGGTGAGCCCACATTTTGAGGCCTTGCTACTCATGTGTTTCGGCATGACACGTAAGATCAAGCAAGAAAGAACAAAGCGGTTACTTTGTTTTTTGATCTATGCTAATAGTTACCAACACGCCCAGTCTATAATAAACAAGCCTCACGAGACCGTGATTCGGAGGACGAATATTAAACGACATGCAATCTTAAGACAACGTGCAGCAAATGCTCCCAGAGAATTGACAAAACGAGTGGCCAGGGACATGCAGCGAGTGATAAACAAAGAATGCAAACTTGCGGATCTGAGGGGAAATATTGATTATTGGATTATATTGAATGCGATGTTTGTCCACTTAATCAAAGGCAACGTGGTTATCGATGACCGCCGAACAGTTAGTGAACGTATAGCGCTAGCGCCCTACATGCATGCCTTGATAAAATATATTATGCCAACAAGCCTATATTATAGGAAAAAGGGCTATACAATTCAAGATGGGCCAAAGAATATGCGTATCAAAGATCCCGAGGTAACTATGTCAAAGAATCACAAAGACAGAGATCGTGCACTAAAGAAGTATTATCCTCTGTATAAACTCGGTCTATGGTACACGTCTGAGGGGAAAACGCGCCTACACAAGAACTTGTTCAAAATACATGGCAGACTGGTATAACATAATATATTATTTATGGTGATTTAAAGATTTTTGCAAGTGCTCCAATAAGTTGAACAATTATTAATAGAACTCCAAGCCATGTCATAAGTGAACGATTTCTTTGCCGATCTCGCTTTGTTTTGCCTGAAAGTTTATACAACATTAATATTTCATTACGAATCCAATCCATATCATTTATAGAAGGAGATTCAACCAATTTCTCTTTGAGATCGTCTGCATCCATCTTAAGCACGAAATATTAATTTAGTTACAATATTAGTTATTTCAGCGACTAATACTAGCATCCCTATCATAGCTATGATAACCCTATTCTTTTTCTTTTCTCTGTCAATCTTTGTAGTTAATTGATGTAACATATCTATTTGAGATCGTATATCATGCATATCTTCAGTTTCGTGTCTGTTTTGGCGGTGATGAGTTACATCACTATTATGTCTTCGCATTAAGTATAGAAATTATATTATTAAAGCAGCCGATCAGAAGAATGTATTAATTTAGCAATAATTGTATTCAGCTCTTTTCTAGCATCTCTGGTAGTCTGCAAAGGTTTCATAACAGGCTTTTCGTTTTGTTTCTTAGATGGCATTATAATTAATTAAGGATTCCAGATCAATTTGCGACTATTCCAATCTGCATTATCATCGACAGGAGCGCTATTATTATCGCTGGCAATTGTAATATCACTTGTTAATACTGCCCATGGAGTAACAATAGTGTCAATAACACCTTGAATCGATAGATCTAATACATTCCACTTTGCCACTCGTTCTGATTCTAATATATGACTATAAAAGGGTTTCAATTTTGATAGTATATATTCTGCCAATTTGTATGGACACTTTGTGTCTTGTATGTATGGCGTAATTTGCGCAAACGGCTCATATGTTTCAACCCACCATTCCCCCATTATGTCAACTGTCATTGCACCGTTTGATACATTATTAACTCTAAAATGGTGATGAGCATATGGAAAATAAGGATAAGTGATACCCTCTATGTTCTTGTAGCGTAAATCATTTGGAGCCATACCGATATATAAAGGTGTATTGACCACATTTGAAGATGTTTTAATAGCAGACTCTCCTGAATCTGCAACGACACTCCAATTATGAGCTGTAGATGAATTGGGGTTGGCTTCATAGTACCGTGTCTGGTATGTAACATACATTCCTGTGTATGGTGTTATCTTCAGGTATCCTCCAACATAGCGAAGCCCAGAATTCAATAGTGGAACGTTTGATAACGTTTTAGCAGTGCCATATACGCTTGTCAGATTAGTGCCTCCGCTAAGTGATGCACTATAAAATAGTCCTATAGGCGAGTATACACTACCCACTAAAGGCTCAGCAATTACTCCTTCAAGTACTCCCGAAGCAGGAATACTTACCCCAGTTGCTGAAAAAGTCATTTTGCGCATTACTTTGTTAAGACCGACGGGAGTATACGGGCTGACAGCTGATGGCGCTTGATATGGCATAAGAGCAAATTTTATGTAGTCAAATTTATTCGACATTATAAAGTAATCGAGGTAAAACAACATGAAATTAATTAACTTCGAGTTACTCGGCGATATCACAATATTGCGCCAATTCGTAGCAATAATAGTTATTGCCGATTTAATGTCCATTGTCAATTGATTAGAAATGGTCTGAAGTTCAGCCGCCGTTGCGTTGATCACCGCATATTTCCATCGGAGTTCTCGAAATATGTATTGGCTAAATTCGATAGGAATGTGCGGGACTATTGGGAAAGCCGTAGCCGTTGACTGCGGCAAACTCGTTTCTCCGTAAGCGGTTTGTACATGTGTTAATGTTACATCAGAAGTACTGTTGTTTGTAAATTCCACCAATAAATGCTGGGAAGTGTATGGGGTGTCTTTAGTGAGATAGGGGGTATTGCTATACCAAGTTTCCGGTATCAGATTTAAATATAGAGACTTTCCTGTTGCCATTTTCCCAGAAACTAACGGCGTCATTGAATCAGGTGCGATCACAGAATCAGTAGGGGCTTTGTCATATAGATATGCTTTATAGCTCAGCTCTGCGGTGTTGATGTTAAGTTTAACACTGCACGAATACAGTGCAATTTTTCTTCCTGGCTCGACATAACTAGAATTTTGCGTGCCATATCTTGCGGCTAAAGTTGATCCAGTTGGTGCTTTTTTAACATAAATCGATATTGGGCGACTGCTTGAATTATTTGTAGCGACTATTGATTGCGTAATAATAAGCATTTCCACTTTAGCCCCTGCTTCAAGTATAATGTTCTCTGTTTTCGGTGCTAAAACATATGCAAGCCGATTAGATAACGCAAATGGTAACATAGGATAGGTTTTGTCGAAAGAATACGGCATTACACAAGATTTAATGAAAGCATATTTATCTGTCATTGATTACAAAATTAAATATTTCATTATATGCGATTGTTTTTTTTGACCCTAGCTTTTTGATATCTGCCATATTCTTTGTCTTACGTGCTACTGAATCAATAAGATTAATGACATACTGGTCCATAGTCTCAAATTTGGCGTCTATTTTGTCAATGTAAGACAAATCGAAGGGCAGTTTTTTGCTTTGTGCCGGCATAATACGTCCATTTATAAACTCCGTTATATATATTGCTGCATTAGTGATTACGCTGTCTCTGGTATCAAATTTACGGATATCTGAGACACTCTGTTTATGAGCCATAGCATATATGTATTTATACAACTCACTGGCTTGATGACTGCCTTGATTATATACTTCAGTGAGCGCCCAAAATATTCCATCTACGACTACATGTCGAAGTTTCATAGACGTCATTTCCTTTGCTGTTACTATTATGTTTTTGATAATGTACTGCGTTAATGCTTTTAGCATTACAAGTACACTGGGAGCAGCACCAGTAATAATAAATGCACTGGTGATAGCTGCAGCAATTGCAATTTCTATTGAATTTGAACTAAAAAAAGTGTTAAGTGCATCGACGTAAGTGATGTGCTGGTCTTTCATGTCCAATTTTGCAATAATGTTTTTGTTAGAAGGCTTAAGAAGTGCACTGTTTCTTATTTCAGAAGAAGCCTGCACTTTTGCTACAAAATCATCGAAATCTGAAGCACTTATTGCAGTGTGTATGTTTTCTAATCCGGCCATGCTATATAAATGGTCATATGCATCTAAAAAGTAAACTACTTCTTGAGTACTGGGATGCGCGCCGTGAATATTATATCCATAAGTTTTTCGGTATGGGTCTTCGCTCTTATCCACGATTCGAAATACTCTTACCAAATGTCCCAAAAATTCTTTAAATCTGTTAAAGTCTTTCTTAATATGCGCAAAGGCTAATAAGTTGCGTGATTTTAAATTTTCTATTTCTAACTCGTTCATTCTTGTAGACATGACGTTTAATTTAGAAGTAAGTTTTCGTACAGCTTCGTCATGATTAGCTAGCAAAGTATGGTGGCGACTACTTAAGTAGGCGACGTGTTCTTCGAGATCCGTGTTTTTTTGCTTAACTCTCTCAATTTCAGCGGTTAGCTTCTTTGCCAAAGAACTCTGAACTAGACTGTCCATCTCTGCCTTCAGGTGTAGATGTTTTATGTAGCGGCTTGCTTCTATCTTGTCTAGCTCTAGTGAATTTATAGTCCAGTGGAGTTTGTCGTGAGAGTTAGAGAGTAGATTATGATATCTTTTGAAGCCAGTAAATGAGCCTGCAATTCCGAGACCAACACCTTTTAAAATATCTATCAAGTTGAACGAAGATGGATTTTGAGCTGTCGCTTGCTTTAATATTTGATGACTGTACGTATCATATGCACTAGGCACTGGACCGTATGTGTATTTAAGGGTATTTCCGGTTGATAGAACGGGAATACTTCTTCTCAAATTTACATCAATTACAGGTTCGATTGTAAAAGGTACACGATCTTTTTGAGTAGTACTATCAATCTTATTTACATTAGCCTGGGAACGTGTAAAGTTGTCATTGATGGTGTAAATCGATTGAGGCTTAGTAGCTTGAATATCGTTAGCAATTTCAAAGTTTGATGGTTGTTGTACAAATTGATAATTGCCTTCAATATCGTATACTGCACCAAATATTTGATTATCTGCTCTTTGGCGTATCTGTTGTTGCAGCGAAGTGACATATGATTGGTAACTTTCCATACGTTTTGTAAGGTTAGTAACACTTGCTTTACTTGTTTGGTATTTTTGGGCTAATGTCTTATAGCTTTTTTCTATAGTTTCCAGATATGCATCTTTGCTCTTGATAATGTCTACTCCAAAGCTGATTGTGCTTTGCATTGAATGATCGCGAACCATTTTTAATTCTCTATACCGCTTAATATCCGCTTTTTTAATGTCCAACTGAGTTTGCAAATCTGCCACTTTAGCTTGAAGTTCAGATACTAACTGCCATCCGCGCCCTAAATGTCTCTGCATTATTGTCAAACTCCGATTTTCAGCAGTTAGTTGATCAATAGTTATTTCCATATTGTTTGCATGCGCGCTCAACTCTGTAAATTTTTTCATATAAGCAGTGCCAACTAAGGCTGTGTATAAAGATTCAGTGTAATCATTTGCAGCTTGATTGTAATCAAAATAGCTTTTCTGCAATATTTTACTGCTTGCTAATTTGATAGCGTAACGATTTTTATTACCTAAAGGTAAACGATTTAGTATTTTTAACAATACAGTACCAATTCCTAAAACTCCAGTAATACCCGCTATGATAATTGGCAAGTTAGCCATGTTCGAGCTTTTCTTTAATATTGGCATGTCTTCTGTTTGTTCAAACTCATTGGACAAGTTTGTGGATTGATTATAGTCTATTTCTGATAACATCAATAAGTAATTGGCAAAATCGATGTACTCAGTGGTCGATATTGCGGTAACTTCAGGTCCTGGCAAACTGATATCTAACATATAATCATTGCTTTGCACTTGAATATCATTAAGTTGATCACTACTTCTAATTAAATTACGCAGATCCAACTAGTCCATTGCTGTTGATTAACGTGGACATTTCTTCATCAATGGCGTATCCATCTTTGTCAAATAGATATTGTTTCTTGCTATATTTAGTTACGTCATCGTATTCGGCCTTATCAAGTATTTTTTCCGTGTTATAAGTTTCAGCGAGCTCGTCTTCCTGACTTGCAGTTGACTGGTCACTTCTATTTTTTGATATGAACCGGGGCCTAGCACCTTTAGATTTTGCTGCATAGCCTTCCAATGTCTCAGGAGTTTGATTAGGGTCACTTTCAATAGCAAGTATATCATTCTTTACCAGTGAACTCGGTTTATTTGTCGTGTTTGCAGTTTCGGTAATAGTAAGCATGGGTGCTTTGTTTGTCGTTGTAGTTTTGGAAGAACGGCTTTCAATACCTGGAAACACGTCAGCTCCGGACAAAACTGGTAAGTCACCAGATCCAACTGAACTAGTAATTTCTTTTGCGGCATTAATGATTGTGTTCAAAGTAGGCATATGCTGCAGTATTGAATTAATGGAGAAATTGGAGGATTCTGGTTCTTTGTACGTTTTAATAGGTATATCGTCATAGTAATTTCTTTTCTCTAAATTTGGTTCTTCGAATCGTACATACGTTGATGGAAATGCGGTTGCATCATATTTAGCATACTGAGGTTTGTACTTAGGCTCTTCCGGTTTAATTTTAGGCTCGCCAACGTTTGGATTCGGTTGGTCACCTTTAAATGTGTCATTCTTTTTTGAATTTCGAGTTTTAGGAGCTTCAGTCGGCTGTTCAGGAATATTTACTCTGGGGCCTGTCTTGCCTGCATCCGGCCTCGCATAATTCGCATAACTATCAAATGTGTTAGATGTTTTTAGACTCTCAGGTACATATTCCGAATCTGTAAAATGTTGGTCACTTTCTGCTTTCGTGGTTGCTGCAGTCTCTGCATGCATTTCTTGATGCAATGCTTGTTGAAAATGTTTTGGATACTGTACACGGAGCCCTTTAGTTGCAAAATGAGTTAATGATGGCATTAGCATGCCTTCAATGTGGATAGTTGTTTTTATTCTTATAGAAGCGGTATCTGACATTGAGCTAAATCGCGCTAAGTGAAATGGTACCATAGAAAAAGGCTCATAGGGTCCATAGGCCGTGTACTTTTCGTGATTATACCTATATTTTAGTATTATCGGCTCATTTGTCTTGAATACTCTGTAATTTGGGTGATTACACATGCGACTAGTGTCAATATTGTCATTTTTCAACCCATTTCCGATTACTTCGATGCCCATGCATGTTTCAATGATACCTGAATAATCTTCAACTTTGTCCATAACATTAATTTCCATACATGCACCAACAACTCTTAACCTTTTGTACGCACTAAGCTTTCCTAAACTAGGCTGCTGTTTATATGACCAGCTTTCAAGAGATAGTATGTTTTTACTATCAACAGGTATAGGTGCACTATTGCTGTCTGCATATACAATATAATCTGATAAATTACCTGCGGGGAGACTAGTGTTGACCGTATACCCAAAAAAATATGGAGCTGTCGTCTCGATTAAGGGGGAAAAATAAACCAAAGCAGATTTATTATTAGGCTTTATAATACGGTCTGTTGTTAACGTAGTAGTATTTGACGGCACTGGATGAGGATCCGGTATTTTTGCTCCCCCGAACTTTTCTGGGTACAGATAGTTCAATGTCCATGCATTATCATACAATTGATTATAGTCATTTGAATTCATTAATCTACAATTATTATTTAAGGAATGCACTGAAAAGTTTGGACAAATTGTCCCGACCTAATTCAAAAGCTACGTCAGCCATGTTATCTATTAACATGTTTAGCAACCGAAATGCGTTTTCCTCGTTTGTCTGCGAAGGATTGTAGTGCTTCTCTACAAATGCAGTTAGTTGCCCAATTTTTACTTTGGTCTTGTGGGGTAATACGGCTTGAAGGAATTTAACCACTGCAGTTTGGCCTATCTGTATAGCAAATTGTTGACCACGTTCTTTTATTCGTTTTGCTACATATGCATTAAGAACCGATATGCGCGAAGCTGCATGATTATACATCCTAAGAAGGAGTGGCTTTTTAACGGGATCGGTAAAATTGTTAATGCTTTGTTGCAGCACAGCTTGATAGCTAATATCAGGAGTCGTAGACCTATTAACTCCATGTATAACATTAGCAGGACCTTCAGCGTATCTTATAGTCTCATTTTGTATAGATAATGCTGATTGTAGTGGTTGATCGTTTGATGCATGAAAGCTTGAATATTCTGGCAAGATCATGCCCTCGAAGTGTCGTACAACGTCAACTTCAAAAGATATTTTGGTAGATATGCCTTCGCCGTAAATAAAAAAGTATGGAACTGATTGTATAGGTTCAAAGGGCGCGTAGACCTCCATGAGCTGTGGAGGTAGTCTGAAGCGACATATCACTTCATTTGTGTCGTTGAGGTGGAATATTTTGGATAAGCTAAAGTAATTTTCAAACTTATCGTACACAATATCTGGCACGTTTTCAATAGCACCTTTGTAGTTCATTCCTACTTTCAATATGCCCGATCTTTCTTTTAAAGGCCCTATTTGTTTAATAACAAGAGCTGCACTAGTTACACGAAGCTTTTTATAGCCTGTAATCGATAAATTTCGTTTTGCAGTACCATTCATAATAATTTCACGATGGTTAAGTTTGGTAAATGTATTTGAAGGCATAGGACCGTTGCTAGATGCATAAAATACCGCTTTCTTTAGCATGTCTTCCTGCTTCACTCCAATCGGAGTTGAAAGCGATAAGTTGAGCAAGTCATTAATAGGTGAAAAGTACACCCACATCTTCCCTTTCCGTTCTGGTATATTTAAGAATGTGTTAGATTCCGGATCAAGACTAGATGCACCCCATACACTAACAGTATCATTAAATCTCGACGAAAACGTGTGTGTTTTGTGCTTTAACGATTTAGGCATGGGCCCTGGGGAAACAAGCTCAGGAAACAGCTGCCCATATGTCCACTGATTAGACAATAAGCATTTCTTTATATAGTCGTCTTCAAACTCGTTAATCATCTGTATTATATAATATATTTATTCTATTAATGATTTCAAATCTTTGTGCGAGTCTTCGTCAGCAATATCAATATTACCCTCGTTCTTGTATTGCGACACCATGTCCATCTGAATATTAAGGGGTAGTTGGTTATTAAGCGCTCTAACCGGCGAAACAAACTCCTCCTCCTCGGGAACAACTACGCCCTCGAAATGCTTGATAACTTCAACAAAAATGCTGCTATTTTCCTGTAACCCTTTTCCGTAAATAAGATAAAACGGTAGGCTGGAATATGGCGTATAAGGTCCAAATTCAGTAAAATCGTCATGAGTCAGCCTGTAGCGACAAACAAAGGGCTTTTCTAGAGTAAAACTTCGATATTCTGGAAAGTTATGTAGTTCTTCCGTGTTAACATCTTCTCCACTTAATGGTGTAGTAAATCCCTTTATTCCCATGGCAGCTTTAACGACGCCCGAAAGATCTTCCAACTTTCCCGTGTATGTGATCTTTATAGCTGCACCAATGAGGCGAATCTTTTTAAATTTCTTCAAACTTACTGTGCCTTCTGCGGCATAATTCCAGTTTAACACGTTGCTGAACTTGTCGGATGTCGAGCTAACAAACACGCACTTTCCACCAGTATTTGTTGGCTTGGAGTCATTATCAGCATAAGATATGTACGCATCACTTATCTTTCCATCAGTCTGCCAAGGTGTCGACAAACCTTCATAAATTTGACCCAATGCGTTGAGCTTGTAGTTGTAAAAACAATCCGCCATAGGATTGAAATATATAGCAAAGTCCTTGGTGGATGGAATAGTGAGCGTTCTTTGGAATTTGTTAGTCATGATATGGGTTGGAAACTTATATTGGTCTGGATAACGCTGAGGTTGATAAATATCGGGATATAAATGGCTAATTGCCCAAGCATATTGTTTAGCTTTATTAATGTTAAGCAAATTACGTACATTTTCGTTATTATTAGAGTCTTCTGTCGAGTTTTTGTTATATTTAGCTTTTACCATTATAAAAAATAAATTACTTTAAAGCATACATTAAATCTGCCATTATAATAGTTTTGCGTTTTCTGTGGTCTGCTATAGCCAGCAGCCGACTGATAATGATCTTAATGTATTCTGTAAGCATAAGATGGGCAGCAGTGTGTGCTTGCATGCTTATTCTACGAATACCAGCTTTGCGGAATAAACGACGATAGTTGAATACTTTAGACTTGGTCTGAATTACGTTTCTGCGTCGTCCAGGATCAAGTGATATGAGATCGCTTATGACAGGAATTTCATGTTTGTACATTTATTATTTATTAAGGTTCTGTAACCTTATGTGTGTTAATCTCGGAGTTGACGTGCATTTTAAGTAGTTATGTTTGGTTATCTTCTTAGACTTCTTCGGCGTATAAAGAGATGTTACTTTTATTCTAGCCATTCGCCTATAATTATAAACCGGATTTGCCGGTCGCGCATAAGATTTTCTTACACTAGTAAATTCCTCACAATTGGTCACATGGACTGATATAAACATGCTTCGTGCATATACGCGCGTGTTAAGCCGACTACATAGCATGACCCGCAGCGCAGTGCATCCTTAAGTATATTACACACATCTACATATAATTCATTTATAGTTCTGTCCCAACTTCCACATAATTGCCCTGAAATCTGTTTCCAAATATTCTTTCCCAGGTCATTTTGTTAGCGCAGAATAATGTCTGCCAAAATAACCCATTGCCCGGCCGAGGTCTTCCTATCTTATAAAATAGAGCATTGTTCTCCATGAGCTCCCTGTCTTTGAACTTCGTGTACTGCCAGTCCACCCCGTAGTTGACTTCTGCGCATTGCTTGCTTGTCATTATCATTTTACTGCAAATTTAAAATTTAACATGGTTGCTATTTAATAGGGACGGTAGTAGCAGATACTTTGAATAAAGTTTAGAAGCGTGTGGCTTTTGAAACATATGTTATAAATTGGATCCCAAAGATACGGTTTTTAAGAATAAAATAATAAATATAAGAACAATGTGGAGTACATTAATCAAATGAGGGGATGTCAGTTTATAAAAGGGGGTGTCGGCAGGCACTTAAACGTTTTTGGAGTAGTGAACGGGGTCAATACCATCACTGTGAGCACCTTAATGGTTACAGGATTGGGTGTGTCATTGGGGTTTGG